>TARA_R110000765_G_scaffold225118_2_pt1 | contig 11282 bp, 8 predicted proteins | sample TARA_R110000765 | Tara Oceans TARA_R110000765 (sample SAMEA4398168) | marine metagenome | biome: Polar Biome; feature: [MES] marine water layer (ENVO:01000295) within the mesopelagic zone...; material: water (ENVO:00002006), including particulate matter (ENVO:01000060) such as...... | reverse complement strand
TTATTAGCTGCAGCGGCTGGTATCTTTAGATTACGCCGTAAGTAAAACAAATAGCTAAGCATCGGTGCATAAATCAATCGATGTACTTTGAGAATCCAGCTTGATGCATAATCTTGCTGGATTTTTATTTTAGCGCTATTATTTCGCGCATATAAATCCCTATAAAGCGAACGAAAAAGCTTTACCTAACGCTTTTTGCGCGACACCGAATCAGAAAATGATAGCAATACTAACGTTTCTTTTTCATCGAAGTTTAAACACTTTGGTAAGAGTTTCGACCTGTACCAGAATAATAGTCTCTGCACGTAAATTGCGTTTTACCGCGACCTATATCGAGTCAAGTAGCACTTACGCTTTAACTGAAAATATTTTACTTTCAATATGGCTTAAATAAAGTCATCAAGATAAATCCGCAGTAACCGCGCTGGTCGCTATAAGCTTCTTAACGGAACTAAATCCTTTGGGCTTTATTTCAATAAGCAGTAAATTAGCAGTCGTCGTTAAAAACCATTTGTTTACTCAACTGAAATTGACGAAAATTTATTTCACCACGCTTAAATTCATTATGTTTGGCACTACAAAGCCCAACATAGCAATGTATATAACAGATTTAAAGTAGCGTTATTCGATACTAATGAACTGGTGTAACAATAAGATTTGAAAAATGGGAAATCTATAACACGTAAGCCTACGCATCATCTTAATTTTTAATCTAGATACCAAAAATGAGTTGGTAAATTATCACTTTTACAAGTTGTAGGACATCAGTACGCAAACGCAGACAGTCGCACTATATAAAGCGATTCAAAAGCGAAGCGTTCGACTTATGAATAAGCACCTCCCTACTATGCATCAGTTTAGCTAGGGGAATAGCAAATGTGTAAAAACAGGTAGTAGCTCTTAAAGCAGCTAATTGGGAATCCCCTTTCTGCACATCAATACTTGGAGGATATTTACTATGCTATTGAAGTCGAACCAAATAGTAGTATCTAAATCTATTTTCAAGCTCGGCTGTTAACAAAGACTGAAGCTAGTTTTTGAATTATTACCCTGGAAAGACATACTTGAGTCTTGGTCGCTTGGCGTAGACCTTGCATTTATTCAACGTAACAAGAAACAGTGGTAATCCCTTTGTGAACGCCCTCTTTATAGCAAATATCAGGTAACAGGCTTTATGGAGCGTATAGCGTAGTAGTATTTGTTAATAAAACTGTCTTTATCTATCCTGCCATGAGTGGTGCACTTACTTCCTAAATTGGTGCCTAAGCTCAGACTTTGGAAGGAAATAGTCTAAAAATTTAAAAATCAATGGAATAGATGAAAATGAATAAGAAGATATTTTGTGTAGGTTTGAATAAAACGGGTACATCGTCTTTGCACAAGGCATTTACGATTTTAGATATAAAAAGCGTGCATTTTATGGGGGCTGAGAGAAAAAACATCAAAGACGTTATTCAAAGTAACTATCTTGCTGGAGACAATATTCTCAAAGGCTTAGAACACTATGATGCGTTTTCAGATTGGGATTTGGGATCCACTACGATTGATATTGTTAAAGAGTTTGATAAACAATATCCAAATAGTAAATTTATATTAAACATTAGAGACCTAGAAAGTTGGCTTCACAGCAGAGAGAAGCATGTAAAAAGAAACCAAGAAAGAAAAAGAAAAAAACCCGAGGCTGATATCACCTGGCTTACCGTAGACAGAGACAGTTGGTCAACCCAATTCACCAATCATTACAATGAAGTTAAAAAATACTTTAAGGGTAGAGAGAATGAACTCTTAGTTTTTGATGTCACAAAGGGTGATGGATGGGTGAAGCTGTGTCCTTTCCTCGAGTTGCCCATTCCTGCAACACCTTTTCCGAAGCAGAATGTTGCAGCACATAAAACGTCTCTCTTTTGGAAAATATTAACTAAGTTAAAAAGGATTTTAAATAATTAAACCGAAAGTGGATTTAAGGCAATTACTCTAAGGTCGCAACCTTACCACCTAAAATTTGATCTTCTCCCAGTCTCGTAGACACTTAACTTGCCTGTGAATATGTATTTTCATATTCATCTTGGGACACATGTCCAAGGTGGCTATGCAGTCGAGTTCGATTGTAAAACACCTCAATGTAATCGAACAAATCCGCTTTGACTTCACTTCGGTTCACGTACACTTTTCGTTTCAGTCGCTCCGTTTTAAGAGAGTGAAAAAACTTTCTGCAACCGCACAATCTAAACAATGGCCTCGTCTGCTCTTACTCAGGAGTAGATTAAATGCCTTAAGGACCTCGCGATAATCATATCTAGCATATTGGCTTCCTTAATCACCATGAACAATCACCTTTGATGCTTTGGGTCAACGTCATACTGCCGTCAGCAGTTCTCCAATCATGAGATCTGGTCTCATAATCGTCGCATCTACTAACCATCCATTTTGCGTAAGAACAGGTCCAATATGACAGCCAGATACGACCATACCTGATAGGTCCTTATGAACGTAATATCACCAACTGAAGCTGAATGAGACTACAATACAACAAATTGATGCTGCAATATGGAGCATGAAAGATTTGAAATAACGCCGTTCATAGCCAATATTAGCTTTGAGTTTGGCTTACTCAATTAACGTAGTAACACGGTTTTCACCACACGTTTCACTCTGCAGTTTAAGATCATGCATTATCCTAGGACTACCATAGACGCCACCACTTTGACCGTAGATTGCTTTAATACGCTCAAGCAATTTTTCGTTATCCTGTGCAGTTTTCTATAAAGGCTGATTAAACCAAGCATACAACCCGATGCTATGTAAATTTAACACCTTGAACGTGGAGTTATCGCGCTAAATATGACGTCGATATTTGATGAACATGTACTTTTCTTTGACGCGCTTGAAAAGTACACTGCGGCCTGCTTTAGGGTGTTACGCTTTTCTATTAAGCGTTTAACCTCACCTTGAGCTGCCGAATTTCAGCTCGCTCAGCGAATTGGCCGGCGGGTAATTTAGCTTTACTCACCCAGTAATAAAGCGACTTATTTGATATGTCTAAACATATAGAAACATCAGATACGGAATAAACTTTTCCATTCACTTGGCGAATGGCTTCTTATATAAATTCAACGAGATAGCGGTTTTCTTAAGACGAGATCTCCAATACCGATACTCTCAATGGAAATCTAATAGGTGTCACGCTGATAAGTTGAGAAAATAGTCAGTACGGGATGATTAACACTTATAACTCAAGCTATTTTTGTTTGAGCAGAAAAGTAATAATAGGTGTTACGAGTGAGAATGCGATAACCTTACCCTATATCAAAGACTCTAAACAAAGCATTTAGAAAACGAAAGCTTGAATAAGGGCTGACTAGTTAGTGTAAATACTGCTTCCCTTACAAAATTTTACAAGGATTACGGATGATTTCTCATCAACATAAATGTATTTTTATTCATATTCCGAAGTGCGCGGGTACCAGTTTGGAAAATGTGCTTGGCCACTTTGATGGTCATGAGGGGCGTTCAGGGCAGGACCATAGAAGTATCAGAATGATTGAGCAGCCCGGGTTACAGCCGGCCGTATTTAAAAATCAGGATAATGTAAAAGATTACGTTCGCCGCGTGCGGGAAGGCTTTAGAAGCCATGCCAATCCCAATAATGGATTGACGCTTAATCGTGAGCAGTATCAAAGTTACTACAAATTTACGTTCGTCAGAAATCCATGGCATAGGGCGCATTCTTGGTACAAAAATGCCATGCGCGACCCAATTCACCAAAAAAATTATGGTATCGATCCTAGACTAACTTTTACCCAATTTATGAAACAGTTTGCGGGTACGGGTTTTTTACGCCCCCAAACTTACTGGTTAAAGGACTTCAAAGGCAATATTCCTATGGACTTCGTTGGTAAGTTCGAAACGTTAGCCGATGATTTTAGCAATATTAGTGAAAAATTAGGTCTAGAAGGAATAACATTGCCACATAAGATTGAAGGTCAAAAAAGCGACTCAAGCAAAGACTTCAATTCGGAAAATATTGATTTTATTGCTAAATTTTATCATGAAGAAATTGAATTGTTCAACTACACATTCGATTAGAAAAGCGTGGAACTAAATTGCTTAATCGAAGGCAGTAGTGGTTAGTTAGAAGTACTATCTTAAAGATATAAATGCATTTAGAATTATCGCCATTTTATAGGTAATAGTTTTATACCTGTAGTGAAAGAGACAAGTTAAGTTACTATCTACAGAATATTTATACTTTATAAGCAATATTAGGACAAAAGTGGTTATGCAACTTTCGTTTACCGATGCGAGTGAAAAAGGAAAAATTCACACCTTTTTAAATCCATACTCTTATCTCGTAATACGAGATAAGCCTGAGCTACTAAAAGGCTTTGATCATGTGTTAGTCGATGGTCAATTGATGGTCAAGTTTTTATCTATTTTTGGAATAGCTAAGGTGCAGCGAAAGAGCTTTGATATGACTTCGCTAGCCCCAATAGTTTTTAAAGATGCAGAGAATACTCAAGAAAAGGTATATCTTGTAGGGACAACACCTAACGCTATAGAACTGGCTGTATCTAAACTAAAATTGGAGTACCCAAATCTAAATATAATTGGCTACCACCATGGCTATCTAGATAAAGAAGATGATGCAAATATTGTTATAGATAGCATTAATTTATTAGAAGCAGGCATCGTTATTGTAGGAATGGGCGCCCCAAGACAGGAACAGTTTTTGCTTAAGTTGAAGCAAAGTGGATGGAAAGGTACAGGTTTTACATGTGGCGGCTTTTTTCATCAAACTTCAACCAAAATTAACTATTACCCTAAATGGGTAGACAAGTTTAATGTGCGTTGGGCTTACCGTATTTATGATGAACCTAAGTTATTTACGCGATATTTTATCTTATACCCTTGGGCACTTTGCTTGATGATGTGGGATTTTAAAATAAAAAAATAAACTGTCACCTATAATCAAAAGACATAAAGGTAATTTAGCTTTAACGACCCACTGAAATAAAAGTTAAGTAATTATTTACTATATGAATTACATAACCTGCTAAAAGAAACTATTCGAATGAGCAACAATTTGTTGTTATTGATATGAAATGACAATAATAAGCTAAAATTTAACTTGGCTTTTACTTTGACAAAATATTTTTATTTATTATTTCACTTAAATTAAAGTAAGTTATACCAAGCTAAGAACTTTAATAAAAATTAATATTAAGGAAATAAATTGAGCAATCGTGATAATTGGGTTGACTGTGCTAAAGGCATTGGGATAATTCTAGTCGTTTATGGTCATGTTGCAAGAGGTCTCGTAAAAGCTGGTATAGAGGTTCCTGTAGACTTCTATAATCTTACAGATAGTATAGTTTACAGCTTTCACATGCCTTTATTTTTTTTCTTGTCAGGCTTATTTTTCTACCATTCCTTCTCAAAACGAGGAGGTAAAAAGCTGGTTTTCAGTAAAATAGATACTATTTTATATCCCTTTTTGCTTTGGTCAATCATCCAAGGATGTACCGAGGTATTTTTATCTCATTATACCAATGGCAACTTGCCATTATACAAAGTATTCACTTTACTGTGGGCTCCTCGAGCACAATTTTGGTTCCTCTACGCCTTATTTTTTATTTTCGTCGTCAGTGCAATTATCTATAGCTACACAGCCAAAAAGTATAGCATTTGCATTTTTATCGCTGCAGCTTTCACCTATGTATTTTCTGATTTTCTTCCTGACCTAAGAATTATTGCATTCATAGCTAAAAACTTAGTGTTTTTCTGCTTTGGAATAATATTCACTCAATATTTTAATATAAAATATTTCTCAAATAAGGCTGCATTTATAATTTCATTTCTTAGTTTTATAGTAGGTCAATGGTACTTTCACAAATACCTTTCTCTTACGTATATTGATATCGGTATCGTCTCTCTCAGCATTGCCTTAATCTCAATTGTTTTTATAGTATCTATGTCTAGCCTATTAGCAAAAAATTCAAACAGGATTATTTCTTACATCGGGGCTTCATCAATGTCTATTTTTTTAATGCATGTTCTGGCTGGTAGTGGGGCGCGAGTTATTCTTGATAAAGTATTTCATATTGATACATTTACAATACATGTATTAGTTGGATGTGCTGTAGGAGTTATAGCACCAATAGTAGCATTAGTAATTATTGAAAAATTTAAAATCCCGTATATTTTGTCAGCTCCTTTATGCCAATGGGTATATCTTGTAAGAAAAAAACTATTACGTAATTAAATTTAACAAATACCATTATAGAAAAATATGATAATAAAAATTCGAAGGGTAAGAATAAAGGTTAAAAATATCTATATTAGACTTAATGCAAACAACTCTACACTTCCAATTCAGTGAAGGAAATACTGCCGTTAACCTTAAAGAATATGCAAAATAGTCCAGCTAAAAGATAACTAACGATGTAGCTACAAGTTAGCTCCCAATTACAGTGATTTGGCCCTTATAAATGATTTTATGATCATCTTAAAATATAGAAAGCTAGATATGCGACCTTTGATTTGATAAATATAATATTTGCCGTTCTACGCCCTTACCCTTGTCCATAAAGGTCTTTCAAATAAATATTTTATATAACTTACATTTTTAAATGTTTCATAGACTATGATGCAGCAAACTACAGCACTAATAGTTGCTACCGTGACTATCACAAATTTATTTTCCACCCCCATGTACTTACTCAATATTATTCTAAATAAAGCTGCCGGTAAAAAATGCATAACGTATATGTAAAGGCTACGCTTCCCTATAAAATTAAAAACATTTAACACTTTGGATTCCTGTGCCATTCTAAATGCAGTGAGAAAAAACATGCTACTGCAGAATGCTGCCGGATAGAAAAATAGTGGGTCATTAAATCCTCCGAACCCTTTATTTACCAACCATGCAATACCGATAAACATTAGTAATGTCAGAATTGAGATAGGGAGTTTTGCGCTTGAACCAACAAGAGTCCTGATGAACTGAGAAAGATAAATTCCAACGAAAAAGAAAGGTAAGAATTTAATCCCACTCCTCACTACGAATGATAGCTCGTAATAAATAGTGTACTGAACAATTATAGCTATTGAAAAAACTATCGCTAATTGAAAAGTGGGTTTGATATCCTTTAGGATATAAGCTATCAGAAAAGCGAAAAATAAAACGTATAAAAACCACAGTGAGAATGAAGGGGCAAAAGGAAAATAAATAATCTCTATAAATTCGACTGAATTATTCGCATATTTGGATAGTGATGAGCGAATAATAACGTCAATTGTGTTCCAAAGAATATAGAAATAAGCAAAATGAATGAGCTTCGAATCTGCAAAAGCAGTAAAACTAGTTGATAGTGCTTTTTTTGCAAAAAAACCTGCGACAAGGAAAAAAAGTGGCATTCGAATAGGGACTGTTAACTTATACAGCACCATGAACCAACCAGGAAGACCCATGGCGGCATTAGTTCCAGATACCACGTGGTGTAGCACCACCAAAATTATGGTAAACCCTTTTACCGCATCAATATATTTTTCACGGTTTGCCTTAATTTTTGTCATTTTCGCTCTTTACTTATTGTTTGATAAATTTTGTGTCTAGCATTCAAATTAACCTTTGAACACGTATTTAGTAAAAGCGAATAATATTCGCTCCAGAAGTATAAATCTACACTTCACTCACTATGGTAAATAACTATCAGTCATCTAATTACAAATCCAACTTACTTCTCTAAAAATAGTAAACTCCAAATATATCGATAACTTTCATTTTGAATCGTCATCAAATTCTAATTTGTTATTCGGGGTGAAAATCTAACAGTTCCCTAACGCTATGGAGCGCAAGGAATCGTCCCGCAGTTCAATTTTATCCCATAGTAACATGGGCTCAGCTTCCGCCTACCTAGCACTCCTATGTAAGTGCTATTGTAAATTACGGTAAGACCGACTTTGTACCCCGGTTGATCTCACGTATTTGTTTGACGTTTTCAGGCTGGCAGCCTTGAATAACACGGCCATAGATATTTTTAGGCTAGACAGCCCAACACAGCTTGCTTGGTGTCCTCTAATCTGTCCCATGATAAAATGATGATTTCTCTTTTTTATCAAAATTGACATCTATAGACGCTTATAATTATCGAATCGAATAGATTCATTTCACACGAATGGCTTGAAACTACTAAATAGTCTGGCATATACGGCTAAAAGTCCATATTTGGAAAACCATAGTTTTTTACCAGTATGCCGAAGTGTATCCTGAAAGATGGTCAAATAACTGCTTGTATCGTTTACTTTGAAACTCAATCGTAAAAAATCTTCAAAATTCTTTAACCATATCGCGGCAAGATCTTTTTCGACTACATTTGTGAGCTTTAATAACCGCTCGACCAACTCGACGCGATAGTGATAATTTGTCAGACCTTTGGAGGTTAAGTTACCCACATCATTAAATTTACTTACCGTAATAATAGGTAATGTATACACTTCACCAGCTTTGGCCAATTGCGCCCATAACAATCTATCTTCACCAAATCGGAGATCGTCTACAAAGCCACCTACAGCTAAAATACTAGCACGCTTAGCTAAAACGGAAGAGGTCGCGTTAATCACATTGCTATATAAAAACCGCCGGAAAACTTTACCGTTTTTGTTGCGAGATATGGTGACTTTTCGTTCACCATGCCAATCTACAGTGGCATAACTGTCAATTAATACCGCATCAGAATGATTGGATGCTAGCTCAATTTGCAAGCGTAGCTTATCTTTATGCACCCATAGGTCATCAGCATCGAGAAACGCCAACCAAGTTGACGTGGCCAGCGAAATAGCGTGATTACGCGCTTTCGATGGCCCTGCATTTTGCTGTCTAACATAGGTTATACGCTTAGCATATTCACTGCCAGAAATGACCTGTTGCGTATTGTCAGTTGAGCCGTCATCTACGATGATCACCTCTTTCGGAAGGGAACTTTGCATAAATATAGATTCAAGGGCTTTCAGTATACTTTGGCTGCAGTTGAAAGCAGGAATAATGACAGCCACATCAACAAAATCGGTGTCTAAGTTAACATTATCTAGCATAATTTCTAAATTCTTTAAGTAAAAACGGGTTAAGTGTTTGTAACTGTCGGTTGTTTCTCGCTAGTAGCCGATATCATAGCTAAAAATGAAATAATGCTGTAAATCAGCATATCCGCACTATTATGATTGATTATCACGAAAGCAATATAATTTACGACTAATTGTAATAATATGATGGCTAATAGCGCCGCCAAAAGCTCCCCATCTTTGTGAGATATATAACCTTGTAACAAATCTTTAATGATTTTCATTGACAAGATAATGACTAGTCCCAAGCCCACAACACCACCATTCAATAACGCCTCATAGTAGCCACTGTGAGCATTGCCCAGATACCCCCAACGGTCAACAAAACCTAATACAGCATCACTGGCCCAGAACGCACCAAAGCCGTAACCAAGAGTATTCTCAGCTTCGATATATTTGTCCAGTAAACTCCATATGATTGTACGATTGGTCAGCGTTGGGTCACGGCCCAATAGTGATAATAAAAACGCGTATAAAAAGTAGATCACGACAGCAGCAACGCACAGCAATATAGTGATAATAATCACTCGGCGCAGGTTAATATTGGGGCTGCGGGTGCGCATCACTTTAAACAATGAAATCAGCCCTACACCAGCAAACACCATAACAATGGCAGTAGCTGAGTTAGCAAAGACCAAGCATAGTCCTAATATGGCGAGCATAATTTTATTATTACGCGTGCGATACTTACCTAATCCAACTAAAATCAAAATTCCATAGGCGTATAACCGTGCCCCAGCGTTTTTATCGCCCAAGATACCAATAAACATATTGGCACGCTCCCCCTCTCCGCCCAATGCGTTGTTGGGAGAAATAATCACATAGATCAACCCCATAAATGCAGCGACAAAAATGGCTTTGCCGATAAAATACATTAATGATTCGGCGCTAAAGTACGCCACAATACAAAAGGCCGCCACTACTAAGGTTATAAAAGCGATTGTCCGACGCAGCGTAATACTAGGTTCATATGACCAATAAGTAGAAGCCAAAAAGAAGCCTATTAACACCCACCACCAAAAACTTTTAATAAGCATATTGAACAATAATTTTTTTTCTAATTTAAGTAGCAAGTAAATGCCCGTCACCAGCAACAAAATACCGATTATTTGCTTTGCTGCGTTACCCGACGCATTAGAACTCATTAAGTCATCTGCTCTACCACCTGCAAGCATTCGAGACGCAAAATTCATAAAGCCCATATAATAAAAAATTGTTGTAAATAAGTATGCTCTTTTAAGGGTATCGATAGTAACTTTCATTATTGTTACTCTAGAACTTGTTTGTTGTTGGACTGAGAAAAAATTAGTCTTCGGTATTCTTGGGCTGAATTTTGTGCGCTAAAACGACTGACTGCATTTATTGTTCGGTTACGGTTAATTTGATTATTTTCAATGGCTAACTCTGCCAGCATGGCTTTAGCTAGTTCTGGTATATTTTTATATTCGACTAACGGAGCGATGTTCCCGCCATCTAATATTTCAAGTGGCCCAGAAGGGCAATCAAAAGCCACCACTTTGCATCCTACAGACATGGCTTCTACTAATACGTTTGGGCTGCCTTCAAAACGAGATGACAACACGAATAAATCAGCTTGTTTTATTTCTGCAATTGGATTGTCGGTGTAACCAGCGAGATCAACGGATTGTGTAATGTCGAGGTGCTCAATTTTGTTCTGCAAGTCTTCGCGAAGCTCACCTTCACCGAAAATAACTAACCGCGCATTTCTCTCATTTAGAACGATAGAGAACGCATCAATGAGCATATCAAAGCCTTTTTGATCTGAAAGACGACCAACAGCGACAATAGTCTTCACTTCTTTTTCGATTAACCAAGGGTGTTTAGCGTCTTGCTTGGCCGCTTCGAGAGTTTCTTTGGTGATTACCGGGTTTGATGCGGTGCAAACGTCTTTCTGCCTTACAACCGAGCAATCGACTAGGTCGTCAGCTACGCCTTTAGAGACTGCAATCACCGGGTTAGTCAAAAAACGGTAGATGAAAGGGGCAATAGCATATGTTGCTTTCATCACAGCGCCTTTATTAACCTTGCGATCAAGGGAAAAGGTATTGCGTTCACTTACGGATAAACGCTTTAGCCAACCTAAGCTGGCACAGACAAGACTCGCTATCACATTAACGTGTGTTAAAGCGGACAAAATACCA
>TARA_R110000765_G_scaffold139520_2_pt1 | contig 11286 bp, 8 predicted proteins | sample TARA_R110000765 | Tara Oceans TARA_R110000765 (sample SAMEA4398168) | marine metagenome | biome: Polar Biome; feature: [MES] marine water layer (ENVO:01000295) within the mesopelagic zone...; material: water (ENVO:00002006), including particulate matter (ENVO:01000060) such as...... | reverse complement strand
CTCAATTATCGAAGAAAAACTCATGAAGCTCAATTAGACTTCCGCGTTTGATTTGAACCAAATCTCGTGTGTCTTTAAGAAAAATACCTAGTGATCTTTCGTTATAAATAAATTTCATTTCACTTGAATAGTCCGTGACTACGTACATGTCACCCGATAGTTGATAAAATGGGATGGTCATTTTACTTTTTACCCTAACTCCTTTGTTGACTATTTTACCATCTCTTAAAATTGATTCCAAACTAGCATCATTTTTTTCACTCGAGGCCACTTTTACATAGGCGACCATCATTTTTGTCCATTCTGCCTCATCAATTAAATACCATTTTATTTTATTGAAGTCAATACCGTATTCATTGATCCAGCCATGGCTTGTAAACCCAAGCAATACTTGTTTTTTGCCATCCAATTCTGGTTTATCGCTGGGTACAAATTCTTGGATTTTAAAAGTAATAACCGAAGCAGAGGACATATCTTCAATTTTTTGCCATCGAAATCTATGGTTTGTAAAGAAAAACTGGTGATTTCCGGATTATTGGCCAATAACCATTCTGTAGCTGTTAATTCTGCGCGTTCCTTCATTTGCTCAACGGCAGCTACCCCAGCGCCAATTGCAGCTAGAGCACCGACGGCTCCTGCAATAACGGCACCATTATCTTGAGCACTACTATGTTTGGGGATGAAAATTAATAATGTAAATAGGGCTAGTATTGAGTTTTTCATAAGTATAGATATATGTTTGAATGAATAGGTATTCTATCTTCATACTAAATGGCCAAACCTCCCGAATCAGATATTTCCCCCGATCACCTCTCCGGTAGGCTGGCCTAAAGTCTAAATGATTGAATTTATTATTTAAGCACTGTCAATTTCTTTTAGTCCTCAAACATAAGTTCATAAAATCAAAAGCCCTTACGGGTAACCGTAAGGGGGGAAGAAAATTTAAAAAAATGAATGATTAAATCAGCCCAAGGTCTTTAACGATAGCCACTAAATGAATGGCATTATGCGCATTAAATTGAATGCGTAGTTTGTTCAATCGTTTTTCTATGCTGCTTAAACTAGCAGGTGTAATATGATTTTCTTTATACAAGGCACTTATTTCTTCTTGAGAAAGACCCTTGCTAAGATTGTCTAATAATGAAATATCATAATCATCTATTTCCAGCTCGTTAGTACTGTTAAATGCATTAGACACTTCATCAGATAAAAAAGTAGCACCACTAAATACTTTGTCAATGGCAGTGGTAAGATTTTTGAGTCCAGCCCTACTTTTACATACATAGGCATCTATACCATGTTTGTTGAAAAGGTTGCGTACCGGTTGTAGCCTATCTTCAACAGAATAGACGATAACCTTTAACGTAGGAAACTCGCTTTTAAGTTTTTCAACCAACGCTTCACCCGAAGGATATTTTTGCGAACGATGATCGGCTTTGAAAGATAGGTCAGTAATAAGCAATTCAAAGGGTTCATTGTCCAATACGCCTCTTTTAATCTTTAGATAGGCATCATCACAATATTGTACTTGTCTTATATGAGCTACGCCTAATTCGGTCAATAGGCTATGTACACCTTTATTGATGTCTTCCATATCCTCTGCTATTAAAACCTTTTTAAACATGAACTATATTATTATCGTCGCTTTAAATCCGTCATTCTTCTTAGATTCAAAACTAATGGTTCCATTTATTGATTTAATACGGGTTTCCGTATTCTGTAGACCATTTTTTTTGAAAAGGTCGCATCCTATGCCGTTATCACGATATTTTATTACGATTTTGGAACCTACTTGCGTGAAAACAAGGGCAACAGAAGAGGCCATGCTATGTTTGCGCATATTGGTCATTAATTCTTGTAAGACCCTGTAAATTGCGGTTTTCTTTATTTCTGAGACGTCCTTCCAATCGATTTTTGAAAGATTACGGGTTACAATGGTTACACTTTGGTTCTTATAGCCCACCAATAAATCGTTTAATTGAAGACCGTAATCTTGATGAAGGTCTATAGCACTATTTTCTCGGGAAATGTCTCTCGTTTTTGAATAAATTCTCTCCAAATCATCCAATACACCAATATCTATACTAGGATTATTTTCAAGTGATGTCATGACCTTGTACATATCATTAGCCACTTCATCATGTACTTTTTTGGCAATTCTGGTTTCAGTTTTATAGACTTCTTCAATTTTTGCTTTTTTATATCGATATCTAAATATAAAATAGGAAGCGATTAATGCCAGTAGAATAAACAAAGCCAAGAATTGATATATTAAACGTTTTCGGGACTCTATCTCTTGTAGTAATTGGCTTGCCTGTGTTTTCTTTTGCTCCTCGGCTACATTATATTTTAAATAGGCATTCTTGTTTTCTACAAGTTGTTTGACATTGGATATACTATCTGCTAATCGTTTATATTCATTAACGAAGGGGTTTTTGTCCATTCGCATAAATAGTGAAAGTGCGTCTAGTTTAAGGGAGCTACTATTTACAGTATTGGCCAAATTCAAGGCATTCTTCGAATAGGTTATTGCTTGAGCGGTATCGTTTCTATCCAAATAATATTCTGCCAAATGGCTATTGCTTGAATGCAGACCAACCAAATAATTTTTATTCTTTCTGATTTTCAATGCCTTTTTTAGGTTGCCTAATGCTTCAGGGGAATTTGTTTTTGATTGCACATAGCCTAAATTGTCTAGAACCAAGGCGATTTGTAAACTGTCTTGGGTCTTTAAACTTTTTTGATAAAGTATGGTATAAATGTCAATGGCATTCTTGTAATCCAGTTCATCTTTGTACACATTTGCCTTATTATTAAGTATAATGATACTGTCCTTTGCTTTTTTTGCGATAGCCAAAGCCTTGTTAAAATATTTTTGGGCAGCTGGGTAATTTCGTGAGGCTCTATATATTCGACCTAATTGATTATTTAAGCCTACTCTGGCATTGATTAAGGTATCCATGAAAGCCATGGATTCGATAAGTTCTAAGGCTTCAACAATGTGATTTTCGCTCTCGGAATTATTGCCTATTTTAAATTCTCCCATGGCCAATAGCCGTAAATTGCTAATAGCTTTAAGAGTATCTTTTGTATTTAAATTTTGTTGTTTCTTTTTGATATAGTAATTTATTGCAGAAGGAAGATCTTCCGGCAATTCCGGAGCTATAATTGCATTGTAATAATACAGTGAACTATCAATTTCTGTTTGGGCAAAAGAAAAGGTAGCGGTACAAAACAGCAATACTATTTTTATAGTATTAAAAAAGAGGAATGAAATTTTAATAGGTTTCATTCCTCTAATGTAAAAACAAATTAGTTATTAATTTCCTGTCGGTGGTGGCGGAGGTGGAGGTGGAATGTCTTCACCATCACTACAGCAGGCTTGTAGCTCAACTTCTTCCTCAGCTAAATTTTCTGGATTACAGGAAATAAATGCTGAATTGAGGATTACCATACATAAAACTATAAATATTTTTTTCATTTTGTCCGTTAATTTTGGACATGCCAATGGCCGTCCGAATTATTACTCAGTGATTTATTGCGATGTTTATCGCGTTGAAAAATGAAGGGACGTCTCCCAAGTTTGAGAAGTAGAAATCCAAATGCGGTAGTGCCTAACCTACTTCTCAACCGGGTTATTTACCGACCGCATTTTAGATTTCCGTGAGATTGACTTTCTAGATGGCAAAGGTTGCAATACAGTGCCTAAATCAATCTGAGACAAAGAAAAGTAATGATGAATGTTTTGGTCTAGACAAATCTTAGACATGTATAAGACAATTGTTAGACACCAATGATTTTAGGGTCTAAGAGCTTTTTTGTTTATGTTGCTGTAATTTTAAAATTGTATTTTAACGGTATGAAAAGGGTAATAATTAAGGACATAGTTGAGAAAGTTTTTGATAAGGCAAAATCTGAATGTGCTGGGGACAGCAAAAATGCACTGTGTAACCATATTTCTAAATCAATAGATTTAAGTTCTAAAACCTTAGAAAGATTATATGATAAGTATTTTGATGAAAAAAGTAATGTAGGAAAGCAAAGTGAACATACCATTAATATGTTATGTCAATATTTAAATTTTGGATCATATGCAGATTATGTTCAAAAAAATGGGGGAGAAAGAATTGAAATTGTTAGAAAAAAAAATTGGATACTTTTAAGTAGTATAGGGCTCGTTCTTTTAGCAGGATCAATATTATTTTTTGTTTATAATAAAGATGGAGAAGAAAAGCTTTTGAAAAATGGTGAGTGTATGGTATGGGTACAGAATCATTTTGAAAAGGTTGATTGCGCTATAAGTTACAAGGAAAAAATAGATCCTTTAGACCCTGTAAGATTAACGAATTTTAAAAAAATACCAGTAGGGTTAACCACAGATTTTTTTGATGAAGTAACCAACGAACCTTTGATTTGGTATTTCAAAAAGGGTAATGATGAAATCGAATATTTTACTGCTCCTGGTCTTCATCCAATTAATGGGAGTACTCTTAAGGCTATTACACCCTACATTATTGATAAGTATGTGCCTAAGCATATTTATAATGAAAATTCCTTTGTTCAGCCGTAAGGTATTGTAGTTAAAGGAATTAGTGATATGGTTATTTGTCATTCATTAATTTCTTCGATTACACTACCACAAGTGAGCATGTCATCACCATAATAAGGATTTTTAATATCCTTTTCAGTGCTTAGCCAAATAGCACCCTTGTTGTTGTTTGCCATCGGACATTTTTGAACATATAACAACGGATTTGCTCCCTTGATATTCATAGCTATAGCAACTAAATTTTCATTTAATATTACAAAATGTGCACGTTGATTTTTAATATTATCACTTTTACCAATAGCATCGAGCATATCAATTGTTTTATTAATATGTGATTGCTCCATTTTACCAAGATCTTTTGTGTCAGCAGATTTCATAGCTTTAGAAGTCATTTTTGCAAAAGCGGAAACTTGTTTGGCATCAGTCGCTACAAAAGCATCTTTCATTTTTAAGTAGGGCTTGATTACGTTGTTAAAGTTATTTGTAAAGCGCTCAGAAAATTTCAATCTCATTTGAGATTTAGGCATTTCAGTTGCATCTTCCTTTGCCTTGTTCATCATTGATTTTTTTCCTTGTAATTGTGCAGCAGCATCTACAGTGAAAATACCATTAGTAACTATCTCTTCACCAGTTTGTACACCAGAACTAATCGTATAATTTTCGCCATTTCGGTTATGGATAGAAACTTCTCGCATTTCAAAAACGGGTTCGTTGGGATTAGTTTTTACATAGACTAATGAACGTTCACCGGTCCACATTACAGCACTGGCAGGAACGCTAAGCATTTCTGACTGTGTCTTAGTTCCTTGAACTTTGCCCGTTACAAACATCCCGGGTTTAAACAAATTATCATTATTTTTTATTGTTGCCCTAACCGTCACGGTACGCGTAGCGTTATTTAGCATAGGGTCAATAAATGTAATGGTTGCATCAAATTCTTTGTTGCTATAGGCATTGGCCTCAACCTTAATTTTTTGTCCTTCTTTTAAATTTGAAATTTGATTTTCATACGCATCAAAATCTGCCCAAACTGAATTTAGATTACTTACTTTAAGTATAGGTTGCCCTTGTTTTACATAGTCACCTTCCCGTGCCATGACCTCTGAAACCGTTCCGTTAATTGTAGCGTAAACTGGAAAGTTATCACGGACTTTACCTGAGGATTCAATTGCGTCGATTTGAGTGTCTGAAAGTTTCCAATTTTTTAATTTGTTACGAACGGCTTGGTATAATGCAGGTTGTGATTCTTTTAATGAAGCTGCTGTTATGAGTTCTTGTTGCGCTGCAACTAGGTTAGGGGAGTAAATCGTAGCTAATAGTTGACGGTTATTTACTTTTTGTCCTTTATAGTTGACATTCAAGTGTTCAATACGACCGTCAAAATAACTTGCTTGTACTGAGTTGTTCTCTTCGTTAGTAGCAATTTTCCCTGATAGGGAGATTATTCCATCCTTTTCAGAAGACATGTTGCTCCCCACAATGCTAGTTTGAATATTAGCGAGAGACATTGCATTTTTAGTCATTTTTATCTCATTCATCGCAAGACCTTCACCACCGGTTTCTACGGGAATTAGATTCATTCCGCATATAGGACAGTTACCTGGTTCTGGTTGCATTATCTGTGGGTGCATTGAACAGGTCCATACTTCTTGAATTTCGTTAGAATGGTCATGTGTATCTGAAATGGCTGACCCTGATTTCGATTCAGTACCATTGTCCCCAAATATGATCCAACCGGCTAACAAGCCCACAACAACTGCAATTCCTATATATAAAACGTTCTTTTTCATATTAATGGCTCTTAAAATTATGTATGTAATAACATTGTAAATTCAAATTCTATTTGTTTTCCAATCTCGAAATCATTGACATCATTTATTCAATACAGACATTTGATAAGTATTAATCTATTGACTTTGTTTTTAATCTCAATGCATTTGCAATAACTGAAACAGAGCTAAAGCTCATCGCTAGCGCAGCAATCATAGGCGACAATAATATTCCAAAAAAGGGGAATAGTACTCCTGCAGCTATTGGTACGCCTAGCGTATTATATATTAATGCAAAAAATAGATTCTGTTTGATGTTTTTCATGACGACATGACTTAAATTTCGAGCTTTTACAATGCCATGTAAATCACCTTTGACCAATGTGATCATTGCGCTTTCAATAGCGACATCAGTTCCTGTTCCCATCGCAATACCAACATTGCTCTTAGCAAGTGCTGGAGCATCATTGATACCATCGCCCGCCATTGCTACAACTTTTCCTTGTTGTTGTAATTTTTCGACTTCTTTCAATTTATCTTCTGGTAACATACCTGCTTTGAAGTCTGCAAGATTTAGTTCTTTAGCTACGGCTTGAGCAGTATCATGATTGTCACCCGTTAGCATGATTACGGCAATGCCTATATCTTGTAGTTCTTTGATTGCTTTGGCACTCGTCAATTTAATTTTATCACCTATTACCACAAACCCTGATACGTTACTATCTATCGACAAATAAGAAACTGTCTTCCCTTGTTTCTGAAAAAATTGCACTTCACTTTCCATTTCTGATGATACCGTTGCATTTGCATACTCCATCATTTTTACATTACCCAAATCGAGCTTCTTCCCATCAACCGTTCCTTCGACACCTTTTCCTGTAACCGCACTGAAGTTTTCGGTTTTTGAAATTTCAATTTTTTGTTCCCTACCATATTTTACGGTAGCTTCTGCAAGTGGGTGCTCACTCGAACTATTTAAGGATGCTATAAAATGTAAAATTTCGCTTTCGTTGAAGTGCTCTCCAAAAACCCCTATTTTCTCAACTGTTGGTTTTCCTTCTGTAATCGTTCCTGTTTTATCAATAATAAGTGTATCCACCTTGTCCATGTTCTCAAGGGCTTCAGCATTTTTGATTAATACCCCATTTTGAGCACCTTTACCAACGCCAACCATTATAGACATCGGTGTTGCCAACCCCAAAGCACAAGGGCATGCAATAATCAATACAGCAATGGCATTGACCAATGCATAAACATAGACTGGTTCTGGACCCCATATTGACCAAATTACAAAAGTGATTATCGAAATAAAGACCACAACTGGCACAAAATATCCAGAAACCGTATCTGCCAATTTCTGGATTGGTGCACGACTGCGACTGGCATCGTTTACCATATGTATTATTTGTGAAAGCAGGGTCTCACTACCTACCTTTTCGGCTTTCATTAAAAAAGATTGATTGCCATTGATGGTACCACTATTTACCCTATCGTCTACTGTTTTATTAACGGGAATTGGTTCTCCCGATATCATAGATTCATCTATGGTCGTTTGACCTTCTGTAAGAACACCATCAACAGGAATTTTATCACCTGGCTTTACCCGTAAAATATCTCCTTTTTGAATTTGGTCTATAGAGACTTCTACTTCGTTACCATGTACTACTTTAACGGCTTTATTGGGTGCGAGTTTTAGTAGTTCTTTAACTGCTGTATTGGTTTTACTGTGCGCACGGGCTTCCAAAACTTGACCCATCAATACTAAGGTAAGAATGACCGTAGCAGCTTCAAAATATACATGAACTGCGCCAGATTCCGTTTTAAATTGCTCAGGAAAGAAATCTGGAAACAACATGCCGAATACACTGAAAAGCCACGCAACTCCTGCTCCAATACCAATAAGTGTGAACATATTAAGATTCCAAGTCTTTATACTTCTGTATGCTCGCTCAAAGAACATCCAAGTTGCATAAAAGACAACCGGTATCGATAGACAAAACTGAATCCAGTTCCACCATTTCTGTCCCATCACATCGTATAGGGGATTGCTCGGAATCATCTCGCTCATGGCAATCAAGAAAATGGGTAGCGTAAAACCTACAGCTATCCAGAATTTCTTCAATAGTTTTTTATATGTTTTTTCTTCGGAAGAAAGGTCTGGCTGCATCGGTACGAGATCCATCCCACAGATAGGGCAGGCGCCTGGTTTGTCTTTTATCACTTCAGGATGCATTGGGCATGTCCATTGTTCAGTTGAAGTAGCCGATAAATTCTGTTCTTCTATAAGATCCATTCCGCAGACTGGGCAATCACCAGGTTTGTTATAAGTCTTATCACCTTCGCAACGCATCGGGCAGTAGAAAGTTCCTGTCCCTTTGCCTTTTGGTTTTTCTATATTTTCTTTCGGGTTAGTGTCATTATGATGTTGTTCTCCGGGGTTATGAATGGAATAGTTACCGCCATCTTTCTGCAAAGCTTTTTGAAAAGTCTCTATAGCAATATGTGATTGCATTTCAATCGTAGCTTCTGCTTTTTCTAAATCTACAGATGCGTTTTTCACACCATCCACTTCTGAAAGTGTTTGTTCAACGTGACTGCGACAACCATTGCAGGTCATACCATGTATGTGATAAGTGTGTTTCATATTAATATGATCTTAAATTCAAATTTCCTTTACCTGAAGGATACTATAAAATTTTCGTTTCTTCCTTTTTCTATTCTGCTTTGAAATAAAAATTGTTGCAGTAATTACCGAAAGACCCATAATCCAAATTAATATTATGGTTCAATCATTAAAGTATTTTACTGTGGTTAATTTCTTATACCCCCTTGAGGCTAATTTTCTAACTAGTTAATCTCTCGCTGTACTTTACCACAGGTCAACATTTGGCTACCATAGTAAGGATTTCTCACTTCTTCTTTCGTACTCAACCAAGCCGTACCGCCATCGTACATTGGGCAAAACTGCTCGTATAAGGTAATCTCAGTTCCTGTAATAGCAACCATATCAGTGATGTCTTTACTCAATATTTTAAAATGCTCACGTTGATGGTTGATATCGCTTTCACCAATATGTTCTGCATGTTCATTAGCATCTTCTATAATATCTTTAAGCTCATTTTGCTCACTATCTGAAAAGCTCGAAACATCTAGTTCTTGTAATGATTTTGTTAACACTAATCCTAATTCTTTTCCCTTTTCATTATCATCTGCTACCAAAGCATCTTTTAAATTGAAATAGTCGGAAAGAATAGCTTCAGCATTTACATTTTTTGAAGTATTCATGGTCATTACTTCATTGTTATTCATTTCTTTTTCAACAGGGGCTGCTGCTTCAACCTTTTTTCCATCCTTGCATGAAACTGTTACTATCATTGTAGTTGCAAGTGCAATTGTGCCTAAACTTCTTTTTACTATTTTCATATTATTTGTTGTTATACTTATTTATTATTAATTGATTTTTATTTAGAACCAAATTGATAATCCACCACCTGCGCCAAACCTATTATCATTAGGAATAACGCAAAATTTATATTTTTCATAATTATCTTCATTTTCTAGCTTTTCAAAATTACTCTTGATTTTCAACAGTATGTGTCATAATTTTGGATGAAATCTATACAATTTGGTCTAATGGATTTCGAGAAATTCTTAGCTGCGATTTATATTCGCTCAAGCTTATTCCTGTCTCTGTTTTAAACTGCCTACTTAAATGATTTAAATGACTATAATCAAGTAGTTGACTTATTTCTGTAAAATTTTTTTCTTGGGCTTGTATTAGTTCTTTTACCTTCTCAATTTTTAGCTTAATAAAATATTTTTCAATAGTGACACCTTCTGTAACTGAGAACACCTTGCTTATTTTAGAATAATCTTGATGGATACTTTTTGTGAGGTATGTAGACAGTTTTTCTTTTAAATCTAGAGGTAGCTGGTCAACTATTTTAATTATTTGAATTTTAACTTGTTCTACCAGTTTATCTTCAGAAGAATCAATAAGTCTAAAACCATTACTCTCAACTATAGTCTTAAAATTGAGTAGTTCGATGTCTTTCTTAATATTGAGTTGAATACGGCCAAGTTCAATTTCTTTAAGTTCAATTTTTTGCGCTTCAATTTCAGCTTTAAGCACTTTAATGCAGCGATCACATACCATGTTTTTTATATAGAAATCTTTTACCATTGTTATTGAATTAAATAGTTAATAATAGATTGCTGTATATAAAAGTTCTGTACCGATTCTATTTGGTTCAACTGAAATTTCAATTGTAATTCTTGAATATCTAAAACGTCATTGAAATCTATTGTTCCTGTTTCATAGCTCTTGATTAAGATTTCTTCGGCATCCCTAGCTTGATTCAAGTTTTTAAGTTGAGTGTTGAATTTGATACGTGCTTGGTTTCGTTGAGATATTGCTAAAGAAAAAGCAGATTTCAGTACATTTAAACGTTGATTTTTCTGAGTTTCAATTTCTTTTCGACGTAATTCATTCTGTTTGGAAATTGAGCTGTATTTGCTATTGAAAATTGGAATAGAAACAGAAGCCATTGGCATTAGAATGTCTTTTCCATTGTCTATTACCTGCATGTCGGTTCGCTCACTTACAGGTAAATAATCTACCCCGAAACCAATCATAGGTAAACGCTCACGTTTGTTGAGTAATTCTGATTGAACTACAGATTCGTAAAGCTTGTCATATTTGAGTAATTCAGCATTAAGCGACAGTGCATCGGTATTATACAATTCATTTTCAGCTGGTATTTCTAAATCGGCAACTGCTTCAACTAGCATATTTTCATTGCGGTTAAGCAAATTGTTGAAAGAAGATTGTTCTGCCCAATACTTTTCTTCAAGTACTTCTTTTTGTTGTTGAAGTTCATTTTGACGTATTTGTAAACGCAATACGTCTACAGCAGAGGCTTTCCCAATTTCAACAGATGTCAGCGCCAGTTTTTCGTAAGTTGTCAG
>TARA_R110000765_G_scaffold5669_1_pt1 | contig 11324 bp, 15 predicted proteins | sample TARA_R110000765 | Tara Oceans TARA_R110000765 (sample SAMEA4398168) | marine metagenome | biome: Polar Biome; feature: [MES] marine water layer (ENVO:01000295) within the mesopelagic zone...; material: water (ENVO:00002006), including particulate matter (ENVO:01000060) such as...... | reverse complement strand
AAACCTCACAGCCTCCGCCTTCATAAAACGGTCTAAATGTATCTCTTCATCCAATTCAAATGTTTTAGCCGGAGTGATTTCACCACCCCATTCCTTGTCTTTAGATGATGAAGGGATATAGGTTCTAAACTCGTCATAGATCTCTTGTGTAGTCTTTAATCCCGAAGCCGCTTCAATATCAACCGCATTATAAAAATCCTCAACCGCATCATGCACATTTGTTCCCCTTGTCATAGCATCCGTTGAAGGTTCTTTTACACCTAAAATATATTTGATGAAATACTGTTGCTCGCAAAACTGAAACGCACCCAATGATGATTTAGATACTCTAAGCATCGCTTTTCCTCGCATAGAAGGATTCCATGCGTATGTTGATAGCAACCCATCTGTATTAGGAATAGGGTATGCCTTTGGCGGTTTGATGGGGAATGAAATATCCTCACCTCATTCAATTACATCATGCGATTCTTTGTCATCGGGATGATCAAAAGAACCATCTCGTAGTCCTTTCCAGCCATACCAAACTCCGCCATCCTTGTTTCTTTCAAATATCAAAACCTTTCCCGGAGTCTTCAAAGAAGTGCGGTTTTCAGTGAGAATCGCATAAGCCCGAACAACGCCGGTTAATTCTCCCATGTCGTTTCTTTCATGCACGATTTCAGAAACGGCTCTTTGTTGTAGCCACTTCTCCGTTCCCTTTAGCCAGTTAGGCACTTCTGCGCCTGCTAATTCGTTTCCGTTTGAGTCATAGGTGTCCTTTAGGTGCGTAATCAAATAACAATGAATCCCGCTACGGCATAATTCAGTTAATGAAGTCATAGCGGCATTGTATCGGTTTTTACGAATGTTCCAATTAAACCGGCCAATCTGGACAGTGGCCTTTTTACCGGCAACCGCAATTCCATCAGCACCCAAATTCAAATCTTCGCACTTCATTGTAGTTTCACAAATGTTTAACCAATGGTCTGCACCATCAAAGACAACAGTTTTTAGATAAGGATTAGGCATTTTGCCATGTGCTTCAAAATACGCTTCTTGAATATCCGATTGTTCCTGTGCCGCTAATAATAAATCCATTACCCGTTGATAGGTTTTAGGGAAATCATAAGGTACGCGACTCGGATTCTTATTCAAGACCCAAGGATTGATTGTCAAGATATTCTTTTTGCCGTAATGATGTGCGGCTCTTGTTGATTCGCCGCCCATATCAAAATCATAATGATGTATTTCAGCACCATTTTCTATTTCTTCTGGAGTTAGACTGTCAAGTGGCGCACCTGTTTTACCGGCTTTCGGCGGTGCGGCCCATCCTAAGAACACATACTGTCGCTGACGAGGTTTAGAAGCCCGACGACGCGCAGATTGTATTGAATCCCATGCTGGATTGTTAGATTTAGGAGTTACTGCAATCGTTTTAACGGGTGAATCAACTACCGGGGCATTTGCTTGCATTGGTGTTGGTTCTTCGCTAAGATCGCCCTTCGGCCATTCATCAGTGACTATTACTTCAGGAACAGTTTCAACGACTTGTTCCGGTTCATTAACCGGCGTAGTAATTGGGTTATTGGTATCAACCGGCGACCATGAATCAAAAAATCCTGTGCCAGCCATTATTCCTCCTCCTCCGAGTTTTCATTTACTGGCCTTAGATACTCACCGATTGCGAATGATAATCCCCTGCGAATATCTTCATCAGTAGCAGGTCTGCCAACTACCACTTCAAATTCGGCCTTAATTTCAATTAAAGCCGCATCTATAATGTCTGCAAAGGTATCACCCCATACACAATCAGATTCGCCCTTGCGAGCAATTCCGCCATTTACATCACTATTCCAAAAACCCATCTTCAATATCCCTCCGGGTGATCAAGGTTGCCCAAGTCGCTAACGCTGTCATCAACCTTTGGCGCAACAATAGAGCGAAGAGGCATAGCCCAAACTCCCTTTGCATCCATGTTCAAGTTAATGTCGCCTGATGTTGATTCCCATGTTCTTGTACGGACAACAGCCCAAACGCGTGAACCCTTTGCATAATCGTGCCATCCATCGGCCTTCTTAACCTTAAATGCGCTGTGGTTTGAAACCAAAGTACGCGATACATCAATCCACATTTGAGCATTAGGGTCTTCGCGGCGCAACGATTGACTGGTTAAAGTCAATGAATGCTTGAAGCCTCCATCGCTGTATTCGTTTTCTTTGCCATCATGGTCTATGTAATCAACAACGCCAGATATTACAAATATAGGCCCGAAGTCTTTACCCGACTTTAGGATTTTACGATTTGTCATGTGATATTCAAACGCCTCATTCAAATCAACCACTGGGGTTGTTTGAGCGAGATATTGGTCTGGTGCAAACATCTTAGTCGCTACTGCCAATTGTTCTTCTGGGATCCAATCTAACCCGTATGCTGGGTCAATGTCAAGTGCCTTTAGAACATGGCCATCGCCCGACCATGCTTCTTCTAATTGAGCCTTGAAAGTAATAGGAGTCCATAGTTTCAATTCAACATCAGCCGCACCGAATGAACATTCAAGTGGCAATATGTTGAACATTGGCCCGTCTGTGAAGAAGTCGCTTTGCTTGTTTCCAACAAAGAACCATGTTCGCTTAGGCATATATGCCATTTTAGGAGACTTCTTATCATCCTTGATTAAAGAAATGTGTGCGCCACTGAATAGCGGTATTGCCCAGCGAGGTTTTGAATCCTCTTTGCCCTTCTCGGAAAAAATAGTTTGGTCGTCTGCATTCGCAATTTTCCAACTACCTTCTGAATAAAATACCCTGCCGATGCCAATTTGTCTATCGTTCATCTTGATTCCGTATCGCAACGCTTGGTTAAGATTACCTTCCGCCGCTTGAACCGCAGTTTCACGCTGTCTTTGCATAGTATCTCGCTCTCCGTCATAGCCGATTAGCATTCCAACCCATACATCGCCTTTGCCACCGCTACCGCCTTTTCTGCGGCTTGTAGTAATCTCCCAAGATGAAGAAAAGAAATCGTAATCTTCAGGGTCTAAATTGGCAAGGTTTTGTTGTGCCGCCGCCCATACTTCAGGAAACTGTTCTTTTACAAATTCTGCAAACGCCTCCTTCGTTTCTTGTTCGTTCCAACTATTCTTTTCCATTATTCTTTTCAATGTTTCATTCAAGGTCATATCTCTCACCGTCTTCGCTTTCCAGCACTACAAGCCAAGGGGGTTTCACTCTTAAAGGCTCTCTATGCTATTCTCAATTAAATCCAAAGCCTCAATTACTTCTCTATGGTTTTTAGGCTGGCGCAGTATGCCATTTAATGCCTTCACCAACTCAAAACCCAAAGGATTTGCCAACAAACTTTCCAAGCCTCTCATTGAGTAAATTATTTTCGTAATGTCACCTGCGACAGTGTATCTCTTCTGTGGATTTAAACCCAATGAAGTCAAACGGTCATGTACGGGTTTTGTGAGTTTCAAGAACCAGATTTGCGGCCTAATCAAATATCCGCATGGCCGGTCAATACTTTGCTGGCATACAATATCGGCACGAATGTTTGTAGCAAATGAAATTGTTTCTAAAACGAGGGGAGTTATGCTGTGAGCATTTGATACAATTTCATTAGGGGATATATTATCGCCAGCCCCATTAATAGAATTAGTATCAGGATCAACAAAGGAGGGATTATTATTGCCGCTTTTAAAATCTCCCATAACCTTTCCCCCATGCTTCATTCCTCTTCACTTAAAAAATCTAATTGTTCAACTCGCACCACATCTCGCTTGCCTGCTGAATGGGCTACGCTGGTAATCTGTCCTTGAACATATCCGCCCAAAACACCAAAACCAGAAGCAATAACTTCAACATTAACAAATACGGGAGAGGATATTGCTACATTTTCCCCTTCATATGCACTTGATTCTTCACAATACTTATTCAATTTCTTGCTTAAATCCACTGATGCTTCAACAACGCCTACTGGCAAGTAATCATCACCATCAACAGCCCCGATTCTCCATTTGGCTAAACGCACCCCTCCGTTCTCAATTACTTCGCCCCATATCCCATTCAAGATACGGAATACACATTGATTTGGATTTGGATTAACCAACACTACTTCGTCTTGAGTATTTTCATAAGTCAATAGAGATGATGTATTCCACAACATTAAAGCATTCTTTTGAGTTTGATTTGCCGCTTTAGGGAATGGCACTTGTTCCATCTCTTTCAATATTATTTTAGGGATTGTCTGCCTTCTTTCAAGATAGGATAGATTTGGGGAGAGAGTATAGCAATCCAAAATCAAGATCTCCATCTCTCGCCCATCAGAATACTCTCCTAAATAAACACCATTCGGTAATATAGTAAGGGGAACAGACCACACAGCCATAGTATCAGATATGAAACAATATTCAATAAGATGCCCTGCTGAATCAAAAAGAGTAATGTTTTCATCTGTCTTATGTATTGTAACAAATTCTCCTTGCGGCGAATCAACAAAACACTTTGAAAATCTAACATCTTCAATTTTTTTAGAAATAGGCGAGGGTATGATAATGCCATTGTTGATTCGTGGTTGTTGGGCTTCAACAATTGCATCATAATCTCTTTCAGAACATAAGTGCGATACTTGTTTTAATCCTGTAATCAAACAAGCCCTTTTCATTATACTCAAAGACATTTTATTCGCTATTGCCAGCCCAGATATTACCCATGACCGTTTAGAAATTGTTGGTTGAAATGAAAGTCGGCGAATCACGCTTCGCATATCTATCTCATTAATTCTTGAAAATAGTGGGCGGATAATCATAGCCCGATCTTTATTTGAACGCGTATCGCTCAAAACATTTGAAATTACTTGTGAAACTCTTCCTACTGTAATTGTAGTTTTATGCGTTTGTGATAAACTTGATAATGAATATATTAGATCAGGGTTCTCTTCTATCTCGCTGGGGTACGCATCGGTTAAATGAAAAAAGACTTCTCTCAAATCCTCATCACTTAAACGAATAGATGATGAAGGTGAATAGAAAAAATGTATAATTGGCCACTGGTCGGACATTGTGCCAGCCAAGCAACCTGCAATTGTATGCTGTGGTCTTTTCATTTTATGAATGACTCGCGCTGTTTCAGCAACACTTCTAAAATCATAAAACGACATACTCCATACAACCCACTACCATTCCTTTACCATATCTTCATAGGCATCATCATCAGGTATATGTGATAAAATAATATCCTTTGCTTTGTCGCCAACCGGCCATTTTTGTTTTGTTGTTTTAGAACGGGGAATGACTCTAAGCGGCCTACCAAATATCATTTTTGTGTATGCTTTCATCCTCACCACCGATACCCGATTACCAGTCATTTTACAAACAATGTAAAACGCATCTGCTAATAATGAATCTGGTGCGCGTGGTGGTTGCTTCATCAAATCAGACCACAACTGCCATGTTAAATCGCCAATCGGTTCTGCCACCGCATCATCGCCAAACACAGCCCTTGATAGATTGTGAGAAAGCACTTTGCCTCTCTCTAAGAGTTTTTGCCAACGGTCATCAGTCATCAAGTGGCTCAACTCCTTCATCGTTTTCTATCCATGCAACATCATCAGCAACTAAATCCATTAATTTATTTGCTAACTCCCTTGTCTCATCTCTTGTTAGCATAAATCCTTGTTTGGTATAGCCTACATAACCTGACATTGAAGGCACAACTCGGTGCAATCTTAAGTTTAAAACCCATTCTCCGTATGCTTCGGTAGTCATAATGTGGAGGCTTTGACCCGGAATAAATCGGGGGGCTATTTCACCCACCAATCTATTTTCAAATTTTGTTCCAACGCCTCTCGCCATGTTACTCATTCCTCTTCGTCAATTATTTTCTTTAACTGCAAACGAGATTCCTTTAACAACCAGCCTGCATCATCAACAACAACATGAATACCTTTTAATTCGTCTTCAACACTTCCCTTTTTGCCGCAACATGGGCAAGTGGTCGCTTCATCAATAAGTGAATACTTAGTACCAGATGCTAAAGGTTCAACTCTAAACATAGCACCGCACTTTGATTTACATATTGAAACATCACCAATAAGATCATCTGGTATGTTTATTTCTAAGTCATGGTCGTATGCTCGCTTTACCTTTTCTTCTATCTTCCAATTGATTGAATCGGCCAAAATCATAATCCAGTGATGTTGATCAAAAGGGCTTGAAATTACATCTCGTAAAGGTTTTGAATAATGAATCTCAATCAAAGTTAATTCTTGTTCACCTGTACGCTCATAGATTCCTACATTTGGTAAAGTCCAAAGACCACCAATAGTCATTGAATTCCAAAGCAAATAAGCCCATTCAACATCTTCATTCGTCGGAAGGGGTATGTTCTCTTGCAAATTTCCACCCCCTACATTGTGGGCAACGGAATACGCTTCGTTGCTTTTTTGTCAAAACATCAAATTTGTTACCTTCGCTATTCATTGAAGGGTTGCCACAATCTGGGCATTTCGTTTTAACGGCAAATTCCGTTCCCGGAGAGTCGCTGTGTCGTAAAAAGGTTGAATAATTAAAACTCTTATCCAATTCAGAAGATATATCATTCCATTTGAAAGGTCTTTTGTTATTGTTTTTCTTAAATTTCATTTCGGTTAAAAGGGATTCTGCTTCTAAAAATAACTCATCTATGTGACCTTTATCCTCCCACTTCTTTCTTTTAGCAACCAGTGTAACTTCAGACCATCCTGTTTTTGATGGAGGGAATATAGTGCCTTTTGCATTTTTACTTTCGTCTTCACATTCAATGACAAAACCAATAGGTTTTCCTTCCTGTAATGCGTGTTTAATCATTTTTGGTAATCTATTCATTTAATGTTCCTCCTTTAATCCTCAATCTTTTCAAAGTCATGTTGTGGTTTTTTTCATAGATTTCAATAAACTCTCTTGCATCTATTATTTTATCATCTATTTTTGATAGTGCTTCGCATTTTTCAACACCATTCAATTCATCATATTGTGCGCTACCCAGCAACATTCCTCTATCAGCCCTCAACTCTTGAATGATTATGTTCCAAGGTTCTATTGCCAATTTTAAAACATCTAATGATTTCAGGGCTTCGTTGTGGCGTTTCGCTCTTGTCATGGTTAGGGCATAATGGTTATACACATAAAGCCTCATGCCCATTCATCGGTTTTAAAGTCAAAGCCCTTTGCATCTATGTCCATTTCAATAGTAACAACCAGCATTGTTTCACACGCTTCGCATTCCTCTCTCTCTCCTTCATTCGGATGGCCGCAATACATACAAGTCACCCAATCATTCAAGTCTTTGAAAAGTGATTCAGATACGGGGTCGTGGATGCCATCGTCTTTTCTGTTTGCAAAATGCTTTTTGAAATCAACATCACCCCATTTAATGTAAATTGGATCCCAATTATTTCTTCTTAATGCCTTGTCTAAAGCCGCATCAAGGCCACATGATTTTGTATCTTCTTCAATCAGTTTTTTACCTATCGTTCCTCTTGAGCCACTGGCTAATATGAATGCAAACTTTTGTTCGTTTTTCGCACTGTTCGGAATATCAATATAGGGTAAAATGCCATGCACTTCTCCTGATACTTTCATGCGCCTCAAAACCACATAGATTTGAGTTAAGGGCGCAGATGGCATTGTCAATGCGCTCATACTTTCACCTCATACTCTTCTATCTCATTAACAACAATCTTTGCTGGCCCATTAACGATAAGCACCTTAGAATCATCGTCAGGATAGCCTATCTCCCATCTGGTGGTCTTTGTTCGTATCTCCTCACCAGATTCCAATGTAATGTAGCGACAAGCAGGCACTATACGCATAAAGGATGGTGGACAACCAAACAAACCATAAGCGGCGACCCACACTTTACCCGCCATTGAACGACCCGTTGGCTTTTTTTCATACCTAACGATTCTCGGCCCACGATTATTCTTAGCCATTTATTCACCCTCCACTAAGAGTTTTTCATACCGTTCTTGAAATGTTCTTGCTAATTTTCTTATATCATTATCCGATTGATTACGCGATAGATGAAATAAAATTGTTATCGCATCATTGGCTATCGCTTGATAATTGTCTCTATTCATCATCGTAACCCCCTTCTAATGCCCATGTTGTGGTTCGTTCTGAATAGTTAGGCTCGCCGACTTTCCTAAACCATCTGCGATACCGCGCTAATAACTGCGTCAATTCATTCATTGAAATACCATTACGATATGTTGAATTAAATGTATCTCTAATCATATTTGATGAAGCGGGTTCGCCAAGTGTTTTCATTATTTTGATCACAAGTGAAACCTTTCCTCGCGCCGCCTTAGAATCCATTCCAATACGATACTTTGCTCTCGCCAAAATTACTCCTCCTTCTTTGTTGGATTGTTTAACTGTGAACCTGACATAACTCTTGCCACATCATCGCTACTTGCTACTGAAACTGTTAGAGTCTTAGCGACACCCAATGCTTCGCTCATAGAGGTTGGCTGTGGTGCTGGTGCTGGCTCATCATGCACTACTATGTCTTCAAGTGCAGAAACTCCTACTGGATAGCCAACCTTCGGTTGCCCCAGCCCATAATAGCCTTCTTCATACACTGGCAATCCAACATATTCCGCATAATGTTTTTCGGTGCAAAACCAACGCTCGCCATTTGGCAAATCCTCAACCTTAAATTGTCCTTCTAAGTCACACATAACGCATCCTTCATTCCATGATGGTGCAGGGCGAGATGGTGAAGTATCGGTCAATAGCATAACTGGCACATCAACCGTTTCACCGGCTTCATCAGTCATTGGTAATGTTCCTTCTATGAAATCAATCATAGCCGCATCAGCATCATACTCATCAATAACATCATCATTTTCAAGTGTCGGCAATCCTCTTGCATTGTCTATCAAATCGGCATCCTGATTAATCCATTGGTAGCGGCTACTTCTCCTAATTCCCGTCTTTACAACCCTTTCTTCATCGCATAGAGTATTCATTATCTTTGTGAGAACCTTTGAATCCTTATTCTTTAATTGGGGTACAAGTTTTTTGATTTGCCCCATTGTTAGTCCGTCTGGATAAGAACCGGCATATTCTTCTAATGCCTCCAAGATCAAATCAGTGTAAATATCCGAGTCATCCGAGGTTTTGTAAGAAGATTCCTGATGGACTTCATCGGCGGGTTCTGTGTAAGTGTGTGATATATCGCCGCCTCCATACTTGTCTTCAATAGGGGCTAATTCAACACCGGCAACGACAGGGGTGGTAAGAGCCGCTACTCGCTTTGCTATCTCCTTTGCATCCATTACCGGCACTGGTGATGGCTTTGGTTCTTCAATGTCTTCAATGGTAAAGGATAGATTAACCGATGGTGAACCTGCCGATTGCGTTTTGAAACTGCGCTTCAATCTGTCAAGTGCTTCTGCAACTGCAACAGCATGACGAACCGGCGGTAGTAAATCCTGTTGGATTTTGAGCCTGCCTGTTTCTTCATTGATAATGGCCGCACTGTCTATTGCTTCACACATTCTATCAACAAGGATATTCAATACATACGGGTCGCCTTCAAACACTTCAACCAATGCCGCCGCAAACTGTCCTTCTGTCCAATCGCGAGGGATTGTAGCGGTTGATACCTTATCAGACATACCGACTGGGATTGTAATAACTGCCTTGCCCTGTGTTGCAGGCTGAAAGCGAATCACTTTACCCTTTATTCTAATTTCAAGGTCAGTATCAATTACTTCGGCAATTGGGGAATGTCCTTTTCTTTCATCCTTATCCAGATAAACACCATTGGTATTCATCCACGCATCTTGTATTACGCTACCAAACATCTTCAATGCTGGCCCGATTTCGGCTGGTATATGTGGTATCGCTTCGGCTAATTCTTTCATCTCTTTTCTGCTCATATCTCTCACTTCACCCATGCTGGGTAGTTAATCGGAGGGAGGATGACTATATCAATCTGCTGTGTCCTTAGAGTGAATGGCACATTTATCTGATTTGTAAGTTTTAAAGTGACCGCAACGGTCTTTCTTAGAATTTTTAGCGATACATCGGTATTCATCGGGTGCTGGACTCTCTCGGCACACGCGACAAATAAAATCATAATCATCTGGGTATTTATTTTGCCTTGGACTACTTGATCCCACTATACCGCAAAAAACACAGAATCTTCGCATGGATTCACCCCTCAATCAAGTGGCGGGTGTATGTGCTATCTAATTGACCTGTTGCGGCCCATAGTGCAATCTCATAGCCGTCATTTAGAATTGAAGTGGTTCGCACCATATCTATTTTCTTAAATGCTGATGATTTTGCAAGAACATTTGACAATTGGTTGGTAGTAGTACCATGTCTTGTATGTGTATTAATTAATTCTTTTATCTGATGAGTATTCAAACAACCATCTTCCGATTCGTTAATGACTTTCAAAGCCCATTCAGCGATTCTTCTTGTCCTCACTGTATCAGCCCATTTGAAGTCCTTGGTTATTCGGGCCTTCGCTTCGCATCATTATTACATCATCAATGCGGAGTATCATTATTGCCGCTTCTGTTGCACTTTTCAGTGCTTGCTTTAAAACCGATGCAGGCTCAATAATTAACTTCTCTATGCCATCACAAACCAAAGCATTCCCAGATTCATCTTCGGTTTCTATTAGTAAAGCGGATTTCCAATTATTTTCTCTATGTTCGGAACCCATAATCAAAGCAACATCAACGGGATCTAATCCCGCATTCTCACCAATCGTTTGAGGTATAATCATCATTGATTTACCAAACGCCTCAACAGCCATCCGTTCTCTTCCCTTTGAAATCTCATGGCTAACCTTTGCGATTTGTGTTGCGATATGTGCATGAGGCGCACCGCCCCCAACAATAATCTGTGAATCCTTTTGGTATGCTAACCAGCAAACGCCCAGCGCATCATCCAATGCTCTTTCAATTTCAGCCGCTACATGAGGGGTTGAACCGAAAGCAATAATTGAAACTGGACTTGGCGTGGCTGTGGAGGCCACCCTGATGAATGGCATATCATAGTCATTAACAACTTGAATTGAAGACTCTCCTAAATCGTCATCGCCCAAATCAAAAATATCCGATACCATTGTTGCGCCTGTTGCTTTGCATATCGCATCAAGATCAGAACGAACAACCTTCTCAACAACTAATGTTTCGCTTCTGCGAAGGTAATGAATCGCAAGGTCATCAACGCCCTTCTGTGCGAATACCGCCGCTACTCCCATTGATTCAATGTGCAATACCATTTCTTTGATAGCATTTTCTTCTTCGGCAAGAAACGCCGCTACTTGAGTCGGGTCTGAAAT
>TARA_R110000765_G_scaffold67255_1_pt1 | contig 11328 bp, 8 predicted proteins | sample TARA_R110000765 | Tara Oceans TARA_R110000765 (sample SAMEA4398168) | marine metagenome | biome: Polar Biome; feature: [MES] marine water layer (ENVO:01000295) within the mesopelagic zone...; material: water (ENVO:00002006), including particulate matter (ENVO:01000060) such as...... | reverse complement strand
TTAATCTTTAAAGCGCTATTGAAATAACTAATCGCCTTATCAATATCGCCATCAGCTTTATAAGCCATCGCAGCCAAATGCATTACATCCCCATGATCACTCGCTGAGATTAATAATGGCTTAAGTTCTTTCAGCACAAGTTTGACTTGGCCTTTTTGAAATAAAGAAAATAGTTGTTGAAGTTTAATGGTTATATTTGAGGAGCTAACATTTTGCATATTTTATAGTATCTATTTTTATAAATGTAATTTAGCAGCGTCATATTTAGTTTTATTACCATACACCATCTTACGTTAGATTAAAAAAAAAGTGACCAACAAACGTTGGTCACTTTTTTATTTATTAATACTTAATTAAAACTAAAGTAAGTTTTAATTAGTGATTAATTAAACGTGTAAGAAGCACTCAAGAATACGCGAGGACCAATTACGTCATACGTTTCTGGGAAAGTGTTCGCTTGTGATTGTGAATCACCTAAAGCAGTAGGTTCTTCATCAAATACGTTTTTAACACCAAAGTTAACATTTAAGTTATCGTTTACTAGGTAGCTAGCACTTAAATCAACATAGATAGCTGCATCAATTTCAGAAACAACTAAGTCACTACGTGAAAGTGGGGCATCACCAAGTAGTTGGTCATCATCAGTTGAACCGATATAACGTACTAAAGCAGATAATGTTAAGTCACCATTTGTCCAGTTAACACGAGTGTTAGCTTGAAACTCAGGTTGTGGGTTACCACAAGTGTTACCGTATGAACCCGCACATTCGTTAATTGTTGGTAAGCCAACAACTGGAGTTGAGTCAGACGTATCAAGGAACGTTGAACGGAATTGAATGTTCAAGTCAGAACCACTATCAAACAAACCAAAATCAAGTTCAGTGTTGTAAGTTACGTTAAAATCAACACCGCTTGTTTCAATTGATGCAATGTTTGCATTCAATGATTTAACAACGTCAACGTTACCGTCTGTACGACGACTGATGTTTTGACAAGTTTCATGAGACGCGTCTTTAACAACGTTATAACAAACGTCTAGTGTGTTATTTACACCGTATACAGAAATAGCATCTTCGATTTCAATTTTGAAATAATCAATGGTGAAATCTAAACCTTCAAATGGTTGAACTACGATACCAACAGTAAGCGTATCAGAAGTTTCTTCTTGAAGATTTGAGTTACCACCGAATGAACCTTCGATTTGGCTGTTAGCTTGTTCGAATACACCAATTTGGCTAGCCGCAACGCCGTCTGCAAGACAAAGTGCGTCACTTGTAGTACCAGCGATGTAACCATCTACAGCACATGGATCAACCGCACCTGGGAAGCCAGCAGCGGAACCTAAGAATAACTCAGATACATTTGGAGCACGTACTGATGATTGGAAACCAACACGAGTGCTGATCCAGTCAGTTGGTGCCCAGTTTAAAGCTGTAGCGAATGATGAAACTTGACCGATGTTAGAGTAATCAGCAAAACGTGCTGCACCCCAAATGCTTAAATCTTCAGCAAATTCTTTACCACTCATAAGTGGAATAGAGAATTCTGTAAAGATTTCATCAGAGCTATATCCACCAACAGTTGCTTCACCAGCATTAAAACCTAATACATCACCTGCTGCTAAGAATTCATCTGGACGGAAAGTTGATTCGTCTTGACGTTTTTCATAACCAAAAACAACACCAACTGATTCTTCAGCGCCTGGGAAAGTAAATGGTAATGCACCAGATACTGTTGCCATGAACACTTCTTGTTTAAGTGTAGTCGCGTTAGTTGCACCAATATTAATAAAATCGATAGCTTCATCAGAAATGTTGCCTTCACCGAAAATATTAAGTGGAGCACAACCGTTTGATGTATCTTGACACGCTGTAGCATCGTCAGTAACTAAAACCGCTTGCTTAAAGCGTGAAGCTGCAACATCGTTATTTAACAGTGTAGTGTGGTCTAATTGTGAACGACTGTAATAAACATCGTATGACCAATCGTCGTTAATGTAACCGTCGATACCAACTAAAATACGCATTGCATCACGTGTATCGATAGATTGGCGTGAACCGTTTTCTACCATACGACGACCAACAAACATTTCATAGTTGCCATCTGCGTTTAAGTCACCACTGTTTAAGAAAGCGTCTTGAACGTCAGCACCAAAGAATGCACTGTTAGGGTTTACTTCAATTGTAGTAAACGCTGGAGTTGGTGCTAACTCTTGTGGAACTTCGTTACGGATGAAAGAAAGTTCAGTGTAGATACGAGTCTCGTCATTAATGTAAAAATGAGAGAATGCGTTCATTGTTAAACGCTCTTGAGGTAACTGTAAAAAGTTATCAGGTGCGTAGTTAAAACGATCAGCGCCTGTAAATGCAGCACCTGAACCGTCTGGAAGGAAACGACCTAAGCTTGAACCAGCATTTGCACCAGTGTTAAGCGTTGGACCACCAAATACACGAGTACCTGGAATACCAGAAGAACCACCAGCAATTAATTCGCCATCGCCTTCAGTTAAAGCAACACTTGCAAAGTCACGGTCGCCTTGGAATAAAGATTCACGTTTTGAGTAACCAACGTAAAGTACTGCGTTACCACGGTCATCAGCAAAGTTGCCACCCATGGTTAAATCTAAGTTGAATTTCTCAGCATCGCCTTCAGTCGTTACATCATATAACGTTGAAATTTCAACACCTTCAAAATCATCTTTCATTTTAAAGTTAACAACACCACCGATTGCATCTGAACCGTATACAGCAGAAGCACCACCAGTGATGATTTCAACATTTTCAATTAATGAAGCAGGGATCGTGTTTAAATCAACAACGCCTGATTGGTTAGCAGGAACCCAACGACGACCGTTAACCATAACTAAAGTACGAGAAGTACCTAAGCCACGTAAATCTACTGTTGCTGTACCGTCACCTGGGTTGTTTGAGCTAGGACCAAACGAAGGTAAAGTTGAAGGTAACTCAGCAAGTTTTTGCTCGATGTTAAGGTTACCTGAAATAGCGAATTCTTGAGCGCTAATTTCGATAATAGGTGTTACAGCAGTTAATTCAGAACGACGAATACGTGAACCAGTTACCTGGATGCGTTCAACACCTTTCTCTTCTGCAGCTGCTTCTTCAGCAAATGCCATTGCACTTGGTGCAGCTAGAATAGTTGTTGTTGCGCCAGCTACAAGAGCTAAGCGAACAGCTTTAGTAAGCTTGTTACTTTGATACATTGATATACTCCCTGGACCACTTTCGTGATACTAGTGTTTAATTTCAAGACTATGTTGTCTTGTTGTTGAATTACTCGAGTTGGCTAATAACCAAATCTTTCAGCTAAGATATTAAACTTAATCTTGTTAATGGGTCAACACAAACAGTTACGTTTTATTTACATAGTTGAGCAATATCACTAAAACACATTAGAAAAAACATAGTTTAGTCACTGAATGTAATGTGGTATTAAAATGACTTTATTGACAAAATCTTACTTTTCAAAAGTTACAGGCAATAATTAAACACGATTAAAAACCAGAGCTAAACCATTAAAAAACATAAAGTTAATAAGACTGACTCGTTTTTTGTTTTAATGTAAACCTTCATATATTATGTAACTAAAAGTTAAACTAAGTAAAAAAACCATATAAAAACCCAGCTAAAACATAAACCTTTATTAACAACAGCTTAAAGGAAAAGGTTGTTAACGTAAACAAAATGAAACAGTTGCTAATATTTATTTTCAATTATTTTGTAACCGAGCAAAATTTTAACAACAATTAACCACTCTACGCAGGTTTATTGGCATTTCAGGGCTTTTTCAGTGATTAAACTTAAGCTTTTAAGCTCAAAAAAAATACAGCTGAATAAATTGGTTATGTATATTTATCATCCAATAACTACCTTAAATTTAAAAGTCAGCGTGCTCTATAGCTATGAGTTATAAATCGACATAAATTCACTGTTTCATTGTGCTATAGTTGCCCTCAAATTTACTATGCAAAATATTCTATGGTTATTGATCCCGTTCTCGACATTAGTTTATGGATAACCTTATGTAGTGTTGGCTTTATTGCGGGCCTTATTGATGCTATCGCTGGTGGTGGTGGTATGCTAACAGTGCCAACATTATTAACATCAGGTTTACCGCCCCATGTTGCACTTGGAACAAATAAACTCGCGGCCTCTTTCGGTTCACTTACTGCGTCGTTTACTTTTTATCGAAAAAACCTGTTTAACCCTAAATACTGGCGACTATCTATTATAGCAACTGCTGCCGGCGCGATTTTAGGCACTATAATTGTAAATTTTTTATCTGTAGAGTTTTTAGATAAATACATTCCAGTGCTTGTAGTTTTGACCGCTATTTACACGCTATTCTCAAGATCCGTTACCAGTGAAGTTCTTGGTTTACCAATAAAAAACAAGATAATAAAAATTAAACAAATAATACAGGGGCTCATTTTAGGCTTTTATGATGGTGTTGCAGGCCCTGGTACTGGCGCTTTTTGGGTAAGTTCATCAAACGCCCTGTACAAAATTGATATTCTACTTAGCTCAGGATTAGCACGCTCAACCAACTTCGTTAGCAATTTTTTTAGCTTATTAACTTTTATCTATCTTGGACACGTTAATTTTGTACTTGGTATTTCGATGGGGATTTTTATAATGCTTGGTGCTTGGGTAGGCGCTCATTGGGCGATTAAATTTGGTAGTAAATTTATACGACCTGTTTTTATCACTGTTGTTATTCTTATGTCAGTTAATTTAGCCTATCAAGCTTGGTTAAGTTAAGGAAAATTTCTCATGCAAAGTGCGATTAATAAAATTCATGCGATTCTCGATCAAATAGACGAACAAGCTAAACTTGTTGACCAGCAAAATAAGCATTCAAAGTCTCATAAAATAATTCAAGAAAATGATATTTTTTCTGAGAAGCTATTTCTCACTCACAGTGATCAATTTCATCCTTATGTGGCAGAAGTAAAAGATAAAACCAATGAATTGTCTCGCCTGTTAACGGCTAATAAAAACACCCTTGCCCATAGTCGCTTGTTAATTATCGAGCAGCAGATTTCAGCCTTGAGAAATGCATTAAATTCAAATAGCACTCTGCATAAAGAACCTGCTCAACGACTTGTTGCCATTAAATCCAGACGTTTTAAGAAAGCAGCACAGGCTGTGATGCAATCAAGCCATAACTTACACAATAAACTTAACGAAACTTTTGAGTTTGAAAGGCGATTACTAGAAATGATCGAAATACGTGAAAGACAAATGCACGGAGCACCAGCTAATAAATCTAAACAATTAACAGATGAAACACTTGCCCTACATCAACGTCTTGGCCGATGTCGCCAAGCCATTTCAAAATTAGAACGCGAAATATCTAAATCCGAACAGTTTTAAAGTAGCGTCTCTATTCAATTTTTTACTTAAAATTTGTATTTACGCCGAAAAAAGATTGGTGTTTTCATTGCACTAGCATTAGTCTTGCAAATATATCCATTAAAAAAAGTCATAAACATGAAAATTTCTGACGATATACATAACTATTACGAGAAGTTAGTTTCACAACATTTTACAGCCTTGAAACTAGAAGATAACTATGATGCTGAGTTTATTGCCGACTTAGTTTGCGTTGTGTTAAACCAATTACCTACACGCTACATACGCCATGAAGTTGATATGGCTTTCTATTTGCCCGCTTCTGAGCGGTTTGAGATGGAAAACAACGTCAAAGTTGCTGTATCTAAAGCTTTAGAATTCATGAAAGAGCATAATTAATCTCTCTCAATTTCCTTATGCCGCTAAATTAACGGCTAGCTTTAATAACTAAATCATTACAATAAGTGGGTATACTTTTGAATATTCCAGATCTCCCTAATCATCATGCATTAGCGGTTTTGTTAATCACCGTTTTAGCATTATATTTATTTCGCCGTGAAGATATACCGCTAGAAACCTCATCGCTAGCTGTGATGGCTATATTATGTGTAATGTTTGCAGTTTTTCCATTTTCAGTTGATGGTGTTCACTTTGAACCCAGTACTTTATTTTTTGGTTTTGGCCATGAGGCTTTGGTGACCGTTTGTTCATTAATGATTATTGGTCACGGTATTGTGCGGACCGGTGCGTTAGAACCGATTGGACGATATTTAGCTAAGTTATGGAAAATCAGTCCTGCGTTGTCATTGTTAATTACACTTGTGCTAGCTGGAACTTTAAGTGCTTTTATAAATAATACGCCCGTTGTTGTATTGCTCCTGCCTATTTTAATCAGTGTATCTTTGCGAACTAAAACTGACTCGTCACCCATGTTATTACCCATGGGGCTTGCCACTTTAGTGGGCGGTATGGCAACCACTATTGGTACTTCAACCAATTTACTGGTTGTTAGTATTGCCAGCAATATGGGCGCAGCTGAATTTGGCCTTTTTGACTTTGCTAAACCAGCACTTATTGCTTCCGTTGTCGCGGTTATTTATTTATGGCTTGTAGCACCTAAGCTGCTGCCAAGTAGATCCCCTTCAATGCCTGACACATCGCCTCGGATTTTCAGTGCTTATCTTAATATTAATGAAGAAAGTGCTGTTAACGAAAAAACTATCACTGAAATAATTGCCCTAACAGACGGACAATTAAAGATAGAAAGTATTCAGCGCGGACCTGAAAATAAAAATATTATTCCCTTACCAGATACCGTACTCATTGTTGGTGACAGATTAAAAGTTCATGATTACCCGGACAGACTTAAAGAATACGAAACAGTACTTGGTGCAACCTTATTTTCAGGTCAGCATAAAGTTGATGAAGAGCATCCTTTAAAAGCTGAAAAACAAATTTTAGCTGAAATTGTCATTATTGCTGGTTCAGGTATTGAAGGCCGTACCTTACAAGAAGCTAACTTTATTAATAAACACGCCATTACCGTTGTTGCCTTACATAGAGCAGGTAAGGCTATGGAGATTGGGCGTAATGGTATTGGTAAAACCCGCTTAAAAATTGGCGATGTACTCCTTGTTCAAGGTGAAATAGAACAAATAGCCTTATTAAAAGAAAAACCGGGGTTATTGATAATAGATGGTGCAGAATCATTACCACAAACAAGCAAAGCGCCAATAGCATTAGGCACATTGCTCGCTGTGGTTGTAACGTCAGCTATTGGTATTTTACCCATTGAAATTAGTGCGGTTTGTGGCGTACTAATCCTATTACTGACTAAATGTTTAGACTGGCAAGAAGCTTCTTCTGCGCTAAGCACTCAAGTTATATTAATTGTTGCAGCATCATTGGCGTTAGGCTCCGCTATGATGATGACTGGCGGCGCAGAATATATAGCGCAAGTATTTGTTGCTTTATCATATGGTTTACCTCCAGGTGGAATTTTAGCGGCATTAATGTTGTTACTAGCTATCTTAACCAATATTGTTTCTAACAATGCTGCAGCAGTTATAGGAACTCCCATTGCGATTTCCGTGGCCAGCCAATTAAATCTATCGCCAGAACCTTTTATTTTAGCGGTATTATTTGGTGCTAACCTAAGTTACGCAACGCCTATGGCTTATAAAACCAATTTATTGGTCATGAATGCGGGGGGTTATAAGTTTTCTGACTTTATGCGTATTGGTATTCCGTTAATTATACTGATGTGGATAACACTTTCTTTACTTCTAAACTGGATGTATTTATAACTGAGCCGCACAGTAGATATATTTAAAGGCAAGGTATTGATTTAATTGATACTTTGCCTTCTTCCCTTCTCAAGCTTTTGATATACAATCAATTATTATCTTCACTACATCACTAAACCGCATATACAGATAAAATATAAATGACTTTTTCATACCAAAATATAAGCATGCTAAATGTGTTATTAATAATCGATTATCTAATGCACTTTGGTTTCCCTGCACATAAAATTTAACAGCTACGGCCAGAGCAAACTTCTCAATACGCACTGGGCTTAGCTGACATTACTCATAACGCAAATTAAATGACAATATTGCAAGTATTTGAGCTAGTATTAAAGGTATAAATTAATAAAGAAATATATAAAGGACTCACTATGGTGACGTTTACCTTAAATGGCAAAAATGTTGAATCTAACTCCCCACAAGATACACCACTACTTTGGGTTATTCGCGATGAATTAGGATTAAAAGGCACCAAATTTGGCTGTGGCATAGCTATGTGTGGCGCATGTACAATACATATTGACGAACAAGCGGTGCGTTCTTGTAACTTTCCGCTTAAGCAAGCTCAGGGCAAAGTTATCACCACCATTGAAGGACTGAACGATTCTCATCCATTACAAAAAGCTTGGGTAGAAGAACAAGTGCCACAATGCGGCTATTGTCAGTCTGGACAAATTATGCAAGCGGCTACCTTACTAAAATACTACCCCTCACCAACAGATGAAGAAATTGTTTCGCACATGAATGGCAATTTATGTCGTTGTATGGCTTATCATCGGATTAAAAAAGCGATAAAGCGCGCAGCGAAAGTAACAGACACCGATATAAGTGGTGTTAATATTTATTATCCAGATGAGCAGGAGATTCAATCATGAGCATCTCAGATAAAGGTAAAGACAACATCGATCTTTCTCGACGCAACCTACTGATTGGTTCAGTAGGTGCCGCTTTCATGGTAGCTTTTGCACCCTCACTACTTGCTCAGCAATCATCAGTTAACAAAATGCTAACTGACAAGAATTTTTCTCCAACGGTGTGGTATGAAATAGATCAAAATGGCGTGATTAAGGTGAATATTGCACGCGCTGAAATGGGTCAGCATGTAGGTACCGCATTGGCGAAAATTGTTGCTGAGGAACTGGGTGCAGACTGGAATGACGTTATTATTGAGCATGTAAACACTAACCCTAAGTGGGGATACATGGTCACAGGTGGCTCTTGGTCAGTATTTCAAAGTTATGAGCCATTATCACGCGCAGGTGCTGCTGGCAGAGCCATTCTCATTGAGGCTGGCGCAAAAGCGTTAAATAAATCAATAGCAGATTGTCAGGCAGAAAATGGCTTTGTCGTTTGTGGTCAGCAACGCATCAGCTTCGCTGAGTTGATTAAAACACAACAATTTAATAAAACAGTTTCGGCTGACGAGCTTAAAAACTATGCTATCAAGTCACGCAAACATCACACGATTATAGGTAAACAAAGTCAAGCCTTAGATATACCACCTAAAGTTAATGGTACTGCGGTTTACGGTATTGATGTTGAAGTGCCGGGTATGATTTTCGCACGTCCTGTAGTGCCGCCATCGCGATACGGAAATAAAGTTGAATCCGTTGATGACAGTAACGCTAAAAAAATTACTGGTTATCAAGGTTACAAGGAATTATCAGACCCAAGCGGTTGGCTTGAGGGCTGGGTTGTCGTTTTTGCTGATAATTACCCCGCTGCTGTTCAAGCAGTTGATAAAATAAAGGTCAGCTACCTTCACAACGATGCTTTGAGTATTTCTGAAGCTGATATACAAAATCGCGGTAAAGCTTTAATTGCAGATCAAGAGGCAGGCGCATTACTCGTTGATGTCGGTGATACCACTAGCGCACAAGAAAGCGCTGCTAGTCAATTCGACTCTACTTATACAACATCTAGCGCAATGCATTTTCAGCTTGAGCCAGTTAACGCGGTTGTTGAATTTAAAGAGGGTGTATGGCACGTTCATAGTGGCAATCAATGGCAATCACTTACGCTCCCAGCAGTCGCTAAAGCGCTTGAAGTAGATGACTCGCAAGTTATTATTCATCAATATTACTTAGGCGGTGGATTCGGTAGACGATTATTTGGCGATTACATGATCCCAGCGGCATTGGCGGCAAAAGCCATAGGTAAACCGGTAAAAATGGTATTTACCCGTGAAGATGACGCGCATTTCGATCAACCTCGCTCGCCCAGTGTCAGTCATTTAAATGCCACACTTAATGACGACAATGAGGTTATTGGCATTGAGCACAGATTTACCTCAGGTTGGCCAACTAAAGCGATGGCAGCAGGATTTTTAGCGCCAAGTAAAGATGGTAAGAAAAAAATTGATATGCTTTCTGCAAGCGGTTCAGATCACTGGTACTCATTGCCGAACCACAAAGTGCTAGTTTATAACAATGATCTAGCACAAAAAACATTTGTTCCCGGCTGGTTAAGATCAGTAGGACCAGGTTGGATCCAATGGAGCGTTGAATCATTCATGGATGAACTCGCCCATAAAAGCGGACAAGATCCTGCAGAGTTTAGACTAGCTTTACTTGATGCTCAGGGACGACAATCTGGTAGTGCACCTCATTCAGTCGGTGGTGCTAACCGTTTAAAAAATGTTTTGAACGAATTAACTAAAAAAGTAGATACCCAACAAACTCTGCCTAAAAACCAAGGTATAGGTATCGCATTAAGCTTTGGTCAAGAGCGGTCTATGCCCACTTGGGTTGCATTAGCTGCACATATTGAAGTACACCCTGAGTCAGGCAAGGTGACAGTAATAAAACTGACCTGTGTTGTTGATTGTGGTGTTGTTGTGCATCCGGACGGTGCGCTGGCGCAATTGGAAGGCTCGTTGCTATGGGGTGTCAGTCTAGCTCTGCATGAAGGGACCGAATTTAAAAACGGACAAGTAGCAAGTAGCAATTTACATAACTACTTTCCATTGCGGATGAAAGACGTACCCGATATGGATATTTCGTTTGTGGAAAGTGATGAATTTCCTGTCGGTCTTGGGGAACCAGGCACTACAGTAGTTGCTCCTGCAATTGGTAACGCAATTTTTAACGCCATAGGGCTCAGACTCAAGTCATTGCCAATGACTCCACCGGTTGTAAAAGCCATGATTGAACAAAAACAAGGGGACACAGCATGAGCAGGTTAATTAAAGCCAGTGTTAGCGCCTTAGTGTTAAGCATAACGGGCATCTCAGTATCAGCCTTAGCAAATGACCCTTATCAAGCGTTTATCGACAAACCTACGGCAGCAACTGCAATTGAATATATGCACCAAGTTGCAACCCACCCGCGCTGCAAAAATTGTCATGGTGTTGTTGATAAAGAAGGTAGTTTTTATCCAACGATTGGCGACAACCGTCGCCCTCACCCGATGAACATTACTGTTGCTAATAATGTTGTGCTATTTAAAGATGGCGAGACATTCAATCAGGTACCCGGTGTTGTATTAAGCTGTGCTTCTTGTCATCAACATAGTAATGGTGATAAAAAAGGTATGCCCCCAGGTAATATAGCATCAGCGATGCCAGGATTTGTATGGCATATGCCACAGCAAAACATGATTATTCCTGAAGGGATCACTGTTGAGCAATTATGTAACAAGTGGCTTGA
>TARA_R110000765_G_scaffold10188_4_pt1 | contig 11336 bp, 13 predicted proteins | sample TARA_R110000765 | Tara Oceans TARA_R110000765 (sample SAMEA4398168) | marine metagenome | biome: Polar Biome; feature: [MES] marine water layer (ENVO:01000295) within the mesopelagic zone...; material: water (ENVO:00002006), including particulate matter (ENVO:01000060) such as...... | reverse complement strand
AGCTGCTTTGAGAGCTGCAGCCTCGGCTAGGTAAGCCTCTTTCAACGCAGCTGATTTGCTGGTAGCGGCGTCCACAGCCTTACCAGTCTTATCGAACTCCGCAAGGACTATTGCCATCTCTTCTTGGCGAGCTTCGCCGGCTATGGCCATGGTAGTGTGCATAAGCGCCCATTTGTCTGTGGCTTCTTTAGCTCCTGCGGCTAACTGGGCGGTTGCCTTGGCAATAGCTTCCGCCCCGAGCTCTTTTGCGCTGATCTCACTGAACGGGTTCATGGCTTGTGCCATCCCCTTTCCCAAAGTTACAGCGGCGGCTAGAATGGAGTCGAAAGCTAGGACGAATACGTCAGCCATTCCCGTCCCAGCGGCTGCTGCCCAAGTAACTAAGGATCCAAGCTCGATGCCCGCCCACTTAACCCCAGCTCTAAAAATAGCAGGAAGCATCTTAGCCCCCCTAATAGCAGGACCCCAAGCGCCTTCCAAGTCCACACCCCAACTAGCGGCTTCTGTCTTCAGCAAAGCCCCGATATATGTGAGCCCTCTGGTGATGTCAGTCGCGGCGTCCTTCCAAGCGACCGTCCAACTCTCAACGGTAGAGGAAAGCTCCCCCGACTTCATGACGGATACGAACCTCTTAAGTGTGGATGTAGCGCCAGAAAGAAAGGATGCTATTCCGCCACCTGCGCCAGCCTCGGAGAAAGTACGGAACATCTCGTTCCATGTGTCTTTAAGATTCGACGCCAGACCGCCTACGGTCTTCATGCGCTCCTCCATAGCCCCAGCGAAGTTCACTTCACCTAGGCTCATCAAGTAGCCTTCAATCTCTTGGGCGTTTCTTCCGATGGTCTTGGTTGTTCCTTGGAAGGTAAATGATACCTTGTCGCCTTGAGATTTGGCGTTGATACCAAACTCTTTGAGGCGCTCGAACTCGAAGGTAGTAGCATCGGCTACAGCTTCGATCATCTGGGTGAGGTCGAAGCCGAGAGCTGACGCGGTGTTCCCGTAAGAACGCATCGCAGCCTCAGATGGGGTGAGACCTCGATTCGTTAATTTAACGAAAGCCTCAAGAGACTTCTCAAGCTCGAAAGGGGTCTCCATTGCGAAGTCCTTGAGAGCTTCGAGAGCTTCCGCAGCTCCTTCGATTGACCCTGTGGCTGTTTTAAGTTGCGCCTGAAATGTTTGCAGACTCTTGGTAGCCTTGAACTGTTGGAACATTAACCCGAGAGGTCCGAGAACCAGCAGGATGGGTGTAATCAACGATAGTAGCGAACGCCGGAAAGCGTACATGGCTACCGTAGCTGATTTGGTAGCCCCCACACCAAAGATGGTAGCGCTACCCATCTGCGTTGTGGCAACGGCCGACCTCCTGCTCGCTGCCGCTCCTACCACCTTGGCAGTGGTATTGGCAGTAGTTGCCGCAGTCTCGGTAGCCTTAGCTGCAGCAGCAGAAACAGTAGCAGCAGCACTGGCGGATGTCGCCTTTGCGCCCGCAACGGTAACTGCGGACGCTGCAGCGATGTCGCGAGTAGTCCCGACCACCACACTGCGCATTGTGGTATAAGCCGCCGAGACGTGAGTAGCCGCTGCTGCAAGTTTATCTAGGCTTGAGACCGCTTGCGCTACCCCGGTAGAGGTAACCTGTAGCTTTAGACTATGAACTGGTGCTGGCATTGTTTATAAGGACTGTGAACTCGCTGTCTATGCGACGGATGATTTGTATCTCTTCTAAACTTAGGTCTACCCCAGAGAAGTGAGTCCAGGCTTTTAGTTCTTGGTATGTTATTGGCTCTTTGGTCTTAAGTTCGTAGAAGTAACGGAGGAGGTATAAAGCCTCTACCGGAACGTCAGGGAGCCCGTAGTAGGATTCTGGGCGTTTCCCCGAGCGCTTCGCTAGGGCATCAAATGATTGTCGATTGGTTAAGGTGCTTCCGGTTGGTGATTGGTCTAGCCAAAAATGCCGCTTAGCGTAGGCTATGATGCCTTCTGCGGCGTCACGAAAAAATTGGAACGATCCACTAAGAACGAATCAAGCGCAGGTTCCAAGTAAGGTGCAGTTTCGAGAAATTCGAGTACACCCTTGCGGGAGAATGGGACATCAAAGCTCCATCCAACTACGCAAGAAGACAGGAGGGTCGTAGTGAGGCGCGCTTCACGTTCCGCGTATTCTTCAACGGTAATCTTCTCTTTCTCTTTGATGAGGGCGAGAGATTGGCGTTGGAAAACTGACTTACCAGCGCGAAACGCTTTTGAGTCAGAACCGAGAACGGTAAGATGCTCCCCTGTTGCCGTCCCGTCAGGGAACTCCAAGTTTAGAGTGCGCCCTTCGTTGGCTGCGGAGGTAATAGAGAATGCAGCCATTGCTGCGCTAGATGCTGGAGATGTCTTGCTCATTTGTGTGTTTGTTTCGTGTGTTGTGGTTAGAAAATAGACCGGCCTAGCCCAAAAAGCTACCCAAGCCACCCACACTGATTAAGTGGGTGAGCTAGGCCGGAAAATGTTAGATCGCTGCAGGACTTGTCCGAGTCGCTTTGATGTGCGATAGGATACTCGCATCGTAATGCGCCGAGAAGTTAATTGTGATAGGGATCGGACCTGGGGCAGTAACGTCAGGCTGAGTGCCAGTTCCTACTTTCAGATTGGGAAAGGAAACACGTAGACCACGTCCGAGAGTATCGGTAAGTAGTACTGACAACGTGAAGCTTTCCTCATTAAGGTACTTGTTATACAGGGCAGCGTCATCAAACACGGCGGTAAGGCTTCCTTCGATCATGGAGTCTCCTACTGTAGGATCTCCAGATACTGGGCATCCAACGAAGTAGTTGGCGGCGATCCCGTTATCTACGGTAAACGCAACGGCGGTGACCACACAACTGTCTACTCCGTCAATCTCCAAGTCTCCGCTGAAGGTGTCGAAAGGTTCTGTTGTATGAGGTGGGGCGACTGACATACCAGTTGGAGTGTTCGCTGCTAGGACGTAGTCCATATCAATACCAAACATGGTGAAGGTAGACTTCGCCAACGAGTTTGCGTCAGCCGTAAAGTTCCAACTAGCAACCTCGCAACCGCTGAAGATCATTGTGTTCTCTTGGTCAGCTGCGAAGTCCGTGAACTGGCGCATTACTGAAAATCCGGTACGCACGCTACCCGCTACAGCTGAGGCGCTTTCGGCGTTGGCATCGAATGCCACAACCTCGAACAGATCTCCGTCAATTGTAAATCCTACGTTTACGGAGCCGTAGGTGTAAGTCTCATCCACACCCGAGATGGTCGGAGTGTATACAAGTACTAGGTACTGACCGATGGCGTCTAAGGTGCTTACGGTTACCGTCCCGTTTGTGGTGGCGTAAGTATCGCCGACTACTGCGCCATTGGTTGGAGTACCGGCAATCTCTAGATCACAGGTGTCGGCGACGGAACCACCATCGGCTACCCAAGCGCCCTGAAGAGCGCCGAGGATAAAATCATCGTAAGAGAAAGCTGAAAGCTCAGAGGGAATTTCTCCAGTTACTTCTGATGCCCCATGACGAGGAGCAGAAGGGAAACGGGTACCAGTTAAGCGCTCGGTCGCAAGTGTAGACTTGCCGAGGGCCAATGTAGTGCGTGAGTCAGGCAATTGCTGAAAGCGCGGGTTGGTCGGAGTAGTTCCACGTGTCGTTTCAACGCAGTAACTTAGGATGTGATTTGATGCTTCGCTCATAATATATAGTTAGCTAGATGTACGTTGAAGGTAGCTCCGGAAAGCCACGGTGAAAGATTTACGGTAGTGGTTCTCGACTTGGCGCCCAGCGGAGATCCCAGCCTCGGTAAGGATCACTCCTTGCCCTTCAAAGACTAGGTTATCAGCTGGGACGAAAAATGATTTTGCTTTTGACTCCCAAGCGATCATGGTTTCCTCGCCGGAGTCTAGTGGTACGTTGAAGTCTATTTGTATGTATCCGGATAGGAGATCCAGTCCTCCCTTGCTCACGCTGTATGGTGATGGGACGTTTGGTATATAGAATACGGACGCCCACAAAGGGTTGTCTCCTTTGTCAAAGAATCGGTTCTCCCAAGCCACAAGCTCGGCATCAAGGGTAGGAAGTCCAGTGAGCGCGCCAATAGAATCGACCGCAAAGAAATTCTCTGCGGCGTCCACCAATGCTCGTCTGACTTGTATGCTACTCATTCTAGTTCTGATCTTACTCGGATTAAATTCTTGTAGAGCATCCCTTCTGGTGCTTTACGACTATACCCATCATATTCGATTGTATAAGCGTATGGCAAGTTATTACTGAAAAAGATGCTAAGGTCTTCTGCGCCCACTGACGAAATAAAGGCGCTTACATCACGCTTAGTAATTGCTCCGGAGGGATCTTTAACGTCTACTGCTTTAAAGTCGAATGCCTTGAAATCTACCTTCCAGTTCCCCTTCAAAAGTCCTGTCTTCACTGGGGTTTCGTCGATGATCGAAATGAAAAGATCCCGGAGGATTAGGCGATGGTGGAATCCTATTACTTCCTTTGCATCTTTGACCCAAGCGGCTATACCGTCTAAGCTCATGGCGTTACTGGGATTGTAGCGTAGGAGGACTCAGTCACAGCAGTGGCATAGTATATATCCGTCCCGTCCGGAGAGAGAGGCGTAGTCCCTTTGACTTCCCAAACCTTACCATTCACCTGCATCAAAGTTCCTGGAGCTACAAGGACGCTTGTATCCCCTCTTGCGATCAAGTAGTAGCGCATAGTGCCTACTCGGAGAGCGTCTTGGATCTCTATATCGAAAACATCGCGGCGGTTCTTGGTACCCGGAAAGCTTACCGCTACCGTATCCTCTGTAGTTACAGTGGTGACTGTCGTCTCTCCTGATCCTGGGGAATAGGTAGAAGATACCCTCGCCAGCGTTACTGGTGATCCCCCTTCGGAGATCATATCATAAGCATCTTGTTGATAGGGGGTCATACTCTTACTACATCGTAGTTGATCCCATTAAGGAGAGGCTTTAGAAATCCCTGAGCCTTAACAAATTGTGTGGTGTCTCCACCGGTGCCAGACTCGGCGAATTGCTTCTCCAACTCTCCAACTTTGTTCTTGGTCACTTCTTTTGCGGCCGAGGTTGGTTGGAGGGTGGTAGTTTGCGCATCAATACAAAGCTGCATCTGTGCGTTCTTAAGTTGTTCGGGGATCAGTTCGTTTGCAGCCAAGTACCCAAAAATGACCACACCATAACGAGGCCAAGCGAGTGCCTGCGCTTCCGACTGTTCGTACCCGATAAAACGAAGGCGCAGAGCCTCCAACCAATCCATAGCCTGGATCAGAAGGGGCTCTACTACTGCGTCATCTGCGTTTAGTGTTATACCGCGTTTAAGCGCAAAGGCTCTAGCCTCCAAAGCTGTTACATAGGATTCGGCGTTAGCCACACCCGTTCCATCCTCAATGACTAGAGCCATAACACACGAAACAAAGGGTTATTACTTGGACTCTGCATTAGCAGCGTCCCACTCATCAGCCTTGGCTGCGAGTTCGATAGGGGTGAAAACTTCAGCCCCCTTAAAAAGATGTGTTGGTGACTCGGGATGCTGATCCCAGCCGTTATCAGCTGCGTAAGGATTGAGTTCGGCCGCAGGAGCTTCTACGCCCGCCTCCGGTTTGCCGTGGATCTGTTCCTTGGCTTTCTTAAGAGACATTCCTCGGGATACGAGGCCGCAGACGCGATGATCGAGTTGTTTTGACATAATAGTTTAAGTGTGTTAGATTATTGGTTTGTGCACCCGAAAACCCCACCGCCTACAGGAGACGGTGGGGCGAGAGTGATGATAACTAAGGGTTAGTCGTTCACCTTGAGGAATGCAATCGGGATATGCTTGCGTTCCATGATGCGATCCCAGTTGGCCGCGAGATTCAGCTCAGCGTAGGTAGGAGCTTGACCCGCTACAGTTGTGCTTGTGAAGTTGAAGCCGTTAGGGTGCCAAGCGTTGCTTACTCGGCTGTAGATCTTATCTTGACCACCACCGTTACCAGCGTCCGGATTGCTATCAAGCTCCGAAGGCTTTGCGACTTTACCGCTACCGGCAAGAACAGCGCCTGGACCGAACATTACACAAGTGTAAGTGATACGGTTTGTGCCGGCGACCGCTGGGAGCGTGTCGTCAACAATCAAGCGGCGACCAAGGTAGCTTTGAAAAGCGATTGTGCTGTCTGTAGCTGGGATGTACTCGATCAAGTTCTGCTTCTGCAAGCGAGAGTGGATCTGGGAGTGAATCGCCAGAGCTGTAAGAGCGTCCTTGTGGTCACCCATAGTCTGAAGACCGTCGATCACCAGATCACCGCCAATACGTTCGGCATCCGCTACTGCACCAGCGGCATCGGTAGAAACGTCCACAAGCATGTCGGAACCATCGTTAGCGACATTATCAGCAAGAATGCCGAGAAGGGAAGTCAAAAGACGTTGTTCATCATCTGATGCCCAGAACTGACCGATGCGGTTTGTGATCGCGCCAACAGGATCTGCGTCCGCAAGCTCACGTGCTAGACGCATAAGCGCCCAGCTATCATTTCGAGCAGCCACACGCGCTGTTTGCTGCAGGTTGTCGATCTTGCCGTGAGTCGTGTTCAGATCGGAAGGATCATCATTCGAGTAACGAGGCTCTTTGATCGCCAAAGAACTGTAGACGTTTACAAGGGCGGTAAGTGCTCCGGCTTGGAACTGCTTATTCAACTCTGGATCCATTACGGCGATCCCTGAGTTTAGGAAGCGATTCAGCTGTAGCTGAGCCTCTTGAGCTTTACGACCGAAGGTGGTCGGATTGAAGATATCTGCGATTCTTACTGACATATTTTCTGGAGTTGGTTGTTATATTGTTATGCTCCGGCTTCCACCATTGCTTGATACTTTTCTGGATTCTTGTTAGCAAAAATGGCTTCTTCTGTTCCGGTTTTGAAGTCGGAAAGTGTTGTAGGAGCTGCGTTAGAATTGCCACCTCTACCACCGGAAGAACCGCCACCATCTGCTGAACTACCCTTTATATTGCGGGAAAAAACGGGGTTGGCAACAAAAGAAGCGCTGAACTCCTCCTTTGTAAGCGCCGAAAGTGCGCCTTCTGCATCGAGGAAGGTAGTTTTAGGGGCATCTCCTGTGAGATCTGATCCCAAGCGGGACTTAATATGGGGCATCAGAACCTGTGCATCTTCTGCCGATGCGGCAATTTGCGTTGCGATGCTTAGTGCCACGTTATCAACAAGCTGCGCCTGAATAAAGCTGTCACGTGTCGCAAGGATGGCGTTGGAAGCTTCCGTCTGGGAAGTTAGCTTGGCGCTCCAAGATTTTTCCAGGGCTTCGATGTCGCCGGCTTTCTTGAGGGCGTTCTCGTCAGCTGTTCCAGCTTCGCCGGTAAGCTTAGCTACTTGATCCTGCAGCGTCTTGAGCTCGGCGTCTTTGGAAGTATCGACAGCCGGTGTAGGGATGCCAGTTACGTTCAACTTGAATGTTGCGCCGTCAGCGGCGTACATCGCTTTTGCTGTGTCGTCGAGAGCTGCATAAGCAGTTGCGGATAGAATGAATTTTAGGCTCATATTGTTTGTGTGTTTACTGGTTTTGTTTCTGGTTCTTGTGGTTTACCGTCAAGTTCGTTCTTAACGGTATCGAAAGGGATGTTCGCCACACCCGCTCGGGTGAGGTTCCAACGGTACTCTTCAAAGGTGATTCCTCCGATCTGCCATTCCTTAATGAGCTGCTCACGTTCTTGAGCGCCTAGGGATGCAGCTAGGTAATCGGTATTTAGGTCGAAGACGATCTCTCCGGTAGCCCCTAAGAAGAGGGAAGCCCACTTGAACGCTTGGACGTAAGCTTCGCTGATGTTCTGCGCAGCGTGTGAGAGGATAGAAATCTCAGCAGTCTCTTCAAGTGATGCTTCAGTCGCTGACTTCTCGATCTGAGTGTTAGGTTCTGCTAACCGAGCACCTAGTGCGACCATCTGCTTCTCTTTGTGTAGCATTCCGTCCTTTGGCATCGTGTTAGGATCAGCCTGTAGGAGGTTACCTACTCCGCCCTTGGGGAGGGGGATCCCTCCTGTACCACCGACACGAATCTCTCCGCCTAGAACATCTTTGTAGTACTGCTGGTTAATGCCTGAAAACGTAAAGGTAGGGTTGCCAGCTTGGAAGCTAGACTGCTCGTTATCCGCGGAATTTCGATAGTGGGCGAGGTTGATGACTGCGATGTCATACAGAGGGGCATCGTCGAAGACAGCATCATTGTTACGCGGTCCAAAGAAGGTGAACGGGATAAAGTTCCAAGGATTACCGGAGCTATCCTTAGGACGGATGATCTCGTGACGAGTAAACTCGGCAGAATCTTCACCGCCAGTTTGGCGCCATACCTCTTGGACGTAAACTCCGTTTGTAGTAAGCTTGAGAACGCGCCACTGTGGTTTGTGCTCGTCGCCGAACCCTTTGTTATCCACCGAGACGTAGGACTCAGCGATGACCACAAGGCTTAAAAGCATCTTACTTCCGAACTTAGTATAACCCCAGTTAATCACGTCTGTTGGATCAAGGAGATGGATTACCGGACGAATCTCGCCAGCGTCGATCTGAGCCTTGTTGGCTGGTGCGGCTGTCTTTGGGTAATCCACTAGGAGCCCTCCGCGACCGAAGGCTAACGAGAACAATAGAGCCCTGCGGGATTGCTGGTCGGCGGTAAGCCCTGCGCCGTTCACATCTTCGATAAGAGGAGTCAAGAGTTCTGGAACGTCGACTGCGACTGGTTCGGAAAATACTTGGCCTACTAGACCAGCGGCGGTACGTCCTGTGACGTTATAAAAGAGAGCCCTTTGAACGTAAGAGTTGTACCGGGATACATTGGTGGGCGACCTGTCCATTGCATTAGGCATCGGAAGGTATTCGGTAGTCTTTGACTTTACCCGCTCGTCGCCAGCCATACAATCTCTGACCAGAGTTATCTGATTGAGGCGTTCTTCCAGTGCTGGGTGGATGTAATTGATCTTCATTAGTGAGGAGCGTTGATTTTAATTTGAGTGGTGAAGCGGTTATTTCCTGCTAAGCAGCGGTAGCGTACATCATCATAAACGTGATCTTCCGCCTCTGTGTCTACATCGTCAGGGTTCTTTTCGTCTCTTGGTAAGGTGGGTAAAGTCGCTATGGATGCTCGGCAATTATCCATGAAATAAATTCCAGGACCTTCGCCTAATACAGAAGCCTCTAGCCTATCCCGAAATAAGTCAAGGCCATTCTTTCTCGAACCTGCGCCCTTCTTACCTCTCGTCCATTCGATGCCTTGATCCTCCATTTTAGATGCTTTAGATTCAAGCTCCCCGTCATCATTAGCCTCTTCATTCCAGATCTGAGTATCCGCAGGACCGGGCCAAGTGAATTTAGTCATCCATTTGTTATTTAAGAGTTCCTTCTCCCTGATGATGATGTCTTTAGCCACACGTGTAGGGCTATGCTTAACCCCTTCGTTCAAACCGACTCCGGCGGTACCATACATCTCGTCAAAGCGAATAAGTGATCCAGGTTGGCTGCGAAAGATCTTTCCGTCTGGAAGAACCACGTCTTCCCCGTTAGATTCAGCCCAGAACCCGACCGAATAGGGGTGTGTGGAACCCCAGTCGAAAGAGCGATCAGTGTGCCAGGTGGGCGGTATAGGGAAGCGCGGGGTGACATGAATTGCTTCGTTCCAAAGGTCGTCGATAGCTCCGCCGGCAACGATGTTCCAGTCACCTAAGAGCCATGCACGGCGTTTATTTGGCTCTTTGATGTTTTCCAGGTCGGCAACATACTTCGGAGTAAGGAATCGGTTTTCGCGATAGGATCCAAACAGCGCTACTTGCGTTGAAGTGAAGTCTTCTTGCGTTTGAGTTCTTGGATTGAAAATGTTAGTTGTTGTGCGAAGAATCTTGCCGTTTGGCACTGGGTCGATGAATCTACTCTTAACCCAATTGTGTCCAGCGCCGTGAGGGTTAGTAGTTGATACTACCATCGAAGGGATCTCCGGTAGGGCCATGCCATCGGGCGTCGCAAAACTGCCGTCTTCATTGAGTGGAGTATGTAAATCGGGCACGAAAGAGGAGCGCAGGCAAGAAAGCATGGCATCATAGCCTTTTGCATTAGGCTGCTTGGTAAGCTCGTTCCAACCTTGGTAAGAATACTCCTGGCCGTGATACTTATTGTAATCCGACTCCTCTCGGAACTGGCGGAAAAGCAACTGTTCCCCTGTTGGCCACACCCAACGGTAATCCCCTTTAGATGCAAGGAATTTAACCCCATCACCGAACTGCGGAAACCAACGCTGCGACTTCTTAACGATGTCGTCCAGCATAGAATACTCTCTGTCGAAAATAACACCTCTCCAAGCTTCCCCATAGCCGATACCAACGTAGCGACGGAACATCATGAGTTGGACGTCCGTCTTCCCCCAACCACGCGGTCCATGTAAAAGAACATGATTGCACGGACAAGTTAAAGCTTGCGTTTGCGTTCCCGGTAATGGCTTCCATACCACCTTTTGTTTAGGGGCTGGGTTACTCACCTAAGTCCTCCTTAAATACTTGTTCTTCTCCGAGGATGTCGACATTATAATCTCCAACGAACTCAGGGTTGAACTCCCACATCATTCCAGACTCTTTGAGCAGGCGATACTCCCTTCTTGTCATTAAATTATCCATTTAGTCTAACGGTTTCCAAAAGTTCGGTTTGCGCCGGCAATGCGCCAGCCTCCCAAACGTCAATTGCATCATCTTGATTTTGACCAGCCATAACCGGAACGATCATAACTCCTCCATTGATAATCATTCCAGGCTTCTCGCCTTCGTACATCTTCAAGACTTTGGCAAGCTTATCCCAAGCGTTAATTCTAGCCGTGTGGCTACCCTTACCTGATTCATGGTTCGCTTCACGTAGCAATCCAGCCACGATTTTATTGCGCGAAATTAAATCCTTGAAACTCATGTTGGCTATGATCTCGTCTATCATAGCCATACATTCTCCGTCCTCGACATAATCGAGAGCCGTGTCCACGTGCATGCCACACCTGTTGGCAGTCAAGGTTAGATTGAAATCCTTGATATACTCGCGAGCGAAATCTTCCTTACTATGCGTCGCCCTTGCTTTAGATCTTGGTAGCATAGACGTAGGCATACCCGTCTGTTGATGACTAAGGTCGGCTATGGAATCTAACTCGGGTGGCATTAGTAGAGAATAACCACACCATATGGCTCTTTGCAACTTATATTGTGATGCTTTAAGTCGGCGAGTGCGTGGCCTGTATGGGTTCACTTATAATAAGATCCTATGATCCTATGAAGGGTGGGGGATCAAGGGAGTCGAAAACACCCGCACACAATT
>TARA_R110000765_G_scaffold22151_1_pt1 | contig 11378 bp, 5 predicted proteins | sample TARA_R110000765 | Tara Oceans TARA_R110000765 (sample SAMEA4398168) | marine metagenome | biome: Polar Biome; feature: [MES] marine water layer (ENVO:01000295) within the mesopelagic zone...; material: water (ENVO:00002006), including particulate matter (ENVO:01000060) such as...... | reverse complement strand
TGAGCTGCCATTTGACCTTGATTAGCCATTGTTTGTGCTAATGCAGCGATACCAGAACCACCAGCTGCTCCACCCATCTGATCCATGATATTGGCTCTTTGTTGTTGTCCTTTTTGGTTTTGGAGTTCCATACCTTTTTGGTTAATAGTAAGATCTTCTTGTTTGTTCTCCATGTTCTTATTTAGATTAGAGGTATCTAAAGCTTCGTATTGCTTTTTCTTAGCATCCAATGCTTTTTTAGCTGTTTTCTGGGCGTCGGCGGCTTCTTTTTTAGCCTTACTTGCTTTGGATGCCTTCATAACACCACCCACTACTCCAATAACCGCTGTTGCTGCCATTACAAAACTCATATTATTCTTCTTTTAAATTAATTTCTTTTAATATCTCTAACGCATCACACCCAGGAGGTAGATCCTCGTACTTAGTGCAAACAACCTCTTCTTCGACATCCTCTATACTAGTACTATCCGTAGCGTGAACCGTTATAAATATACATTCTTCATGCGTGTATATTGCTCTTTTAGTGCCTGGTTTAGTAACTCCTTGATAAGGCGCTTTTATATTCTGTATACCTTCTTCTGTCAGTATTGACATCTCTCCTTTCATTAAAAAGAATGGATGTTCTTTCTTGTGTATCTTTGTTATAATAAGCTCGTGAGCTGGGTTATATATTTCTCTAACGTAACAACCACCAGCAAATGTGTGTTTTACAGGATTTGCCGTATGCATGACTTCTCCTGTGGTGTCTCCCAAGCCCACAATAACCTCTTCTAATTCGCTTATCTTTTCTCTAAAATCCTTCCTTTTCCTTATCTCCAAACCTATCTCCCACGCTTCGTCGAAGTTGAAGGAGTGTTTTAAACCCAATAGCTCTGTAACCGCTACGAACTGAGCTTTACTCTCTTCTTTAGATAAAGGACTATCTTTAACTTGCTTTTTTATTTCGTCGTCCATGATTATATTTCATTAAATTTATTAATATAGTCACAGTTTTTGTACTTTATTTACTACTTTCAAACGTATCAGCACTAACTCCAAATATTTCAGCCTCATCCTTAGAGCTATTTTTTAACTGCACTTTAGCGTAATAACCTAACACGCTCGATTGGTTTGCTCTGTTGTCTTTAGAAAAGAAAAGATAATCTGATGGGCTAGGATACAATGCTGGAGAAAGCGTTGTGTCGCACCAAAATCCAAGTCCATCTGGATCAATATAAGTTATATCTCCTATCTCAACAATATCAGACGAGTTAACTTGAAACTGAGCAGACGTAGATGTCGGTACGTAGTAAGCCGTATCTCCAACCTGTGCGGAAACATTTAATTGATTTGTAAATGTAAATTGTAATATTGGCATTGATTATTTTTATTTATCTTGATCAGTTAGGAATATACTGCTAGTGTGTAGTTTTATCTCACAGGATCTTAGTGACGCTTTGCCTAAGGTTATAGTTCCAGTAACATTTCCTACACCTTCGGAATTTACCGAGGCTACTAAATCTACATTTAATACCTCTGTCGTGGTAGCTGGATCACCCAGTGCTAAGTGTGTCGTGTCTAATATACCGCCGCTTATAGTGTCGCTTAGGTGTATTTGCTTTCTAGATACTATGTTTAAGTCAACAGAGTACTTTCCTTTGGTTTTGTTGATGACGTTAAGCAGAGCACCAGGGGCGTGTTTTATAACCAAAACATCATCTCCATTTCCACTACCTAAATTACTATCTTCTAGTTTTATAGTAGTAGAAGATCTCATTAACTGAGTTAACTTATATGTTGGTACGTAGCCTGGTTTTTCTACCTCATCAAACATTGGTAGTGAACTAGCATAGTTAGTATTAGAGCCCCAATATGTGTTGGGCTTTATCGTACCTGATCTTAAAAACCCTATTCTATAAACAGTCTCGCTACTCACAGGCGGGATACTAATAGTGATAACCTCTCTACCCGCATCAGGAATAACGCCTTCATAGTAAGTGCGACCTAGGTTAAAACTACCATATTCCGTAGATATATATACGTCTCCAGAGTTATTAGTCTTGGTTGAATTGACTTTGTTCCAATTATACCACTTGTTATCGGTTTGGTTAAATACACCCAACTCAAAGCATGTGTTAGTGACTCCACTAACGGATATTTTAAACATACCACCACCACCACCAATAAAGCTGCTTAACACGTGTACTTCTTCAAATCTACCTGTCTCATCAGCACTTTCTTCATAGCTTGGTTTGTCCCAAACATTGCTTTCAACTGTTGTTAGCGAATATATTTTATTAATATCAGGCACCGGTATTAATTCTACATCATAACTTAGGTTAAAATTAACAACTGGGGTTGCGGGCGCAACCTCAATAGTCTCTATTATACTCTGTATCTCTTCTTGAGAAGTAGTTTCAATAGGTAAGTATATACCCAAGTCAGTTAAACCTTGTTGAGTAAGGGTGTCTATTCCGCTATCAGTGTATACGTTTTTAACGGGGTCTACAGGTCGCACCCCACCAACTTCTTTTGTAGCCTCCACAGCTTTTTTGGTAGTTACGATTGCTTTTGCTTTTACCTCCAGCTCTAATACTGCTTCTTGCTTGACCTTATCAATCCTTACTATTTCTTCTTTTGTCTTTTTTTCAGCCATTTCTTATTTTTTATAAATCTCAAATCGTACGCCTGTTATATTGTTTTTACCTTTTTCATAGGAACTGGGAGTTAGTTGAGTAAAACTCTCGACATTATATAGCTTGCTATTAAAAGTTAAGGTTGGCGTAGATCTATATCTATGACCACTCTCAGCAACTACAATATAACTAATTAAATGATCACCACTACTACTCGCCACTTTATCTAAAGCTTGTGGTGGTAACGTACCAACTACTTCATGAGATTTTAACCCGCCACTACCATCTCCAGTTTGTGCTAAACGCTTTTCCAATTCTGGATTAACAGTTATTTCTGTTATAGTATTGTTACCAGTTGGCTCGTTGAACCATAGTCGCATGGGGTGTCCAGCAATCATAGCGCAACCTTCTATAGGCACAGTGATACTTACATCGGTATTAGGCATCACAAAATTATTACCAACACCAAAACCTGGTTGACTAGCATCTGGAGCTAGGTATAAAGTAATCCTAATTAACACGCTTGAAACCTGTACCATCTGTGCGTATAAAATTGGGTAAGGTAAATTTTCCCATGATGACGACGGGGGTATCGTTGGTGGCACGTTCATTTGAGTTGCTCCCGTAAAAATAAAGTCGTCTAATTCTAACGAAAAACCCGTGTCAGCTGTTAAATCCCAAACAACGGTGCTATCTAGTGCGGCTCCATTTACTGCTATTTGACCTTCAATTTGCATTGTCGAGAATTGAGTACACCCGTAAGTGTGGTCAGATTCAGTATGTCTTGTTATTGTATAATTTGCCATTTTTTATATTCAATTTTAAAGTTTTCCCCAAACTGTAGAGTCAAATTCAGCGTAGTCACTACACCCACGCGTCTCACATGGTACAGATTCATTCGCGTCCGGTAGTGTAACTCTTAATCTATATTTATAATTATGACAAGCACTAGAACTAGCTTTACACGTTCCTAATCCATCCAGGGTAACGTATGTTTTGTTTGCGGCGGTATCGAAGACTGTAGTGAGGTTTCCGCAGACCGCTATAATGCCAGTATTTTGAGAACCAGCATAAGTCCATGATCCATTAAAGAAATTATAATACGAGAGATTAAAAACAGCACCACAAGGGGTTCCTGGCACTGGTGTGGCACTTGAAACGCCATCAACAACCCACGTTATTTTTCCATCACCCGCACAGCGCTTCGTGCTGTATGAGCCGGTGGACTGGCAACTCCCCGCGCAATTTAGAATAGTTGGTGGTAGTACGGAATCGATTTGCACAGAAAATCCTACAGCGTTGTTATCACAGGGACTTCCCCCATTGTACTCACATGAACCATTATCTATAGTAGCCGCTGCATTGTAATTGCTTGCATTAGGGTCTGTACAGCCGTAAACCGGTTCTGGCGGGTAAGTACAACTTCCATCATCAGTATTTGCATTTGGATCGTAATTAAGAGCATTCACATCCATACAACCGAGCACCGGAGTACAATTAATATTTGGAGTGATAGTCAGGCATACTTCTTGTTTTGCTGGAGCACCGTGCGCCACCATACTACTATAATTTCCAACACCTTGAACTGAAAATTCTCTTTCGTCTAAATTTTGTAAAGTAGTGGTATCACCTTTGATATATGTAAACCATTTATCTTCTTTACCTGTAAACTCTAAATAACTTGATTCTTGTAGGTTCGTTTTAATATCACTAACGTACCAGCCATCTCTATGTACAAGATTAGAGTATTCACCGTCGGTTGTATTTACTTTGTTTTTTGCTTGTGAGCCCTCATAGTTTAATGTAGAGAAACTCTTCACGGTACCAGGTTGATCGTTAAATAACACTGTAACACTAGACTCAGTAAAAGCATCGTCACCTAACAAAGGTTCATAAAAGGTATTGCGACTCAAATTTGAGTGGTGTTTGTACATCTCACCATCTTTAAACGTGTAGTACTCATTGTTAATACTAACACCACTTTCTGGAACAAATGATTTGAATGATATCCAACCTTTCGCTCTTTCACTAAAACTAAGTGTTACCTCAGAATTATAAAAGTCATTATTACCAAAACTAACACTACCAATATTTAGATTACTTTGGTTTCTTAGTATCGTAGTGTTTTCTAGATTTCTTATATCATTAGCATCTTGATTCGTACTAACAGTATTAGTATCACAACCACACTGACCACCACTACCACTACCGCTATCACTACCACTTGTACCCACTGGATATAAACCTTTTATAGTTATATTGTACTCCTCTTTCTTCTCATCAAAAGAACCTAATATTCGCTGTGTTAGAGGACCTAGGTTGTCACCAAACCAATCTTTCATACCATAATCAGATATGTTGGTTATACCGTCAAGAGACAGCCTTAAAATAGCTCCTCTGGTTCTATCTGCAAAATATAATCTACCAGCTAAATCCGTTGCACATGATTCTGGATTTGTAGACATTCCATATCTAGTAGCAAAAGGACTATCTGATCCTAAGAAGTTTGATGATATTGCTACGTTCTTACCACCATCAGCATTGTATAAAGCATCTTTGTTTGCTAACACCTTCATACATTTATCTTCATGTAAAACAACTATATTAGAATCTCTCGTATGTAGCTTTTGAATGCTACCATATGAAGGGTTCATATCTTTAGTTATCTTCTCCGCTGCAATAAATTGATTTAATCTATTTATACCACTAGTCGAATTGTAAATGCCAGAATGTATTAAACCTGTTTTTCTATGCTCTTCTTTGTATTGCTCAGCTAATACTGTCGATGCTTTAACACCATTAGCTAGCGTGGATTGATTGTAGTCATCTCTAATTCTATCCGACTCTATGCCGTTTCCAAATGCATAAGCGTTAAACCAATTTAGTGTATATGGTTGATTATGCGGAGCGTCGTTGTTGTTTATTTGTGCTATGGGTCTAGCAGCGCTCTCCCAACCCCTAATTGTTATTGTTTTTTCGCTTGAAGTCATAATTGAGCTTGGGTTTGGAATCCCAGCGACAAGCGGACCTTGGCATATAGCTGTATAAATAGCGCCGTCAGGTCTAGTAAATCTTATCCTTTGTCCAGATGCGTATGAAACCCCAGGGAAACTAAGATCATCTGGATTATAGAGAGTTACCGTGTTGTCGCTCCAAGACTTAACTTTAATTTCATTTGATGGAGAAAAATATGGACCATAGTCTCTATCAACTACAGTGTCTCTTGGTGCAAATAGTTCGTTTGTTGAAGCACTTATATTTATCGGGATAGCATTAGAGGCTTCGTAATAAATATCCATTCCAACATCTTCCTTTGGTTCTGTTTCCCAAATAGCTGGATTTGTAGAGACAAAATTGTTATCATCATTACCCTTGACTTCAACAATTTCTATATGATGATACTTAGCAGTGTGTTGCCTCCATCTTCTAGCTTGTTGAATTCCAGTTGCACCCACTTGCGTATTACCATCAATATCAATATAGTTATAAGCACTTTGTCCGCAGGTACCAATAGCATCGCTATACCCAGGTGGCATAGGAACTTTCATTGGTACTTTTATGAGAGAGATTGGGTTCAATGGTGGAAAAAGTGGGTTAAACGACGTGTCAAGACCGCTACCATCATCACCTCCACCATGCATGGTAGGAGTGTTAACCCAACTTGAGTAGGGAGCAAAAGGAAGAGCAAATGCGTTAGGAATTTGCAAATAATTTCCTGGGCTAGTTGGATTTATTACTGGATAAAATTCCCCAAGAGCGCCCGCATGGTTGATTTGTATAACCCAGTTTGAACCAAGACCGACTTGTCGACCACCCCACCATCCAAGTTCTTTTACTCCAGTTAACTTAGTAGTACTTTGACCTCCAGTTACAATGTACCCGCTCTCACCATCGCCAATCATCCCAACACCTGGTTTTTCTAACTGCTCGAAGTCAATACGAAATCTAACTTTGTTATTACCAGGTTGTCCGGCGGTTGTTTTGTGATACATGTGCTGAGCTCCATAGTGACCCGTGTTGCCACCTAACCAACTACCTTTTTCCGAACCAGTTACTTTATAAATTATTTCATCGTTATCTTCTCTAAACCTAAACGTAGTTCCTTTTGTAGTAAGTTTTTTATAAAAATCCTCATGCTCGTTGTTGGTGAAATTATACTCACTCGCTCCAGGAAATATATAACCAATATCCATAGATTTACCCGCGTTGTGTAATCCTTTACCTCGTGTTCCACCATATAACTTCTTACCAGGCAAGCAAGATTTAAAATTCTCATCACGAGGAGCTCTAACCCAACTAGCGTCTATGTGAAAACGCTGACTTGAACTATTAGCCCACAGCGCGACACCATCTCTAGCCGCACACGTCACTCCTTTTACCCCTAAATCATTCCCACCGTTTGCTGTGTAAAAAAAGAATTTTTGATCATCCGCGGAATACGGATCACCATTTATAGCAAAACCTAAATTTCGTTCTCCAGAATTAGCATCTAACCTCCCTTGACAATTAACAGCAAAAGACTCCCAATCAACTTGCTTGTGAACTCCAACTGCATGAAGCGCTCTATCACCTCTTGGTGTATTCCAATAACCCATAGCAGCGGCCTCAGTAACTTTATATTGCTTTTCTGTAGGTATAAGTAGGCTTTGTAATAGAACTAAATCTTTATATATTTTAACAAAGAATCTTCCTTCGAACTCTTTCTTTTCTTCAATTTGATGGTTGGCGAATTCAATACGCAAATCATCTACAGCGCCAGAGAACGAACCATTAGTTGATGCGAAATTAACATCTTCTTTAAAAACACTATCAATAGTAAACTTATGGTAACTATCATTAACATACTTAGTAACTTGGTACCACTCTGAGGTGATGTTAGCCGTTCTCACGCGAAGGTGTATCTGACCATTGTTAAGCATTTGGTTGAAAGACGTTTGGTTGTTAGATGCGCCGCTACCACTTGCTGTATTTATCACGTTAGTAAAACCTAAAGCGTTAGGGCGCACCCATAGCTCGCTATAATCAGGAAGTGGAAAACCATTACCCGTAGTACCTATGTTAGCACTAGTTATGGATCCTGGGTTAACCTCATAAACCTGACCAAGCTTTTTAACATTGGTTTTAATAAACGGTGGAGCTGAGTTTTCTATTGCTATAATTTTATATCTAGCTGGATCATCAACAGGTTGATGTGTATCGTGTCTCTTTTTTAATATTATAAACGACTTTTCATCTACTTTATTTCTATCAGCACTAGGAAATGACAACCATATATTACCGTCTTCAGCATCATACCAACGATCCATAGCCATGTTATAGTACTCGTTAGAAGTTTCTTTTACAAAGAACTTGAAGTATTTAGCCCAACTAGGGTGATCAGACGCCATTTGTACTTTTAACTTGTTGGCTGTACTCGAAAACATTTTAGGAATTGTTAGAGTTCCAGTTGATCCATCACCAGCTAACACGGGTGTTTCTCTACCATATTCATCTCCGTATACAACTCCAACTTGATACTCACGCAATGACCTACATGTCTTATGTGGCATTGGAGTACCATCCGCTACAAACTCGTTATTATTGTCAAGATTAGTAATAACAGTTACGTCGTCTGGATCTCCAGAATCAATATCAGTAGCATTTAACAGTGTTTCACTAGGACTTAATGATACAACAATTTTTGGCTTTATCTCTAGATCAACATTAGAAAACTCACTAACAAGGTTATAGTTTTGTAAGTAATTACCATAAACCAATCTATTACTAGTTATTTCTTGTGCTAATGCTTTTCTTGGAACATTATCCCATTGTCTCAAGAGTTGGTTAGAAGGAACCGTAGCGTGTATCAACTCTGAAGTAACTTTGTATTCTCCTCTATGATGGTTGTTAGGATTTACAAGTGGTAAACCACTGTTGTCAATTAGCCCGGTTACAGAGTCAGGCCAAAGCAATAAATCATCTTCATTCCAACCATCTGTCATCTTAATAGTCTCTACAGTATATATATTTGGGGAAGACTCTTCTTTGTATAATAGATCTATCTCTACTACATCTTGAGGTCTTAAGGATTCTTCAACTACGTAATTAGTTATTTTTAGACTTCTAAGTCTATTGGTCATTCCTAGGTTGAATGCTTTTTTAGGTAAGTAGTCAAACGGACCAGGTATAAAAGCTGGCTCTGACCAGGGTGAAAACGTGGAATACTCTCCGTCTTCGTATTTATATCTATAAGCAAATCTTGGAAACTTAAACTCAAACATCGGTTTCTTTTCCTCTAATCTTAAATGCCAAGTTTTTTGCTCTAAATCAATAGATTCCTTATCTATAGACTGTATTGTGAAGGTGAACGGTCCGGTACTACTCAAACCATCAACACTAGTTTGGGTTGGAACTGAGTCTACAGTCGCTCTAACATCGTGCTCAGTAAACGCTTCAACACTTACGTTTTCATCTTGGTCTTGATTGAATATAATCATATCTCCAACCTCCCAATACACGGGGTCTTTTACGTAAACGTTAAATATTTGTTTACCAACTTTTTTAGTGTAAGGGAATCCATTACTAGCAATATACGTAAAGGAATTATCTGTGGTAGATGGCAATCCAGATATATTGTTTATACTACCGTCCGTCGAGCTGTAAGTGACAACATTGTCTCCATTAGCATCTTTTCTATCATCTTCGTGTGGAGACATCTTCAATATTGGAGCTGATAAAGGGTGTTTTCTAATAACAGTTATATTCTCCTCTTTGACAAACCAAGGCTGCGTAGAACTTTTAAGCTTTACTGTAAGTGGGTTAGCTTTATCCGGTGTTACACATACTCTAGTGTGAAAAAGATCAGTATCTCCATTGAATACTCCAGGCATAACTGTTGGTAGGTACTCGTAACCTCCAGTACCAGCAATGCATCTTTCGATATTTATTTTTTTAGGTTCCGTGTGATTATCCGTCCAAAACAACATCCCGTCTATAATATTGATACCCGTTACGTACCTGTCTTTATGGAAGTTTAATATTCTTTTCGCGCTAAAATTTAACCAACTCCCAGCTGATATAGGGGTGGTATTATCTACAAAGTTAATGTAAGTACTATATAACTCTACGAAATTATCCACCGCCCCAGCAATACAGGTTGTCGGGCTTTGTTGGTGCTGTGTTACGTAGCTAGCGCCGTTGTTATCGTAAACCTCAACAAACATGTCATGTCTAATATGAGTGTAGGGATTGGTTGTTGGTGTTTGTATTTCAATTTCACCAGATCTATGAGGATCACTATTAGTGCTAGCATGAGCAACCACTTTGTAGTTCGCTCTATATATGTCTACAAAAACATACTTAAACGCTTCTGTTTTTATATCATACTCTATTATATAATCCTTCCAAGAAGAGGGTGTATTCCAGTCATAGGTCGAACCAGTTGCCTCATTAAAGCTTTCTTCTGGACCAACAACTAAATAATAAACCTTATCGTTTTTGTTATCAGCTATGCTACCAACACAAGTACTTCCTTCTGGCACCATAGAAGACAGTTTTGTATTACCCAATAACGTTTGAGCCGCGCCAGCATTAGAGCCGTCAGAAGTTTGAACTTGGATGTTTACCGCATCTCTATACTCACCGTTGGGAACGATACGCTCGTCCGCATCCTTGTTCATCTTTCCAGCTGAAAATGTTTTGTTAAATAACGGCATGTTTTAGTGTTTAATCCATTTTGATTTACCCCTTAATATCTGGGTGATCTCCTCTAGTTTTATACTTGATAATCTTATCTTAGCGTTTCTGATAGCTGCTGACCTTTCTTTTTTAAACGTTGCAACTACGTTACGATCTGTATTGGCTCTTGTGTTCAATATCGCATGGGCTATGTGCTTGTACATTGCTTCTTCAGCAAACTTGTGAACTATAGTCTCATCGTCGGTAGCAACTCCATCGCTTATGTATTGTATAATCACAGTTTTCCCAGCTAAGTTAGAGTCAAAGTGAATTTTTCCTGTTCTACAGTTTATCCAAAAACAACCATTAACGTTCATGTGTTGAGGATCAATACCATATCTCTGCCCAAAATTAGTTTGATATATATCATCTTGATCGTAAACACTAGTGTTCGCATTGTCTACCCCACCCCCACTTTGAGCGTTAGCCCAAGTTGTAGAATCTTCCACTGTAGGATCTTGTGAGTAAGAAGCGCCGGTGCCTAGTATTGTTTCCCAGTACCCATCAACCCAATGCTCCCAATTAAGGGGATTACTCTCATCTGGAGTGCCATCGGCATTAGCGTAAGTGTAAGGACCCCAATTACGAGGGTCACTCGGATCTGCAGTAACACCACTATCAATCGAGTATAGAAAAGTATCTCGTTTTTCAGGATTTTCAACTGGAAGCCAAGGTCTACCCGGATTCCAACCAGAACCTACAGCATCAACCCATCTCTGCTTGTCTTCAGCGGGTCTAAGATCACCAACATCTATAGTGCCGTCATCATTTTGTTTATATGATAATGGGTCCTTTGGACACGACTTGCATTGATTAATAGTGTGGCACTTCCCATTGCTATCTATCCAAGAGATTTTAGTATACTCTACGTAATCATGCGGTAACAACAACAATAGACTTGGTGGTACTTCTAACTCCAATGTCTTACAAGATCTAAACGTATCATAAGATAACTCTTGAATACCTCTTAAGGCGTGAAACTTGATGTCTGCCCTAGATATTTTAGGTATTATTTTGTCCTCACCTACGTAAGCAACTCTAAAGTTG
>TARA_R110000765_G_scaffold64281_1_pt1 | contig 11385 bp, 9 predicted proteins | sample TARA_R110000765 | Tara Oceans TARA_R110000765 (sample SAMEA4398168) | marine metagenome | biome: Polar Biome; feature: [MES] marine water layer (ENVO:01000295) within the mesopelagic zone...; material: water (ENVO:00002006), including particulate matter (ENVO:01000060) such as...... | reverse complement strand
TGAAATCAATATTGGGCAGCCGCATTCTTCGTCATTTAACTGGTATACTAATTTTTCTACTATTGTATCAAAATCTTTTCTAACTGCTTCATAGATTCTTCCGTACAAAAGTTCATGATTTGAAACAAACGACGGGCCCTTGGTCAGATGATGCGCAGCATGCATCCACATTTCAACAGCTTTAAAAGATCCTATCGTTGACAAAGCTATTTCTTTTAACATTTACTCTCCTAAGCTAATTATGGCGAAAAATTAAAAAAAGACACCTTTATTTAAAAGGTGTCTTTTGTAAAAAAATAAATTGTTTATTTACTCGAAGTCTATGTTTACATCTATCTTCACACTTATTTTTGGGACCCTGGTATGATTAATAATGCCGATATTTTTGCACTCATCTGCTTCCAGAAACCAGTCTGCATGACCTCTTTCATGAATTTCTTTTATAAAGTAATCATCAGACTTTCCACAATTTCTAGCCATTATTCTAAATATTTTTTTGTTTAATCTATCAGTTTCTGCAGCGGATGCCTGAATTTCTTCATTTTTTCCGTACTGACCTGATGCTACATCATGAATCATTACTGTGGCATCTGGATCCATAAATCGCATACCTTCTTCACCACACGTTAATAAAACTGCACCGCAAGACATTGCTTTGCCTTCTGCAATTGTTGCTACTGGTAAAGGAGATGCTCTAATTGTAGCGATCATAGACATGAGCGAATAAACTTGACCTCCGTAAGAGTCTATAACTACAGGAATTACTTTTTGACCCGTATTCTGTGCCATTGAGAATTTATTTCTAAACTCCTCTGACGACTGTTCATCGAACTTATTTACTGTAACAACTATAGGATTATTAGATAGTTCGAACTCTTTTAATAGATTTGATGCTTCAAATTTCCACAACATATTCTTTTCTCCTTTTTTTTAAGAACACTTACTCATTCCACAAGAATTGCATGTTACACACCCTTCTTGATAGACTAAACTTCCTTCTACTCCGCAACCTTCACAAGTTTTATCTCCACCGACTGATCCATCTGGAATATAATTCTTTAAACATCTCGCAATGACCTTACTAAAACTAAATAGGTCTGCTTCTTTGTCTTTCTGTAATTGTTCAACAACATATTGAATTGGCGCTCCATGACGAAGTGCTAATGATATTGTTCTAGTAAATGCTGAGTGATTGGGGTTGTCAAAAACTGATACAACGTCTTTTATAGCAAATTCATCCTCGCCTTCTCCACAGAAAAGATCATATTTCGAAAGCATTGTTTTTCTTTGTCTTCTGCGCAATTCTCCGTACCTGTGCTTTCTAGGAATTTCTACGTATTTGCTGAGGCCACCAATAATCTCGTACGGCCTTCCATTCATTATGCCTACTAGAATTGTCCAACCTTCGCCCTTGATTGTAGCATGCTGGATTTCACAAGACAATTTTTCTGGGCGCTTTGGCGCATCGTTATCAAGAAACTTCATTCCTGATCTATCACCAATATTTTCATCCGAGTCTTTTACCAAGACACCTGATCTACTACCATCGCGATAAACTGTCACACCTTTGCAACCAGACTCCCACCCTCTCATGTAAACCTGCTTTACAGTCTCAACATCGACATCAGAAGGGAGATTTGTTGTATTAGAAATTGCATGACAGACCCACTTTTGAGCTGCTGCCTGAAGATCTACTTTTGAAACCCAGTCAATCTCACTTGCAGTTGCTCCTGCGTATGGACTTTCGGCAGCGAGCTCATCGTTTGAAAGCTCTTCTTTTGACCACGCGCCGCCGGCTGAAGAAGCCATCCACTTATTAAATCCGTGATGATAGACTGTAAATTCAGACCACTTATCACCTAGCTCATCAATAAAGTCAACTCGTGCATCTTTGTCATTTGGATTAATCTTCTTTCTTCTTTTATAGTGAAGCATAAATGCAGGTTCAATACCACTCGTAGTCTGTGTAAGTACTGATACTGATCCTGCTGGCGCAGTTGTTGTATTTGAAATATTTCTTCTGCCCCATCGTCTATTCCATTCAAATGCACTTATATTTTCTAACATTTGATCTCTAAAACCGTCTATTTCATCAATTGAGCTAAAGATTCTGTCAAGAAAAGGATGATTCTTTTCTTTTTTTGCATCATGAACTTCAAAAGAACCGCGCTCTTTAGCCATAATCATTGATGATATGTAAGAATTTGTACCAAGCGCTCGATAAATTATTTCAGTTACTTCAATACTTTTTTTACTTCCGTATTTTATACCAAGCATTGCTGTTGCATCACCCAAACCTGTAATTCCTAAACCAGTTCGTCGCCCAGCGACTGCCTGCTTACGAATCTTATCCCACAGATTTAACTCAGGTTGCTTTGCTTCTGCGGGCTCAGGATCACTTTTGACTTTTTCTATAATCTTATCAATTTTTTCTATCTCAAGATCAATCATATCGTCCATAAGTCTCTGTGCTTTTTGAACAACTTCACCAAATCTCGCTTGATCAAAGCTTGCTTCTTTTTCCCATGCATTTGTAACAAAGGAAGTAAGATTGACAAGCATAAGCCTGCAACTGTCGTATGGTGAAAGAATAATTTCGCCGCAATTCTTGACACAAATACCAGAAGTCTTGACAAGGTCATCTTCATATGATGTTATAATATTGTAGTTATGATGATCATCAACTGTGATATTGTAGACGTCTTCAGTGCCTACTTTTTCAACATAAGCAACTTTATGATTATTAACAACGACTGATTTGAAGTTATTCCATGTTCCAAATCTAAATTTATTTCCAACGAATTGAGGGGCGCCGATCTTTTTTGCATGGGCTTGCCACAACTTGCAAGTAAATTTTCCATGTTCAAGAAACACATTTCTCCCTTCGGAGATAAGTGCTTCGTTTGAATGTCCTGAGTATCTTCCGTTACGGTTGCCTGGGTGTGATGCAAAGTCTTTCTTCCATAAATCTGTCATCTTAAAGTATGGGTTGTCTGTTCCCATCATCCCGTCAGCATGCAATCTTCGGTGATCTTCATGGAGCATTACTTTTAAATTATCAATGCTGTCATTCTTTGAATTGTAGTCGTCATGATGAATTGCATATTTTTTACTATTTGTTTCTCCGTGATGAAAATCATGAATTAAACGATACTGTCTTCTATTTCTTTTGGCGCCGCCTGACATATTTGCGCCAGCATTACAAATTTGTCTATAATTGTTTGAATTGAATGTATTGAACGGTGTTAAAGATGTGCCTGGTTTTAAATCTTTTATTTCAATATACTCAAGATTCTTAGTAAGCACCTTGTGGCCTGGTGTTGCAATTAATGATGTGCCATCATCAAGGACTAACTTCCAAACTTCTCTAGACTCCCCAGTCTTTCGTGGGTTTCTTCCCATTCTAATTTCTGTTCTGCCGGATGAGGGATTTGTGCAATAAACAGGTACATCAAATCCTTCAATTGCTAGTTGACTGATTGGAATTGCATTTCTACCATCAGCGACTGCAATTAAAGTTTCTCCAACAACACAAGGATTAGTAGAGGTTGAACCAAAACCTTCTGTTTTGTAAATATCAGCTGGAGTCATACTCTTTGCTGTATCCCAAAACAGAAGGCCAGGTTCACCCGCTTCGTGTGCAGATTCAACTATTTCATGCCAAAGTTCTTTAGCATCTACCCATTCTTCTACAATAGGCGACTTGGATTCAACCGGGAAACGCAGGTTTATTGGATCACCCCCTCGGACCGCGCACATAAATTCCTCAGTTAGTCTTACTGAAATATTTGCTCCTGTCACACGTGACAGATCTCTCTTAATCTTAATAAAATCTCTTATTTGAGGATGATGAACTGACAACGTTATCATCAGTGCACCTCTCCTGCCTCCTTGAGCAACTTCTCGGCATGAGTTAGAAAATCTATCTAAGAATACTTCTAGGCCGGATGTTGTCTTTGCTGCATTTGAAGTAGGCAGATCTTTGGGTCTAATGTTTGATACATCAAAGCCGACGCCGCCTCTTCTTTTCATAATTTGAACTTGTTCTTGATCTGTCTTGAGAATACCGCCATAGCTATCATGAGGCGATTCTATCACAAAGCAATTTGATATGGATTGAATTTGATAATTATTTCCAATCCCGCTCATTGGTGAGCCTTGCGGAATTATATCTTTAAATCTATGAAACAAATCAAAAATTTCTTCTTCTGTCATAGGGTTTGGATAATTTGATTCAATTCTTGCAAATTCACCTGCAAGCCTTCTATGCATATCTTCTGGGTTTTCTTCTAAAAAATTACTTTCTGAGTCTTGGAGGGCATATTTCCCTGCAAAGACATTTGCAGCAAGCTCGTCGCCGTTAAAGTATTCTGTAGATGATTTTAAAACTTGTTCGTATGTATACATTTTTTGCTCTTAGATTATTTGCTTGCTGTTATTTCTTTCCATTTAGATTTTAACATGTCTTTTGTTCCCGTATTATGTGCATCATAAATATCTACGAGTGACATCTGAGAAGAGTCTTCAATTATCTCTATTTTTGATCTAGCAGTATCTATCTTAACAGGAAAAAGGATGCCGTCTTTTCCTGCTCTATTTTTAGCAACAAAAATTCTTCCCATTCCCGATGCTTTTTCTGCTGGTTTTCTAGATATTGAGACAACAATATCTGCAACCATGGCCTTTCCATATGCTTCAGACATGTTTTCAAGTCCGACGACTTCAGAGTTTGATGCCTCTCTGTTTGCTTGAGACGCAGTCCATACAGGAATGTTCATTTCCATTGCAAGATTTCGTAATTCCTCGTACACCAATTTTAATTCATGCCTAAGCGAGTCATACTGACGTGTTGATCTCATAATGTCAGCGTAGTCAAGAACGATCAGAGAAGGCACGAAATCTTTCATAGAAAGCTTTTCAATATGATTTCTAATTGTTACTATGCTTGCAGAACCAGTTGGGTACTGCTTTATGATTAGTCTTCCATAATCATTGTTATCATAGTGTTCAAGAACCTTTTCCTTGTTATCAATAATATCTGAAGAGTCTATGCCTGTTAAATTACTGTCATATCTAATACCAACAGCAGTTTCTGACAGCTCGAATGTGTAATGAATTACATTCTTTCCTCTTCGAATCGATTCGGCACCCATTTGAACAAGCCAGTGAGATTTTCCGACTCCTGTGGGTGCAACGATAACGCCAATTTCACCTCTAGATAAACCGCCGTTGAAAACATCTTTTGCATCCAGGTGAGATAATCCAGTCGGACAACAGATTCTGTTAATTTTTGCAAATCTTGCTTCATGATCTTCGAAGAAGATGTGACCCACAGAAGATCCTGATCCTTTTGACACTGCATCTTTCATGATATTTAAAACAGCTTCATAGTTTTCACCTTGAATAGCTTTTACGCTGTCTTCAAGTGCTTGTTGCAAAACTTGCTTTTTGCAGAAATCAAGAGTTTTTTCTTTTATGTATTCTAAATCACCTAAGTTTGGAGAAGATTTTACTCTTGACAAGAATTCAATTACTTGCCCTTTAAGAATTATATCGTCACCTTCTGTTAATTCATCTTTAATAATTGAAACAAGAAGGCTTAGTGTGGGAAAGCTTTTATATTTTAAGTAAAATCCAAAAAATCTATCGCAAAGGTACTGGAGGTACTTCATTTCAAAATACTCATGGGTCATAACCTCGACCATTTGAGTAGCCCATTGCTGGTCTTTTAAAAGTGATTGAAATATTTTTTCTTGAAAGTCTTTTCCGTACTTAGAAAAGTGATTTTCGTAACTCATTTAATAGTGCCTTTTTTTAAATTTCGTAGAAGATAGTTCCATCTTAAGGGATCAATTGTTTTTATAGTTGATGCCTTTAAGATTTTTTGCATATTCATATTATTCCACGTAGGGATGAAATTTTCAATATCACTTTCAATTTTTTGTATATGTGACAAAGAAAGATTATTTGTATCAAGTAATACAAGCTTGTTGTTTCTTCTAATCAAACTTTCGTTATTTACAATATTTTCAAATATTTTTGGGCCTTTCGGCTTTGCCATTGATTTTGCATCTACAATCATATCGTAGAGCATATATTCGTTGGACTCTGTTAACTTCTGGAAGCGCTTAGAAAGACTCTTATATCCTACACCTTTCACACCCGGGATGTTGTCTGAAGGATCTCCTGTGATGCTCTTTGCTAAGCAGAAATTGTTCGGATGAATCCCAAATCTTTCGATTACTTTGTCTTTGTCAACAAATGCTTTTAGTGTAGGCGACCATATTATTGTCTTTTCATTGACAAGTTGGTAAAAGTCATGATCTGATGAAATAATGATTTTATTCTTTTCTTTCAAAAGATATTTTGACAAATAGCCTATTGCGTCGTCAGCTTCTGCACCTGAAATATATGTTTGACATATAGGAACACAGCTTAAAATAGCAATGAGTGTTTTTAACTGATAGCTTCTGTTTTCATAAGTTGAAGGAATATCATCTTCATAGTATCTGTTTAGCTTTTGAGGCCTCGAACCCTTCTTGTAGTCTTTAAACAAGCCTCTTTTCTTATCAGAGCCACCGCCTTCCCAAATAACAATTACGCTCTCTGGTTTGCACTTTTCTACAAGATACATCGTCGCATTAAAAAAACCAGATACTCCGCCTACATGATCTCCGTTTTCAGACATTGCAGGATTTGCAATAAAATGTCTTGTAAAAAGATTCAATCCGTCTATCAGCAGGACTCTGTCTTTATGCATCTATATCTATGTCCAGATCCATATCAAGTTCTTGTGCCAAAGCTTGAACTTCTTCATAAGATTCTGCATCTATTTCTACATCTTCTATAGAGCCTAGCTTTTTAGACATTGCTGCTTCTGTTAAAATATCTACAGCTTCTGACCAGTCTGGGCTAGATACGATTTCTTTAAAACCAGCTTTGTAGAACTTCTTTTCTGCAATTACTTCACCTGTTACTACGTTAGTCATGGATATTGATTTCCAAGCGCCTCCACCGGAGACTGTGTAATGAATATCGTCTACAATAACATCTTTTTCCTTGCAGTGCTTTCTAAGCAGGTCAAAAAGCTCTTCGTGTTCTACAATGCCTTTGCCAAAATGAATTTGAAAATCAACCTTCCTAAACGGCGGTGCTACTTTATTTTTAATAGTCTTTGCCCATACTTGGATGCCAATAACGTCATCACCTTCTTTGATTTGTTGACCAGCGCCGAGTCTAATTCTAATTGAAGAGTGAAAAGGAATTGCTTTTCCGCCAGGTGTGGTGGTTGGATCTCCATACATTACACCGATTTTTGTTCTAACTTGATTTAAGATTACAAAAAGACTGTTTGTTTGACCAATAACGCCTGTTATTTTTCTCATTCCCTTGGAAATTGCTCTAGCTTGAAGACCTATTGACTCTTTGTCATAGTCACCAAGAAGCTCTGCCTTTGGAGAAGAAGCAGCAACAGAATCCCAAATCACAGTAACTGGAACATCTTTGTCTAGTGCCTTTGCCTTGAGGATTGTTTTTTCAGCAATTGATAATACTTCTTCTGTGCAATGAGTATCAACATAAACAAATCGTGTAGTTACATCGCAACCTAGCATTTGAAGATTTTCAACTGATGTAGCATTTTCAGTATCGATATACACTACAATTCCGCCCATTTCTTGTGTGGAACGTGCTATCTGAGTAGCTATATGAGATTTTCCGATAGAAGGCGGCCCAAATATTTCAACAATTCTGCCTTCTGGAAGACCTCCATTGCTTCTATTTGCGCAAATCCAGTCTAACATACGTGACCCTGTGCTTATCCATCGCTTGACATGCGTAGGGCTTTCATCTTCAGAAAGATTGTAAGCAACTCTTGATCCGTGCTCTTTGTTTAATGATTTGATCAAGTCTTTAGTAAAACTATCTTTTTGCATGATGATCCTTTTTGAATTTTATATTTAATACTATCTTGAGTTTCTTGCTATTACAAAAATGGCGGCACAAAGTGCCGCCAAAAATGAACTAGTTTGTTAAAACTAATCCATCAAATCTGCAAAGGCATCATCGAGACTACCAAAACTGTCACTCTTCTCAGTCTTTGTCGTAGTAGTATCAGAAGTTGTCTTTGTTGATGTCACAGGATGCTCTGTTCCTTCACTTGCAACTGTTTCTTCATCTCCGTTAATCCATTTTTCAAGAATACCAGAAATATCGTCATAAGTCTTAAGCGTGTAGAGATCTTCTACTTTCGGAATGTTTTCTAGCCATTCAGCTGACTTTTTTGACTCTGTAGAGAGCTTAGTAGTCTTGCCTCGAGGCGTAACATCTGTCATAGCATACTTTTTACCTGGTGGCTTGGTACAGATAACTTTGATATCACGACCTTCTAGAGGATCAGTGATGTCACCGTAGTCTTCATCAAGCATAAGAGAAAGAAGCTTTTGATAAACAGTCTTTCCAAAGCCCCAGATCTTAACACCTTCGTCTTCTTCACCGCGAACAATAACAGCTGCATAGGTTCGCATATTGGGATAAAGGTTCTTTGCCATGCTGTATGACTCCGGAGAGCCTTCTTCACGTAGCTTTGTAATCAATTCTTGAACCGGGTCTTTTTGACCGAACTGAAAAGGTGCTACCATTCCGCGAGAACCTGGAATATTATAATACCACTGGACCTCCTTAAAGGGCTGCCCGTCGTTATCTGGGAACGAGATTAGTCGTACCGTATGTTCCTCACCTTCAACCGGTTTCCAAGTTGAGTTTCTGTTCTTGTTTGCGCCGCTAAGGCGCTCTAGTTTACGTTTAATTGCGTCGAAGTCAATTGCCATTTTTATCTCCTTTAAGTGTTAATGTGCAACGTTTAATATGCAACGTTTAATTGCTTAAGCATTATACAAAAGGAGATGTTTGTTTACAACATTATTTTTAATAATTATATTAAAATGAAACTGATTCGCCGCAGCCGCATGATCGTTTTGCGTTTGGGTTGTTAAATACAATTCCTGAATTAAATAAATCTTCTTTGTAGTCTATTTCCATTCCATTTAAAAACAGGTAAGACTTTTTATCAATACAAACTTTCAAGTCTTCGAACTCAAATACTTTATCATTTTCTGTTGACTGCTCAATAAAATCATATTCATACATAAACCCAGAGCAACCGCCGCCTCTTAAGAAGACTTTTAAATAAACATCAGGTGTTTGTCTTTTCATTTTTATTTTTATAATTTTTATTCTAGCAGATTCTGTTATCGTTATAGACATTTACTTACCTATTGTGTGTAAAAAGGATTTTCGCCTTCGTTGTGGTCAGTTACGTCTTCAATAGTTTCTAAATCTGGAAATTCTTCTCTAAGATGTCTTTCAACTGCGAAAACCATCGATATTTTTGACGATGCACAGCCTTGGCAGCCGCCGCCCATTGTCAATTTTAGAGCTTTAAGCTCTTTGTCAAAATTGTGAATTGTAATAAAGCCACCGTGTGAAGCTAATCCCGGGTTTATGTCTTCATCTATGATCTTCTGAATATCAGTCTCTGTCATTTTTTTCTCTATAATCTCTTATTGCCGCTTTTATCGCATCTTCTGCCAAAACAGAGCAATGTATCTTTACAGGTGGGAGAGAAAGCTCTCTTGCAACATCAGAATTTGATATTTTTTCAGCTGCTTCTATAGATATTCCTTTTATCATTGTTGTGATTAAAGAGCTTGATGCTATAGCAGAGCCGCAACCAAATGTTTTGAATCTAGCATCTTCAATGATGCCGTCGTCGTTTATTTTTATTTGAAGCTTCATGACATCGCCGCAAGCAGGTGCGCCGACCATACCTGTGCCGACGCTACTGTCATTTTTATCTAAAGATCCCATATTCTGCGGATTTTCAAAATGATCTATTACTTTTTGTGTGTAAGCCACTACTTTCCGCCGAAGCTTTTCTTAGAATACTTTTTGAATGCAGCTTGTTGCTTCTTGCTGTATGGCCATGCTGCACCACCGGAATTTGCGCTAGTATTTCCTTTCGGTCCCTTTGTAGACATACCTAGCGGGAGTGAAACACCACCGGCGCCTCCTGCTCCCGAGAATTCATTCATGTCATCTTCATCTAATTCTGAGTCTATATCTTCATCTAACTCAGAGTCTATGTCTTCTATTAGATAGAGAAGCGATTGATTGTCTAGACTTTCACTAAACATCCCTTGATCTCCTTGATCTTTAAAAAATAATTTTCTAAAAAATTCAGTACTTGCACTTGTTGTTTCGTTACCTGTTGCCTCTCCATCTTGATAGTCTACTCCCGGGATGCCTTCGGGTTTTTCAGTGGATGCTTCTCCATATTCTCTAGTGTGTGTGTCGACAAAATTCTGATCTTGCAAATTTCTAATTTTTTGTATTAATATATTTTGCATTTTTGCGCCGACAAACAATGCTCTGAAGATTCTTGTAGGGTTTGCGTAGGTAGGTATGTGTTTTCCCAATCCTGAAAAAGGTCCTTCGCCTACTCTCAACATAAAAATAATAAACTTCAAAGCTTTAGAATTTGGATCATCACTTCGTTTAAGCCACGTTTCAAATCCAATGTCTGTGTCAACGAAGTCATGACTTTCAAGGGCTTCTTGCTCAAAATCTTGAACAAACTTTTTTACTAAAAGTTGCATCGAAGTGCCTGCAGAGCCGGCTGCGAAAGTCTCTGCAGTTTTTCCTATAACGGTGCCGACCACTGTCCCAGGGACACCCCCCACCGCGGTGGTGGCGGCTCCGGCGATGTACTCATTCGGCACGAGTTCTACAAGTGCTTTTGCCAGGTCGCCAAGATCAACGTACATGTCAGCTTGTATTTCTTCTATTTCTTTAATTCCTGATGAAAATATATTTATATATTTTTTTCTGTCAGAAATCATCTCTTGATTTGTTAAGACTTCTATTTCTTTTTTAAACTTTTCATCTAAATCTAAAATTAGCTCTGCTGACTTTTTTAGTTCCAATATATTTTTGGCAATTTTACCAAGTGTAAGAAATTCGTTAACCACCGGTGGTGCTACGAAGTTCATAAGTGAAGATATACCATCTGCACCGAATTCTAATCCAATCGATGTTGCTGTTCTTTCTGTTCTTGCTAGCGCTGATGGGTCAAAACTATTTGGATCAAAGCCGTACATGCCGCTATCGTCGGGCGTCATATCTAAAACGTCAACTTCTGAAATAATAAGAACACTCGATAGCGAGTACTTTGAATTTTCAACAACGTAATCTTCATCCAGTTCTTCGCCAGGACAGTATCCAGTCGCCCAGTCTTCGCCGTCGCAGTCTTTATCAGATTCGGCAGCATGTCTTGCGTCAAAGTAATCTATTGGCATAATTCGTTGCGTACGCCTAGAAAAATTTGAA
>TARA_R110000765_G_scaffold80160_3_pt1 | contig 11397 bp, 7 predicted proteins | sample TARA_R110000765 | Tara Oceans TARA_R110000765 (sample SAMEA4398168) | marine metagenome | biome: Polar Biome; feature: [MES] marine water layer (ENVO:01000295) within the mesopelagic zone...; material: water (ENVO:00002006), including particulate matter (ENVO:01000060) such as...... | reverse complement strand
TGTGGGGTTATGATTAAAAATCCTATGGCATGTGGTGAGTTGATTTGTACAAAAGTAGCAGCAAATAGTTAATAATTAACAATAATAAACATGAAAACAAACGACGGAAAAGTGGTTCTAAAAGCTTTAGAAAGACAATCCTGGTCAGGGTTTAGCAGATTCCCAAAGTGTAAAGACACAGTCATAGCCTCTCTCGGAAGAGGGGGCTATGCAACTGGTCTTTTACCAGAGGAAGAGAAAGACCTTGAACAGCAATTACAGATGAAGCCGGGGACACTTGGAAAATATTCAGAGTACTGGAACGACTATACAGTTGTACTAACTGATAAGAATAAAACCTTAAAGTTAGATTTACCTAGAGATTTTATAGATTATAAAATTTTAATGGCGAGCAACCGTGTAGCTAATTCAGTTAACGATTTAACTTCTTGGCCTAAAGCAGAGTATGTGTTATACGATGCTGAGGAAGACGCTAAGAAAGATAATCTAAAAGTAAAATCAAGACGATCAGCATACAAATCATTTAATTCAATGACTTCTTCTGAAATGCGTAATGTGTTAAATATAATGGGTAAGAAAGCAACAAATGCTTCTGATACATTAATTGAAAATACACTTGCAGAAATTATAGAAAAAGATCCAAAAGAGTTCAATGAGACTGTAGGTCTTCCAGATTTTAAACTTAGAGTATTTATAAACGATCTTGTAGAAATTAATGCGTTACGTATTAGAGGCGGACATTATATGTTTGGCGATAGTGCTATTGGACACGATTTAGAAAATGCATTAATATATCTAAAAGATGGTAAAAATCAGGATATTGTATTATCATTAAAGTCTAAACTAAAAGCAACTAAAAAGTAATGACGTTAGCAGAAATGCATATACAGTTTAAAGTGGGGTTAGATAAGACTGATAGTCTTAACTACCCCAACTTTGAACCTGAAGAAATCGATTTGTGGCTTAATAGGTCACAGGATCGTTTTGTAAAACAACGATACACCCATGATCCGAAGGGCGAAACCTTTGAGGAAACTCAGAAACGTACTGACGATTTAAGAACTATTGTAACAGAGATAACTCTACCTCCAAGTGCGATACAAACTCCTACAAAACCTAATGGTATTTTATTTGATTTACCAAATGGTATCGTAGGGGGTCCGACCATTTATTGGTTCGCCATTAACGAAGAGTGTGATATTCGTTATGCAGACTGCAATGGCAGTTGGGTAACTGAGAGGACCGGAGTTTACGCGTTACAACATAATGATTATAACAAGGTGATTGATGACCCTTTTAATAAACCTTCGCAAGGAGTAATATTAAGGCTTATGCATGGAACTTGGGCAGAATTATTAACTGATGGGAGTTTTACAATAACAAGTTATTACCTCCGATATTTGAGGGAACCTATACGATTAGATATAATAAATTTCCCTGCAGTTGATTGTGAGTTAGCAGATCATACTCATGAAGAGATCATTGCAGGAGCAGTAACATTAGCATTAGAAAATATAGCTAGTCCAAGATTCCAATCTCACATAATGGCGGAAATGACACAAGAGTAATTAATTTAATAATAATTTAAAAACAAACGCGTAATGGCAAGACAAGAAAATTATAAAATCCTCATTGGAACAAACATCGCTAGAACAGCTGCTTTAACAGTAGCTACATTAGCGGTAGGGGAAATAGCAGTCGTAAAAAACGACATGACTATAATGGCAGGAGGTGAAACTATAGCAAATAGTGATTACTGCTACATTGTTCAAGGAACAATAGCAGCACCAAAATTCTCTGCGAAGATACAAGGATTACATGTATCTAAGTATAGTGGAACTGCATATGCAGCAGCTGTACAACAAGTATCTGTAGTAGGTGCAATAGGTGGTGGAGCTGGTTCTATCAATTTAGTAAACTCAGTAGAGTATGTAATGTCTATCGTATTTACATATGATAAAGTTATTGGGTCTGAAAGACAATTAGTTAGAAGATTTAACTATACTTCTGACGCAACAGCTACTCAGCAAGAAATTGCACAAGCTTTAGCAACAGCAGTAAATGCTGATCAAGTAGCAGCTACATTAATGACAGCAGTAGCAGCAGTAGGTGTAGGAGCAAATTGGGGTATTACCTTAACAGCTTTAGCACAAACTTATGAAATAATTAATGGTTATGAGCAAGTAACATGGAAAATAGCTTTAGGGGAAGGATTTACTGATGGTGGAACAACTACTTTAGCAGTTGCTTCTGGACTTGGTGGTAGTACTATTCCATTATATGGATCTGGTACATTCCCTCATGTTTCTGATTTAGAAAGAGCAGCATTAGGATATGATGGTATAACGAATCTAATGAGATTCCCAATACCTTCTTACCCAGTGTATGCAGTATCTACAGCACTTTATGATATGTATTCAATCATGCACTCTGATAAACATGCAACTGCAAATCTTAATAAAGATGGGCTTAGCCCGGAAATGACTATTGTAGCAATAGCTTCCGCGGGTGGTGCAGGTGCTGGACAAAAATTATCATTTGAAAATGAAATTAACCCATGGTTAAATTCTTGTCCGGGTAACTTCCCAGCAGTAAATCTATAATTAAAATAATTCAATAATTTAAAATCATAAAATAATGGCAGCACCAACAATAACAGGAAAAGGGATCAACAGATCAGTAGAAGCAGCTACCGCTAATTTTGTAATGAGCGCTACAGTAGCAGGTGACTATGATAGCACTGTAATGATTCCCCACGGCGCAACTATATTAGGAAGCGCTACACAAGCAAATGTCCCTATGGCGGGCGGAACAAATTTAACAATCAAAATGGGCCCAGCAGCATCGGGGGCAATATTATCTGCAGCTATAATAACTGCAGATATGAATGCAGCTTTAAAGCAAAACTTTGAAACACCCGTAGCACCTTTAGTAATCGCAGCAGCAAATGCTGGTGGAGTAATTTCAATTACTACTACTGGTACTTATGCGACAGGTGACGTAGATGTTACAGTTTTTTACGTAGTTTAAAAGTAGTATTAATAATCTTACATAATACAGGAGGGAGAAATCCCTTCTGTATATATGTATTTAAAAAAAATATAAATGGCGGGAATAACGGGTGTAGATTTTAAAGTTACAGAAGCGTGTGATAATAAAAGTATTCTTTTTCAAGATATTACTGGTCTTTTTTCAGCAACAAATCCTGGAGGATGGGGACTTCCAAATTATGATTTGTCAGCAGTTATAGATGTAGAACTAATAATAATTCTTCCTACTGGGACAACTATAGTCTTATCGATGGCTATGATTAGTCCCCCTCTACCTAATAGTGTTAATGGAATATTTAATATTCATATGGGACTTTTAGGCGGAACAGCGGGAGATATAATGATGCAAGGGGTATACCAATTTGAATTTAGGGTATATTTAGCAGATGGGACTACTACAGGATTCTTGATTTCAAAAAGAAAATACGGATTAATGGCAAGTGTTATTAAATGTTGTGTGCATAAGATGCTTGCAAATTTAGACATGTGCGATGCATGTCCATGCGGAGAAGATAAAAGTAATGCTTTAGAAGCCTATACTCTTTACAAAGCTATGTGGTATGCATATCAATGCGGTAGTACAATTAAAGCCGGAAAGATGGCAAACCAAGTAAACAAGTTGTGTAATTATAACGGTACATGTGCATCATGTACTAAATAAAAAGAGTAAATAATGGCATGTAATAACTGTGAAAATGGATGTGTACATCCACAATTATGCGCATGTGACTGTGCTTCATGCGCAGAAGCTAATTCGTGTGATATTCCGGTAGGAGATACGGGACCTGGTGGTCCTGCGGGACCTATGGGACCTCCTGGGACTAATGGAGTAAATGGAACTAACGGAACTAATGGTACAGATGGTTGTTCTACACAATCTGTATATGTCTCTGATGGAACTGATGGAAATATTATAGGAGATATAATTGTAACTACAGCAGTTGGTGCCCCTTGTCCTCAAACTATTAATGCTGGAAATTTACTTAGTATAATTAATAGCGGTACATCATCTGTAATACCTTCAGGAATTATTGTAATGTGGTCTGGACCAGTAGTACTGGTACCAACAGGATGGCTTATATGCGATGGAACAAGTGGGACTCCAGATTTAAGAGGAAGATTTATAGGAGCTTGGGGAAATAGAGCGATAGATGCTCCTTTTAATGGTATTAACGGATCAGGAGGGACTATGACAGTAAATTTAACACAACCAAATATACCAGCCCATGTTCATGGGGTTGGGGGATATACAGTTACGAGTACTATTCCGAGTACCGGGATACATAGACATTCTATTGTTGCTAACTCTGGAGGAAATGGAGGAGCTCAAGGTAATTCATGTTATAGAACTACAGGTAACGATCAACCTCCAGCTAATAATTCAATCTTCCAAACAGGAAATAGTATTCCGTGGCCTGCGAGTGGTTCAGATGAAGGAGCACATACTCATCCAGTAGTTAGTGGTTTAGGAGGATCATCGGGAGATGGGACACCAGCTTTATCCGCACCTCAAGGATCAGGTTTTAGTATAGTTCCAAAATATTGGACACTAGCATTTATTATGAAACAATAATGGCATTAGATCAAATAACACACGAAGATTTAATTTATAGGCTTAATAAGCTTAAATGCTGCTTTGCAACAAGAGCTGCAGAACTCGTTGATAAACAACGATTTGGAAAAGAATGCAAAGATGAATTATGTAATCTTAAATTACTTGGAGCATATATAGAAATTATAGAATGCTATAGTCCTCTTCCTTGTAACTGTCACTCAGAATGGGTAACAGATGGAAGTAAGTATTGGGATATAACATCAACTTATAATTATGGGGATGTGGTAAAGGTTCTTCCTAGAGCTCTTTGTAGTCCCGGGGAATATCTCTATATGAGATGGCAAGGAATAACTCCTTTAATACCCCCTGCAGGAATATGTTATTCTCCAGGAGGATTTGCAACACCTTGTTTTACAGGGCCTAATGGAGTTGGTCCAGCAGGTTGGAGTATTTGCGGGCATGCTAAGGAAGCTTGGCAAGCTCGAGGAAGGTTAGATTGGGACCCTTCACTAGTTTATGAATACCTTGATATAGTAAGATTTATGGGAGGAGGCCCAGGAGCAAATCAATCAAAGAGAGGAAAATATTTTATTAGCACAGTGGAACCAAATGCAGTAGGGACAGGTTTCCATGAAACAGGGCAATGGTTAGAGTTAGAATGCTTTAGGAAACAAGAAATGTAAATTTAAAAAGATTAAACGATGTCATCACAAAACTTTCAAAAGGTTACTCATGGATTTGGTGTTAGAACCACAACAGCACCAAGTTTACCCTCTAATGCGCTTGTAGATGCTTTTATTTCTGTGATGAATACAGAGATGGGGACTTGTACTGTTACAGCAAACGCAAATATAACTTATACAGATCCTATCTCAGGAGTAGCTACAACTTATCTTGCTGGTGATGTCTTATTTTACAGTGATGGGACTACTATATGGAATTCACTAGATGCTGTAATGTTCGATGCAGGTGCAGTGGGAACAGGAAAGACTGGAGGACGACTCGGACTTCCGCAACCAGTCAACTTTTATAAGGTACCCTCAACACTTACAGCTGGGCATCCTGGTAAGACTGATGCTTTCTTTTGGGGCTTCTTTAATAGTGGCGAGTTTGGAATCTATACCGGATTAATTGATATGACCCTTAATAATGGAAAGGGTGGGTTTCACAATTACGAGAACTCTGCCCAAAGTACACAATGTGGGGGAAGTGCCCCGCTTACAGATTTAGGAGCGCTTAACAATTCTTGTTCTGGGACATCTGGTTGTATGACGACAAATTGCGTATTAGATGCAGGAACAGGAGCTAACATCGGTGTAAATATATATACTCTAGGTTATGACCAATCTGCTGCGCCTACAGCTCTATGGCAAGGTTATTACCATACAAAACTAATGAATATTATGCCGGCTGGCGCCGCAGGAGCAGGGTTTCCAGATTTAACTTCAAAGGCAGGTGTATATACAAAAATTGGTCTAGGAATTAGTGAGTTACAAGAGGCTGGTATGCAGATGACTATGAAAGTTACTCCTTCACTCCAAGGTAGTGATATGGCAAAAGTAGCAGTTATTATCAGACCTGGTACGGGGAGTGCTGGAACTCCTGATCATGATGCCCAAGTCGAGGTGGTAAACATTGATACTAATACAAGTATATATACAAATGCAACTAACATGGCTATTGCCCAACATGATACAGGTACACCTAGCGGAGCTATTGTTCCGCGATGGTATGCAATGGATCTTGAATGGTCGCATACCTCAACTCCAACAAATGCCCTTTTATATTATCCATCCTTAGATGGTGTTGCACCAGCTTTTACAAGGCTGTATATACATTGGCATTTCTTAGATACGAACAATGTTTGGAGTCCGGTACCTGTAACAGGATCGGGTTCATGGGAACTTTTAGATAATTCAGGGGCCCAAATATGGGGAGGGGGCATAACTGATAGCAGAATTATAGCTGGGATGTGGAGGGATCCTTCACAAAGTGGTAGGATTTTTGTAAATACTCCCGAAGTTAGAGGTTTATTTCCCGGGCCTGTTTTATCAACATCTACAGTCTGGAGTATGAATTACCCAGAACATTATGGATCTTTGGTATCTCCTAATCCTATACAGCATTATATTATTAATAGTGCAAATTCTCCAGCAACAGTAATCCATTCCTTTTTTGGTACAATAGATCCTAGTGCTTATCTTACTTATGGGGCTCCGTCATTCACTGCTTGTGATTACGGTGCTACTGCGTCATACCTTTTAGTAGGGAAATGCGAGGATGCTAATCAATTTGTAGTTGATACAGCTAATAATTTACATAGGATGGATACTTTTTTTCCTATTACTGGAGGTGATGTAAATCAAATCGCGACTCCAGCTCTAAATAACTTTGTTGATATATCGGCAAATAACTATTATGGTACAGTATATATCTTTGATATTAATGCTGTTTCAGGTCTTTTACAGTATCATCTTTATAATGAAAGGCTTGGAACAATAGCTGCACCTGTAGCTATAACAGATGTAGTAGCTAAAGGATGGACTAGTGTAGAAAAAATTAAATACTATAACTGGATAATTGGGGGAGGAGTTGCTCCAACACCTACTACAAGTCTTATATGTTCTACCCATACTTTTATAGGAATAAAAGCTGGAAGTGCTGTCTTATTTGCTCTTGGAACTTTAGATACAACTACTAACCTAGTTTCAACTTATAGTGCTACATCTCAAATAGATATATCAAGTGCTTTAGGAGGAGTTCTTGCAGGAAAGCCGTGTGTCGGCCTAGCTTCTATGAGGCTACCTGATGTAACTACTGTAAATGCAATTACTTATGCAGCATTCGGTGATAGAATTATTAAATTTACACATGCAACGAATACTTGGGCCCTCTTAGGAGGAGCTTCAGGGCTTGCGACTAATTGGACTAGTTTATATACTTATAGACAAGGAGGAGGTAATACACCTCAACTAATGGCTACTGTAGGTCTTGCGGGAGCTAATTTAGTATACGACATAAATCTTACTACTGGAGCACTTACTCTATCAGGGACCGGTGTTATAGAAAATGATCCGGGAGGGTTCCCCTTCGCAGGACAAGTAGCTGGAATTACTACACGAAATAGTACTGACTTTTTCGTCGGGTTTCCTGTTAAAGTTGATTTTGTAGAAGCAATCTTTAGTACTGTATCTAATAACTGTAAAGATGAGTTAGTTTGGTTGTGGTCAGATACGAGTCATGTAGGATGTTTTACCTGCATAGAGGCAGATTCTTCACATTCACTTACTGAAGCGTGTGGTACATTGTTACCATCTACTACATATTCTACTTGTAGAGCTTGTCCTATTGGGCATGTTCCTTCATGTGAAACTTTTTTACCTTGTTGTAATGACAGCGGTATAGGCCCTATGATTCTTCCGGGAGTTATAACACAGACTCCAGGAGTACTTACACCTGGAAATGTGTATTCTGTTAGTTCTGGTGGCGCTACTCCTGAATGTGGTACTCTAGTAATAGTTGAAGCCGAAGGACCTGAGTTGTGGTTTAGTACTACATCCGGAAAGATGTTTAAGATAAATATTTTAAGTGGAAATTGTAGTGTACCTTCTTGGAGTGCAATTCATGGTAATGTAACAGGATTACGAGATATTGCTTTTGATAAGCATGGTAATCTTGTATATACAAATGATGTTACTCAGTTACAGTGGGCATCTCCTTGGGTAGGATATGAATCACCTGCGTCCCTTCTCTCATCTACTTATCTATCTTTAGAATGTTTAGATACAGATTACACAGCCGCAAATCATATTGTAGGAGGCGCAATGCAATTTGGAACAGCTACATTTACTAGACATACTAATGTTGCAGGAGTTTTAACTCAGACAAGTAGTTTAACAAATGCTACCATATCTATTGGTTATGACCTATCTGTGGATTATAACAGTGGTGATTATTTTGTATTAGGAGATCAAACAGGAGGTGGAGCACTTAATGATATAGTAATAATTGATAATGCTACAGCAGCTAATACTTTTCTAGCAGATTTAGATGTAGTACTTGGTTGGGTTTCGGGTGAGCAAGCCCGCGGTATTGAACGTATAAGATTAACAGGACCTGTAAGTGAGAATTATATTATAAGCATGACAGTTATTGGAGCTACTCATTTAGAGTTAGATCTTCATATACTTAATGATCAGGCTACTGGACTTGCACAACCTGTTATCCCTTTAATTAATCCTGTAACAGGTACACTAGAATGGGACTTATTAGATGAGCCAAATGGTTTAGCAGCTCAAGACTTATGTTCTAAATGGCCCAATAATGTAGATCCTGTTACAGTTCCCTATGTAGATTGTCCAACATGTATAAATGATCCATTGACTTCAGGTTGTTGCTATGTATTAACAGAATGTATTACAACCGGCGGAAGTTTATCTTGTGCAGGGGCAGTAATATACTCACAGCAAGTAATACTAGACCCTTTTGTAGGCCAAGTAGTAAGACTAAATATTCCAGGGTTAGGTGATGTATGTTATTGTGTAGAACGTAGTACTATTTGTATTTCCCCTACAACCGTATTTCTTGCGGCGTCCCCTGGACCATACCCAGATTGTATACAATGTGACGTACCTGCTCCAGTGTATTACAAATTAACAAATTGTAACAATGGGGCTGATGTATTATATAGTGATGATATACTTATGCCTACACTCCCATTCGTCCTTCCTCCAAATGTTGTTCAACTAGATGGTGAATGTTTCTGTAGGGAAGTAGCAATTAATCCACTAGGCCCTTCAGGTACTGAAGCTGTGTATGTTATACTTAGTACTATTGCTGATTGCCTTCATTGTAGATTCTATATTAAATTAATAAATTGTCTAGATGGTACTGTCTTATTTGTTGATTATAATAATTCTCCTACTATAGCTGCAGAGATTGGACTCGGAAATGCTTTTGATATATCCCTATCTGGGGTACCACAACCAGACTGTTATGAAATTGATGGCCCTTGTTTAGGCCCAACAGTTATAATTTATCCAACAGGAGAAGCAACTACTATTTATCCAAATTGTAATGATTGTGCAAATGCAGGTTTAACTTGTCATGAGATAAGATGGTGTTGTGACCCAAGTGTTGTGACCATAGTACATGAAACTACTAATATCACAGGAGCAGATGTTGGACTTGTAGTTACAGCAGATATAACAATATTAGGTGTATTATATACAGGATGCTGGGATGTAACCGCATGTGCAGGACCTTGTTGTGGCCTTGCTATCCCTGATGCTGATGTAAATACTATAGCATCTAGTACTTTTGGAACAGGAGCATTAGCAGATTGCCTTGATTGCCTAGTCAGCCCGTGTAATGATCCATGTGTTTTATTAAAAGCTTGTGATGTTACTAATCCAGATATTACTGTGAGTGGTGGCCAAGGAGCCGCTATTGGAACAGATGTAGTAAGTTTTGTAGGTATACCTGGATGTTATTATGTTTGTACTGCAAATCTTATACATGGAACTTATTGGTTCTGGGGAGGGCAAAGCGGTATAGATTGGGCAGCAGGAACTGTCGCTGCATTAAATTTAAGTGGAGCAAGTAATACAACTACTGCCTCAGCTTCACAAACAACTAATTATTGCTGGAGATCTAGTACTGTCCACTGTTCAGATAAGCTTGTAACATTTGGAGCAGTAACTTATCTTCCTGGAGACCTATTTTTCTACAGCGATGGAAAATATGTATACGATTCTACTCATACTCTTATGACAGATCAAACTGGTGCAGTACTTCCAGTTGGAACTCCTTTATTAGCTGGAGGAGGAGGGGGTGGTTATTTAAATACAAACTCAGCATCCCAACAATGTATCACAGTACCGGCACCAGCCGGAGGAAAAACAAATGGGGTATACAATCAATACTACTTATTTTACCAGACAATAAAAAACGGACCTCTCTATTCATGTATTATTGATATGACTTTGAATGGTGGTAGAGGACAAGTGACTACACTTAGTAAAGATAATATTGTTGCGGCAGCTTCTTGTGAAGCACTGACTTCTACAAATACTCAAGCTATCACTGAAGAATGGTTTGTTTATGATTTACCTGTAATGACTTCTTGTACTGATTGGACAAATCAGTACGTTAGAGGACATAAGATTGATGCGGGGGGGATAGGCCCAGCATTTATAGCCGTTGATATGGTGGAGACCTATTTCTTTGGGAGTGTCGTTGCTACGGGAACTGGATTAGATAGTATGGCTAGATGTAAACTAAAAGTAGATTATCAAAATAGACAACTAGGAATTTTAGCAATGGGTTGGAACGGCGCAGCCAGCTGTACTACTCCAACTAATCTAATAACTATGACAACAGTGTACTCTATGGAGATGGTAAATGGAACAGCCACTGGACCAGGGGGTGCAACAGAAGTGGGATTTAATGGAACCGCTTCCCAAATAGTTGTTCGCTACTACTCTAATCAGGAAATGTGGATGAGGGACTTTGAATTCTCCCGTTCTGGAAATAATTTATGGACTATGCTTGGTGATCAAGATATTGTTGGATTTGGAAACTGCTGTAAGCTAGAGAGAATTAATCTAATAGACGCTTTTACGTCTGGGGTAGCTAATCAAAATGCTACGATATATAACAGTACGCAAATATGTGAACTTCCCGGAGAACCTCCTTTCACTGCATCTACCCCAGGTGATGGAGCACATGGTTGGGATATGCAACTAGCTCCAGACGGTAAGATTTATTGTGTTGTGAACCAAGGAAATAATA
>TARA_R110000765_G_scaffold111360_1_pt1 | contig 11409 bp, 6 predicted proteins | sample TARA_R110000765 | Tara Oceans TARA_R110000765 (sample SAMEA4398168) | marine metagenome | biome: Polar Biome; feature: [MES] marine water layer (ENVO:01000295) within the mesopelagic zone...; material: water (ENVO:00002006), including particulate matter (ENVO:01000060) such as...... | reverse complement strand
CCGCTCTTAGAATAAAGAGGATCATCGAGTACGCTATTATAGTTTTTTCCGGTTAACGCTTGCCCAGCAGACAATAAAAATTCAGACTCACTTTTTAATTTTTTTATTCGTTTTTCATTACCTTTAGCCTCTGGCTTCTTCGGATCATAACCAGGTTTACCAAGTTCATTACCTTTAGTCTCTGGCTTCTTCGGATCATAATCAGGGTTATCAACTTCAGCATAAAAAGAGATTGTTTTAGTTATAGTTCCGCCATCTCCATCTCCAACTATTAAATTAATACCATTCTCATTTCTTTCTATATATTTAACATCATTAGTACCTTTATAGTCTCTAAAGTAATCTAAAGAAGAAACTATTTGCTCTGGAGTCCCGGAATACAAAATAGACACTATTTCTGCCTCTTCATTTAATTCTATCTCTTTATCTTCATCTCCTTTATTAAACTCCTTTCGTCTTTGTTTTAACTTTTCCCATTCAATTGCTGACCTGTCTTTCTCTGGTTCAGTAAGTTGTTGTCTGTCTGTTATTTTCTTATCCAACCCTGCCTCAAATAAACTCTCAACATATGCTGTCGCCTCTTCATCTTGAGCTTCTGTAAATTTAATTGAACCGTCAGGTAACATTAAAAGTAATTTAGAGTCCTTTTTAGCTTTTTCTTCATCGTATGTAAAACCATACCCCATCCTATCAGAAAGGATGCTTGACTTTTGATTATCATTAGCTAAAATACTTTCTATTAAATTAACTTTAGCATCATTCATCAAAGCTACAGACTTTTTGTCATCATATAAATTATTAAAAGCCATCTCAGTTGTAACTCCCATTTTATCTTTTACCATGATAGTGCCTAGATTTTCAATAACACCCGTGATGTTTCCTTGAACGTCAAATTTATCATATTCTTGTGTAGATAATCTTAATAGTTCTGAGGCATTAGCAAAACCACCTGGCGTGGTAGATAAAGAAAATGTTCCGTCATCATTTTTCGTTCTTTCAGCTACATTAATTTCTCCTGTTAAAGGATTTATATAAGCACCACTCTTACTAAACTTCAAGAAACCCTCCATCTGTTCGCGTAAAAAAATCTCTCTGCTACTACTAGTTCCATCATTAGCTCTTTTCATAGCTTTATCAAAGTTGGCATTAAAAGATTTACCCGCCTTAAACATTATATCTACACCCTGTGTCGTGTTTGCTCTTTTCTTGTAATAATCTCTCTCAGATAACCTTCCGTTTCTCAAGTCATCTATATCTTTAGCCATTTGACTACCAGCATCTTTAGAAAGGTCTGCCATAAACCTATTGGTCTCGGCATTAGCCCCTTGAGGCTGGTCTAATAAAGATAATGCGAAATCCGCGTCTATTTTATCAATAGAGGCTTTGCGATTTTCTCTATCAGTAACTTCGTCTTCAAGAATCTTAGTCATGTCGTTACCAACCTTATTCCAATCTACTTGCGTGGGCGCATCGTCCCTTACATAACCGTATGCCATATTATAATTTTATTTCTTACTTACTTTAAAAAATCCTTCCAAAAATATCTTTAACTCCTCCCCCTACAGCCGCCAAAGCATTCCCTACATTAGTTCCGCCGCCGCCCTTACGAAAATCAGATCGGCTTAATGTATAGTCACTAACATCATTGTCAGCCATTGTTTGTTTATAATCTCCATAAGATAAATTTGGAATGCTAGGGTTGTCTATGTTTTCACTTCCATATAGACTAACCATTCCAAGACCTTGTTTAGCTAAATTTCCAACCTGTTGAAAACCGGCTGTATTAGCTGCGTTTGCGGCTGCCCTAGCGTCTGCTGCCATCATTTGAGCGCCTGTTGCTGTTGCTTGATCTATTGTCGCTCTTTTTCCCGCCAATTTAGAGTCTTCTTCAGCGGCTAACTTATCTAAATCGAAAAGTTCTTTTCCCATAGCAACTCTCTGTCCAGCCTGTCCAGTTTGTTGAGCTAGTGCTACTCGTCCTATCGCTTCTGCAGATCCGCGCCCTCCTTCTCGTGCAGCCTGTACAGATTGAGCACCACCCTGAAGTAAAGCCTCTCTTTCTAATTCATAGCCCTCTTTTTGAATGGACAACCCTTCATAGTAGTTAACGGAAAGTTCTTGCTTTGCGGACTCCATAGCCTTAGCGGCGGCTTCTTCTGCTTCTGTTTGCTTTTTTCTTTGTTTCCCCGCTTGTACAAAGCTTGCTGTTGCTGTTCCTGCAGCTATTACTAAACTTCCTGCTGCGAGTGCTGTTGCTACTGCCATATTATATTAATTTTATCATTTCCTGTGTGTAGTTATCTCCGGATACGTATCCCATTTTTTCGTAAGTTTTAATCAATCCATTATGTTTTAATAAAGCATAAATAAATTTACTCCCAGAAGACTCACAAGTTTTAGTTAAACTTTCTATTAAAATATCCAAAGCTCCCTGGCGTTTTTCTTTTTCTTTGTATTCCTTATTAGAAATAATCCAGTCTACCCAAGCTACTTTTGAATTTGTCATATATATAAAACCTGCACAAACAGGTGTTTCTCCATCTAAAACTATTAGTCCTCCTTCTCCATTTTCAGGTAAGAAATCTTTTAATGGAGCTTCCCACTCCCAATCTCTCCACCATTTGACTAAATAATCGTCATAATCAGAAGCTTTTAACTTTCTTATATTAAATTCCATACTATTAAATTAGATTCAATAGCAAAGATACTAATTTTTAAGGATAACTTTTCATAACCTGAGACTCTACGGCAAATAATTCGGTAGCTGTAGTGTCTGTATTTTCGATAGTAAACAAACAATAATGTCCTAATATTCCGTGAGACTCTGCTAATGTGTTTTTGTAAGCTAATATAAAAGCATTCTCGGTGGTTGGAGCTGTCGATCCTTCTATAGTGGCATCAACCGTAATTCTGCCTGGGACTATTCCTGCTATTTGACCAGCTAAAGCGGGAGTATTGGTATTGTCATTGTTGTAATACAAGTAATCTCCAACGCTAATTATAGAATCTATAGCTACTGTTAAGTTAAAAAACCTCTGAGTATCCGGCCCACTAAAACTAGTTATCCTTCCTATTCCGTTTACAGATCTTAAATTAAAAGTATCTAATATTGCAGGAACTTGAGTTGTGTTTTTTACAGAAGCAAACCAAGCTCCCTCTTTCTTTTCAAACCAATTTGAGCTAATGAAGCTATTGTTCTGAATATTAGTAGATAATGCTGCACTCCAAGAGCTATTTGATTGTAAGGTTAATGTTTTAAATAGTTTATTAGTTAATGGCTCTTTATTAATAACGCTAGTCATTCTAGAGTTATATTGAGCTCCGTAATAATTATTATGCACCTCATTTGTGTTATGTCTATATAAATTACCTCCAGAAAAACTGTAGAAATAATTATTCATTCCGATCATATAGTCAGGACTAAAAGAAAAAAACGAAGGCCACCCTTGCACCCCTGCGCTATAAGACAAAGTATATTGCTGACCTAAAGGCACTATCGGAGCTGGCACAGGATTCGTAGGGACGGGAGTCGGAGCTGGTGTCGCTGTAGGAAGTGGAGTTACGGTTGCGGTAGGTATGGGTGTTGCTGTTGGTAAAGGCGTCGGACTTGGCGTCGGAGTTGGCGGTATTGTTGGCGATCCACCTGGAGTAATTGGATTAGTTCCTGACAGTACGCCAGAAACGGCAATAGTACCTGACCCTGTGACGTTAGAGCCACCACTTGATAGTAATGGGAACAAATAAATAGTGTAATTTCCAGCCGGCAAACTGTTATAACTTCCTAACGCTCCGGTAATTATCCCTGTAGTGCTTACTGGTGTGTTCCCTGAAGACGCGGTAGCGTCTGACGTACTTCTATAAAAATTAATAACCTCTTCCCCTGCTGCGTTTATAACAACCCCTCTTGCAGTCACATCTCCACTTCCATTATCCCATCGTGCGGATATAAAAGGAGAGTCTCCGCCACTTTGCGCAGCTAAAGGTAATGAAAGAAAAAACTCCTTAACAGCTACCACGCTATAAGTAACATTTCCTCTGCCTATATATTCAAATCCAGTGTTGGGATTAAATGAAGTTGTAGTAAGTTCGGTATAAAAATTCATAGGTAAATATTCTAGCTACAAAATTACGATTTTATTATTAATGTATTCAGATTCTTGTAAAGTCAAAGCTTTATGATAAAATATCAAAATACTTTCTCCAATCAGATTTTATAAGCTTTATTTTATCTTTATTATCATTCCACATAAGATCAAATATCTTCTCATCAGACCCAATATATCCTTTCATAATACAAGCCTCTACCTTATAGGCAAAAGCATCACACATCCATTTAAGGTCTTTCTTAGGTATAGAGAAACAACCTCCCTGTATATTCCTAAACTGACTAAGAGAGTGGTCTTCGTCGTTTTTATAAATATGCACTGGCGTGTTATGACTAAAAAACATAGGCTTATCACTGAGCTTGGCTGAATTTGGCCACTTTACGTTGTATTTACTAGCGTCTTCATCTCTAAAACAGCCCGCATCTACCCACACATAATGAGTCCCATCAGTTATAGTTGAGGCATCTAACATCCACCTTAACTTGTTAAACATGAGTATATTGTACCATACTTCGCACATCTCAGGAACTTGCGGAAATACTACTTTGTTTTTAAATTCAACTGAATTCATCAATATATTCAATTCGTAAAAATGTTTTAAAGTAGAATATAATACGGGTTTGCGTAGTTCAATTATATCTATATTACTAGGCCTTAAAGCTTCAATCTCACCTTTTAACTTTTCAGTATAACAAACAATTTTATTCTTAACCTGAAGAAGATTGTTCATCCAATATAAATAAGTATCTATGGATAGATTATATTCTTTCCATTTATCCCTTTCAATATCATACAACGCGGTAACTATAATAGGCTTGTTCATAATTATATTTCAAACACCCTTTTGTTTATCCACCCTTTAGACGTGCTGTAAGGCCATAACACCCACTGATGGGGGTCAGGTCCATTATACTCTCTTCGTACAGTAGAGCTCTCCTGTGTGCCTACAAACAGATTGTTTATCTCTACCTTGCTTAAATCCTCTCGATTTAAAGGCTCTCCGTTTTTATCTTCAAAAATTAAAGCAGCAAACTCATAATCATCTTCTGGAAAAAAATCTTTACGTAAAGTTAACTGATGTTTTGATTTTAAAAAATAAGGCTCATTTAATCCCTTAGAAGGAAGTGTGTTTTTTGAACAGCTGTTAGTTATAGCCCTGTCCTTAAAGCGTATACCACTGTATTTTTCATAATCCATAATAGTTCTATGACTACCAATATCATAACCTTTAAATGCGTTTTTATTACAAGGAGAGCAAACCTCACCGTCAACCCCTAAAAGTCGCCTAGTTCTAGAATGAGCAATTTCATTTTTTGAATGCCAATCCTTGTCATCATCCCACTGCTTCACTCTACCCACCCTAGTATACTCGTGCCAATTAATTAATTTATGAGGGTGAAACAAATCATACCCCCAAGTGTAAGCCCTTACCGCTATTGTTATCTCTTCTCCGTGGAAATAAAACATAGGATCGTGCTGAACTTCTTTACAGAAATCTCCAACAGTAAAAGCAAAATGAGCAGAATAAAACCTAGCCGGAATAGGGGATGTAACAGTTTCGTCTAAATAATATGGTAGAAAAAATACAACTCCTTCTGGAGTAAATCTATCAAAGTTCATTCCGCAAGGCTTATCACCTCTTTCAACTGGATCTTTATCTGGAAAATAAGAAGGCATATACCCCGTAAGCAGAGGTTTATTATAACCTTCATTCTGAAGAGATTTCAGCATATCTATGCATATAGTGTCCCAGCCTTTTACAAATCTGTGATGGGAGTCTATTTGAAGTGTGTATTTTTCTCCGTTATAATGTTGTTGTATTTGATTTCTAGCCCAGCAAGCGCCTAAAGAATCGCCGTAAGGAATATCTATAATTATAAACCTATTATCATTAGCATATTTTAGAAGCGTGTCCCATTTATCTTCATCACTATGTTGATGTGCAATACATATTTTTAGACCACTTGGATTGTCTGCGTTCTCTAGCATATTATCAATCGTGGGAATAAGCTCCGGATCTCGATAACTAGCAATCTGTATAAAGATTGTTTCCATTATATTAAATTTAATTATAAAACAAAATTACTAATTATATTGTAAATTAAAAATTATAAAAGCTGAATACTTATCTGACACGTGTCTAATACTGTCCCAGCATTATTACCCTCTTTTAACTGCATCTGTACAAGACCTGTTGCATTTGGATTACCGTCAAAATAAATATTAACCGGTCCTCCGCCTGGACCGCCTGTATTTGAATCTACACTAAAAGAAAGATAAGCGTCGCTTCCACTAGCGAAGTTAATGTAATAGTTTGTATTACAGGTTACGGTAGCAAATAAAGTTGCCGAATAACCTCTAGCCACGCCTAAAACATTAGGGAAAAATGTACAGTTAGGAGTTACCGGAGGCTCAATTGCTGTAGCATTAGCGCTACATGGTATCAAAGCGCCATTATTATTAATAGGAGTGTCGATACCACTTCTGTCAACAGACGTTGCTGTAATTCTAATGTTAGCACTATACGCTTGAGGTTGAGATCCAGACTGATAAGTAGAAGGAGTAATAGCCCCTTCAATATTCCCATTAACAATACTTGCGCTAACCGACTGACCAACAGTCCCGTCTTCTACGGTAAATGTTGCATCACTACAAACAAAAGCAACAGGATCTGGAGGTAAAGCAGGGCATCCCGTTAAGCATATACCATTTTCTTGAACACAAGCCACGCCCGACAACTCTGTCCAAGTAGCTCCCACAGAACTAACACTCGCCTCAACAGTGTAAAACACCCCTGTAGCTGAAGATTGTTGCACCCTAGTGTCTATACCAAACTCAACTTCTGTAGTAAAGAAAAATTCAGTCTCATTAGTTAAACAAGCCCTAAGTTGATAAGTAAATGTAGTCGAAATAGCTGGACATCCAAATAAACCTGTTAAAGCCTCTAGGCTAGACGGAAGTATCAAGCTCTGATTAACTGAAGGCAAGGCTGGAAATGTATTGTTATACGTATAAAACTTAGACGGAGTAGCACTACTATCAACATACCTTTGAGTATTACCAGGTTCGTCCGTAGGCAAAGAAGCAATATATCCGGAAGCTGGAGTTACTCCCGCACTATTAACGCAACCAACTAATGTGTAGTAAACAACAGATGGCCCTGGCGTCGGAGTTGGAACAGGAGTCGGAGCTGGTGTTGGTGGAACAGGTGTGGCTGTAGGAACTGCCGTTGGTGTAGGCGTTGCCGCGCAGTTAGGGCATAAAACAGCTGTAAGTAATCTACATCCTAGCAATTGACGAGATATAATTCCATCAGAATAATACCCATCTCCTGCGCAAACAGTTAAATTTGCATCTGTAAAAATTGAAGTAGCACTTGCAAAAGTAGCTGTGTCAAAATAATAAGTTCCTTGTGCCATTTATATTAATTTAAGTTGGACAGTTTAATGTTGTACTCCATGAGTTATTTTTTAACGGTGAATACACTTCCACTGTGGCGAATGTTGTTGCTGTAGATTTAGTGAATGTTCCCGTTCCAACACCACCTCCAACAATAGTCTCGGAAGGTAATCCTCTTCCTGCAAGAGCATTATTTAACGCTCCTTGTTGAGCAGCATCCCCTCTATATCCAGTATTTATAACTTCAACCCCGTCAAATTTAACTATTACTTTAGAAGGAACTTCTATAATATTAAAATCTAACAGTACTCCTCCAAGTGTAGCTCCTAAGGTAATATTTGATGTTTGAGGAAAGACAGAACCTCCGCTATAACTATTCGCTGCACCACAAGCTATTGTAGGGCCTATAGGGGTAGCTGGGCAACAAGCATCTACGTAGTTACTATCTTTATTTAATATACCACTAGTTGAGCTTCTGTAATCCCAAATTAAATATAATTTATTTTGAGTTGTAGTTCCAACAGGCATAGTAAAATTAGCAAAATTTTGACCTCCATTTGTTACGATTGGAGTGGCTTCAGAAGATGCGGTTATTAACGACAATATATCTGATGAAGTATTATTATATACAATATCTGTTCTTAAATACCTAAACTTATTAGATGTGGTATTAAACACAAAATCATCAGTAGTTAATTTATTGCTTATTATATTCACTAAAGCTCCTTCACTAGGAACTACTCCTGCTCCAATAGGACCTGATACGGTACTATATTGAGATACAATAGGAATTAAATCGCTCGCCGCAAAATCAACTTGATTGGAATGTAATGGTGAAGAAAATACACCATCTGTCCAATTATATTGATTATGAATAGTTTGGGTTGCTTCATTATTGCTAGTAACACTAATATTGTATATTGTTATTATATCTTGAAAAGGACATTCAGTTGTTATTTGTATAGTATCCGCAACCAAAGAAGTTGTAGAAACCACCAAGGTAATTTCTGAAACATCTACTATATTTTTAGGTATAGTAATAGTCCCACTTACAAATACTAATCCGCTAGTATATTCAACTCCATTGTAGTAAGCCTTAATAATATAACCATCCGAACCACTGCTTGTAGATTGAGATAAAATATCAAGACCGGATTCAGTCTGAACATCTTCTAATCCAGGGGATACAGGGGTGTTTATTTCGCTAACAACATCTTCTAACACAGCGTTAGGTATAACATAATCAATAACTACTGACCCTATATCTTGACCTACATTCACACAGTATATAGTCTCTTCTTCTGGATTTACTAAAACATTTTCTGTTACACCACAAGCCAAACAATTACTCATACCTGGGATTGTTTGAGAATTAGTAGCTAAAACATACTCGTTCATGTAAGGATCAAAAGCTCCAAGCTTCTGATTAGTAATGGTGTTTATAAAGAAATCTCTAAACCAGCCACGCATCCCAAATTCAGAAATAACCCGTAATTGTTCTTGACCAACATCGTTTCCTGTTAATTGTATTACAGCACCTCTTTTTGAATCCGTAAAATATTTATTTGCTCCATAAGAAACAAAACTTTCAGGATTAGAGCTTATACCAAACTCTTCAATTCTAGGAACTTGCGACCCTAAAACCTCAGGGACAGACGTCAAAACTCCACCTCCAGAGGCATCTGTAAGTAAATTTACACCTGTCATCACGTAAGATATTTTATCCTCTTGAAGCGTTAGTATGTCTTTTTTCCTAGAGTATAATTTATTTATAGGACCAAAAGAATCCTCTAAACTTTTAAAATTTAAAAGACCTAAATTAAATTCATTAAGCTTATTTACGTTGCTTTCATCATTAAATACACCGCTATAAGTTAGGTCCGCAAACCTGTGAGCCTCCTTGTATATTTCTGCAGATGTAGTGCTCACTCTATTTCCAAAATTTAACGGCTTTCCTGTTAAAGAGTCTCTGATCTTATAACTTTCAACTCCATTTCCAAATGATATACAGTTGTAAAATCCAGTGTCAATAATAGCATCTTGAGGAGTTGTAGTTCCTGCGTTATTAAAATTAATAAGCTGATTAGAAACATTTCCCGTGTGCTGACCTAAATCGTCAATAGTAAAAGACAAGTCGTTTTCATACCAAACATCAGGTAAAGCTTCAGCTGGCTCTGTCTCAAAAGTAACAGTAGAACCGTCGGTTCTATCTACTATTATCTGAACATCAACAGAAGCCTTACTTCGAGGGCAGCCGGATCCTCCAGCAACGATTAAAAACAATTGATTGGTTGTGGTGTTTCTAAAAAACTGATAAGTAATGTTATTTATATTTGCATTAGGATAATCAGTATCATCAGGATTTCTAGCCGCAGTAAGAAGTGTATTGTAGTAAGTGCTAATAAAAGCGCTTTCGTCTCCATCATAAGTACCCTGTCCATTGTCTATCAGTAACTCAATGCTTTCACCTTCCCAATAATCTTTAAAGTTATCATAATCAGCCCTAGCCCGAACGTCTAAATCTAATTTATAAGTTTTTCGTCCGCAATTATTACCTCCCCCCCACCTGTTAAATAAAAAATTAAATCTGCCGTTTGATCCATTATTTACAGTGTAGTCAATATAATCAAAAGGAGAGCCTGAGGTGTTTACCACATTCACTGGGTATGACACGGCAGGTGTTCTCCTTACTCTATTTTGTATATTCCCCGGATCAACCAAAACCCCTCCCGCATCATCAGCAGAAGCTATCGAGAAGTTGGTGGTATTTATCTTCATGTAAGCTCCAGCAGGAATTTGAATTGTTCCAGCAGGATCATTTCCAGTAGCTGGATTTAAAGGGTCTTTTATGTTTATAAAGTTAATTCCTTTCGCTTCTTTCTCTAACACTGTTGCGTACGTGCAACTTCTTAAGTATTCATTGCTATCTCTTTTTACTATTAACCTATCTCCAGTCTGTACCTTAGCCGCATTCTCTCCTTCTAATAAGAAAAAAGTAGCGTTACTATCTGGATCTTCATAGTATGTGCTAACATAAATAGTATCATAAGTTGTTTTGTCAGGCTTAATAACAAATTTATATCTTTTTGCCCATGAAGGCGCTATTTGAGGTGGAGAAACTGACGTAGAATTAGGTCCAGATCCCCCTGGAATAGTAACTTGTATAGTGTTTATTGTGGCTGAATATTCGCAAGCAACATGAATAGTATTGTCTAAAGAAACTTGAGTAGTAGAAGATCTATTAAACTCATCCATATAAACAATACCTATTTCATATCCTCGATTACTATGTAGACTATAATTATTAGATGACTTTATGTAGCGAGCGTCAACTGAATTTATCTGATAATATTCATATAAAGTTTGAGTAGGAGTGTTTATATCGTCTACAAACTTCATAGCGGGTATTTGAAAACTAATAACACTACTTCCGGGGCTGCTTATTATTTCAATAGCTTGATCTACAGCCGAAATTCCACTTGCAGTTTTAATGAATGTCGTCCCTGAATTAGATAAGTTAGTTGGTATAGTACAATTAAACTCATCTGTAACCGTAACTCCAGTACATGAATTTGCCACAGTTTTAATAGGAGGCCCAATTATAGCTATAAAATCAGCGCTTGTTGCTAAGTCATGAACACTATTAAAGTTTTGAGACAAAACATAATTAATAGTAATAATCTTTGCCGTAGTCGTTGTGTCCGGGAAAGGGGCTTGACCTGAAAAAGAATAGTGAAAAAATTGAATTTCAAAATTTATACTTGAACCTTGAATTAATTCTGAGTCAGATAAATCTATACTAACAATAGAGTCAGCTATTGTCTCTGAAGTTCCACCTATAGTGTATACACCGCTATTAGTAGTATCTGGAAGAGTTGCTAAACCTGCTTCTTTTGACTCTAAA
>TARA_R110000765_G_scaffold47632_2_pt1 | contig 11419 bp, 3 predicted proteins | sample TARA_R110000765 | Tara Oceans TARA_R110000765 (sample SAMEA4398168) | marine metagenome | biome: Polar Biome; feature: [MES] marine water layer (ENVO:01000295) within the mesopelagic zone...; material: water (ENVO:00002006), including particulate matter (ENVO:01000060) such as...... | reverse complement strand
CCAGAGCCAGTTACCAGTTTAGGTGACACAGGCACTGCTTCTATGGGAGCAGTGGCTTCCATTCTTAGAAATGGCAATACGCCCCTGTATATCGCAGGTGGGCAAAGGTCTAGCCATTTGAATCTATTTATAGATGCTGGTTTATTTACAAAGACTTCATTAACAATGCCTTTAGCCTTAGAGGGTAGTGAGTTTACACGACCGTACCTTCAGTCTCTAATTCCTCTGTTCTTAGAAGGGGAAACCGGACAAGGTAATGCTACAAAAGGTTTATATCTTTCTATTCCAAATGTTGGAAACGCTAGCGTTAATGCTAGAAAAACCTTGTTTGTTATGGGTGAACGATTTTCTTCAAATATTCCGCTAGTTATGTTTGGCCCAGACGTTAGTGCAGGGACTCAGTATTTATATGCTAAGGGGCCGGATAACTTATCTAAGACTGAAACTTTCAATCTATTCTTGAAGCAAAGAAAAGACTTTGTTGGTAATTCATCAATGCTTGGACGGGGCGCAGTTTTAACCAATTCTGGCGTACCATTATATATGGGCGGAATGACAAGAGCTAGCGGTATGATGCCGCTGTTTATGCCAAGCGGTATTGGAAAACTTAATAATCATAAAAATCTATACATTAGAGGGTATTTATAATGCCAATTACATATCAACCACCGGGTTATAATAAAGGATTTTACATTTCTCCTGCTCCATTTGTGGATATTTCCAAAGAATATCAAAAAATGGACAACGGGGAAATTATAGGTGTTCAGTATTCCATAACTTTAAATGGCACACTTGTGGCAGACAAGGGGTCTCCTAGACATAAGCCATTCAAGTCAGGCATTGTTCCTCCACTTCCGCCAGATGACTTTGATGAAGATACAGATATTCTTGCAGGCCGCGTGCATGAAGAGGATGGTGATAATGTAGTGCCAGCTAATGGTTCTGGATTACCCGGTTTAGAATTTGTTAGCACCTTAGACGTATCTGAAGGGGGGCAGGACCCAGACGCCTCTGAACCCAAAGCCATGAGTCCATCTCAATGGTATTTAGCACTACAGAGAAAACAAATGGCCATCATGAACCTTTTCAGTAAGGAAATGGAAGGTGGAGAACTTATTATTACATCTCCGGGAGGTGGCGGGTCTGGTGGTTGGAAATGCTATCCAAGAATTAATTCTGTAAGCTTTCCGGGCCATGATCCCGGACAGCCTAATGTTACACAATTTACTATTAGTCTTGAAGCGGATTATATGATTGGTCCTGACGGAACTAGCGATCTTGATGACTTTAGACATTCTGAAAATGAAGCAGGAAGATCAAAGAGATGGCTTGTAAACTCAGCTAGTGAATCTTGGGAAATAGAAGAAAGCGACCATTTTGCTATCAGGGGGATTGGTAAAGATTCTGCTAGTTTTTCTGGAGGCAGAGGCGAAATACATTCCTCGGAGAATAGCGGAACGTGCAGCGACCCTGATATTTTAACTAAATCAGCGTGTGAAGCAGGAGTGGGCACTGCTTGGACTTCAGGCGTTATAAACGATCAAGATTCTGACGGCTTAGGTGATGTTATACAGGCCTTTGATAAGGTATATGTTCTTACTCACACTATGAATGCTACTGGTAAGACAAAGTTTAGCGATGGTTTTGGTAATCATTGGGATTCTGGTCCGTCGCCCACATCGGCGGAGGATTGTGCAGGCCTCGCAGGCGAGTGGGACGAGGATAGTGGAACATGTACTGGCGCTAAGGGGTCAGGCACTAAAAGTATTGTCGCCGCAAAGAGATTGAAAGATGACAGTTTTACCAAACAGTACGCTGAAGATGAGCTTGGCAACACTACTGGAGAGGCTTGGCAGCAAGCTCGTGGTTTTATTTATGATATTTTAGAATATCAAAGAGCTAGACGGTTTACAGAGGGTGACGATCTAACAGCAACTACTTCCGCCACCAGTCCAAATTTTGGAGAAAGCTTTAATGATTTTGACTTTCTTGGATTAAACATACCAGTTGACTCAGTCTCTACACCTTTTGAAAATTATAAAGGGTTTAATTATAACAGAACTCAAAGTGTAGACAAATCTAGTGGATCATTTTCTATTACAGAAGTTTGGGTATTAGCCCCTGAGGGAAATAAAGTAATACAGACTTTTGACTTCTCTGTTTCCGACACTAGCGAGGGGTTAGTTGAAGTTTCTGTTAATGGTAGTATTCAAGGACTAAATGATATTTTTGCTAGTTTTGTAGCGCCTACAGAGACTGCTACTAAACCTGAGGAAGATGCATTTGATGAGGAATTTAGAAACTTATCACAGCCGTCTCCAAATATGGACATAACTGATGATAGGACTCCTATAAATTCTTCAGACTCCACTGCTGCCGAAAAACTTAAGAATTCTAGGTACGAGAATGCTGAAATTCATTACAACGAAATACATGGTATGGTATATCGCATTGCTGAAAACTATATCAACAGACTAAGGAAAAATAATAACTATGATAAAGCTACGCAGAACATGGTTGGAACCCCGCCTGTTGCAAGCAGAAGCAATGTAGATGGTAAAGGTTATAAATGGGGCATTAAGCTACACCCCAAACCTATTTCCTCTAGTGTTTCTATACAGCCTTCAACGGGTATTATCACTTACGACCTATCATTCAATAATAGAAAATCTAACTATATTCCTTATGCTTTAAGTGAAGACATAGACATAAGTGATACATATCCCGGTCAGGTTTTTGGATCTACTCAGGTTATTGGTAGAGCCGCTGGTCCAGTCTTACAAAATATTGGAACTCAAACACAATGGGAAAGAAGTCTAAGTATATCCTGTCAGATTGATGTACATAACTATTATATAGTAGACGATATTGAATATGGAATGGCAAACAAAACAACAAGTGCGGAAGGAGTCATTTCTGGGGCGAATTTTGATGATGACGTGAATGGTTTAAATAAGACAAAGGCTGTAAAGAATGTAAACAGATCTAATGATGAGCACAGGGCAACTTCTAAAACCCCTGATTATGCTTTATATCATGAATCTTTATCGAAAGACCATCAGGGAGATGACTTAGGCAAAAGAAACATTGATGATGCTAAAGATGTAGACGGGGATAAAACTGGCTGGAAAGTTGGAGCCATAGACGGTGAGGGAAACATACTAGGCAGCAATGCCTCTCCCAGCATGCTTGCTCAAGGGTTAAGTAATTTTGGCACTGCGGAAGATACTAGGAGTTTTATATCTAGCAATATAGCAAAAAGACCTAGTCAAGTACCCGCCCAATTTGAGGCAATAAGAGAAATTATCAATGCTTATAGACCCCTTCCCGGAATAGAAGGTGTTACTAAGGTATTTATGAATGCCCCATCTGAAAACTGGAATCCTAAAACGGGCTCATGGGCTTTTAGTCTAAGTTGGGTGTATGAAGTTACTACTGATGTATTTGGGGGAAGTTATACCAAATATGGGTATGATAGTGAGAACAAGAAGCTTTATCACAATAGAGAAAGACATCCATATCCCGGCGGATCTTGGGACGGTAGATCAGAAGCGACAACAATCATGACAGAACCACCACCAGAACCAGCAGAAGAATAGGAAAGATGAATAATGGCGATGTTTCAGCAAACTTTTCTTGGTGCCTCAATAACCAATTTTAATACCAATCTTGGATTAGGTTCTAATTCAAGCAGTATGAGTATTAATCTAGTTAGTGATGATATCAACGTAAGAGGAAAAAGCAACGACAAAGAAGGGCTTGTCAATGGAGCAAGAGAAGGCTATAGCTATGACAGTGATGCTAGTATTAATTTATTTCCTATTGATCTATGGAAAGATATAAATGACAGATATGGTGGAGGAATTACCACTATAGGGAAATTAAAAGAGTTGTTATATGACAGGGGAGACTATTTTTGGGCTCCTCCCGTAGGCTCTCCAGTATTCTTTAGTTATTTTGACAATAAAAGATGGTATGACTTCCAAGACCCTAGTAATGGGGGTAATGTAACAGTTAATAGGCAATATCTACGAGATAGATGGGACGCCTCTATATTAAATTTTGGAGGAATACTTAAAAGCGTACAGAAGCAATGGGATGTTTCTTCTGGTGTTACTTATTCAGTAGAGTTGCAAGATCCTAAATCTATACTAGAAGGAACGCAGGTTGTTCTTTCGGATAGTATTTCCCCTACTGCTCCTCCAGACCAAGATATGAAATTATTCTTTGATATGGGTGGCATTCAAAGAAAGTTAAATAGAGGTTTTGCAGGAGCGTACAATGTTATAAACCCGTTTGGGTATTATGAATTAAGGCACGACAAAACCCAGACTATCTTTCCAGATGATTTTCCTTTTTCTTACAACCGACTTGATTATGCTAATCGCAATGAGTCTGGAATACCTTGGATGCAGGACGCAAACATTTCAAGACGTCCGGGATGGGAAGCTCATGTTAGAAGTTTGTATGATTACAATCATCTTCCGGGCGTACAATGGGCTTTAGAAAGCATGCTTGGCGGTTGGAATGAAACCTATTTTGAAAGAGGGGAACCTTTTGGAGGTGGTTTGTTCTATGGGCAAGCGAACTCTTTGATGTATCACAATACACCCGGCGTTGCTTTAAGCGACGATTCGGGGCTTCCATTTGCTCCTTTTAGCGTAGATGAACTCGGCGAGACGGGAACGCATGCGTATAGATTCGCCGTAGATCTAAGCGAGCTTAGAAAACTGCATGAAATAAACAACCCAACATATCTAACTGCCAAACTAGATATTAATGGCAACAGGAAGATGTATTGGGGCGGCATTATTCCTAATGATTTTCAACTGCAAGGGCAGAGTATGTCACTGCTTCAACTTATACAACAAGTTTGTGACATGGCTGGAGCAGATTTCTTCGTAACCCTTTTACCGGGATGTTTTGTAAATCATTCAAACGATAATACTCCTACAAATCCTGTATACACTGGAAATAGACTTCTTGATATTAGTCATAACTATTATTCTGGCGTTATTAAAATTAACGTTATGCAGAGAAATAGAGAAATTAATGTTGGCGTAATATCTCAAGCTGTTCATGACGCTACGGAGAACCATAAAGGCCCATGGGCTGCTGATTCAATAGACTGCTTAGTCTTAGTAGAAGAAGATTGTTTAGGAGTAAAAGGTTCTAGGTCAAGATGTGAATGGAACTCTCAGATTAAAAAATGTCAAAGTAAAGGTGGAGTAACTCAAGCTGATGTTGGTAGAGAGTTTACTGACGCTGTTTCAAATATTGTTATGTACGGCGGTGCTAGAACAAGAATGATTGGAGTTACTCCCGTAGGAGTTGCAAAGAAAAGAAAAGAAATATATATAGACCAAGACAATAGCCAATGGAATCATTGTTGGAATCTAGGTTATACAGAGTGTATAGGGCATACAAGCACAGTGGGAGGATTTAGTGATTGCACTTGGGATGATTATCATAAAAACTGTACTGGGCTAGGAGAGCAAGATCCCTATTTCATAGAGTTTCTTCCTAACATAGAGCTTGATGGAGTTACACTTCACGGAAACCCTATTGATGAATCTGTAGACAGCTCTTATGGATTCAATAACGATGAGTATATAAATTGGCAGTGGCATAGGCACGAGGCTGTTGGTTATGGCGGTGTTAATTCAGAGGCTACTGACATCCTTCCTCATGATAGAAACGCTTTGAATTCTGTCAGTTCTGTTGGAAGCATTTATAATTGTACGTATTCATATCCAGACCCAAATAGAAAAATAGCAACTTCTGATTCAGGAGCTTCTAATGTAGATGCTTGTTTATTTTACACTCATTCTGGAAGATGTAGCGATAAGAATTATATTACACAATCGTCATGTACTGGTGTTGGAGGAATATGGATTCTAGACCCTTTTAAAGATCCTAAAGGGCTATGCGGAACAACAACTTGTAAATTCAATAAATGCGATATTGATGGGTCCGTTGTCGCCGTTGATAATGAAAGAGGTTGTGACGAGTTGGGTGGCGACTACACTGCGGGATATACTCAAGCCGTAGCTAATGAAGATGAGTGTGCACGATTAGGTCCACATAAAGGACCTCTGCGTTACCCACCTTTTGTCTACATAGAACCAACTTCTCCTAACGTCAGTGAAGCGGAATGTAAACTATTAATTACATTAGACCCAACTAGAATTTTTGTTCCGAATCATTGGAACAGGGGCGACGGGCAAATAGACTTATATCCAATGTGGGGATTTGATAAATATTCAGGTATTGCTGAATCTGGATTTTGTAGTGATACAAAATTTGTAACAGAAGAAGACTGTCTTGCTGGAAAGTCGACTTGGAGTAATCCTAACGGTCTTGTTGTTACCGAGAGTGAAGGAAGTCCTATTTTAGGAGGGTTCAATGATGACGATCCGTATAGAGACTTTGATGAGGGGGACGGTATTTATAGTGTATTCTCGTACTACAATAAGTATCAGGGGTCTTGTTATTCATGGGGGGTAAATGAGGAATGGGGTCCTATATGGGATGAACTTCCTGCTGATATGAAAGGAAGGATTAATGCTGTAGGATCTGCTTTTCCAACAACTGACGCTTTAGATGTGGCAAGATGTCTAGATATGTCAGCTCATGATGAAACACAATGGATATCTTACTGTAGTAATAGTCAGGCTACGGGTTCTGGAATGGGAGAGCCGTTTGTTCCCAAAATGACCATATTTACTAAATTCCATACGCATAGCTGCAATCGTTGCACTGTAGGAGCCGGTCTGGAAGGTGGAGAGGGTGAGGGTGCGGGAGCTCCTGCGACTAAAGAGCTATGCATTGCAAAAAAAGGAAAATGGGAGACTGTATTTAAAGAGTCATCAGATGGTAAGTTACGCACTAAGGAAGATTGCGAGGCAGCAGAACCGAAAGGCATTTGGGAACTTCAGTTTAAAGACCCCTTAACCAAGATAGAGCCAATTTTTGACGTACATAAAAGTATTGTTGATACTGATGATGGATATGGTTCTTGCACGATTAGAGATTTTCCGGATGAAGCACAAAACATAGTTTCTTTAGCACATAATATTGGGTACTGTAAAGATTCTAGATATGACACGCCTAATGATTGTCAGGGCGAAGTTACTGCTGGAGTATCAGCTGGGAACTACCGGCCCGGTTCTGTTGCTGATCCTGACAATCCTACAATATATGGCTCTCCTTCCTTCAGAGGGAAATGGGTATCAAAAATAAAGCAAAACAAGGCAAAAAATCTTACTGCTGACCCTGCTAGCTTTATGTATGCTAGGCCTTCCACTGCAACTATTCCTATTGATTTAGGATCTTTAGGGTATGGTTATGGACCAACAGAGGGTGCAGATTATGCTCCTGACTATTATTACGCAACCGTTACAGAATTACGTCACGCCGCCGTGAGTTTTAGCTCTTGGAAAAATTACTTATTTAAATTTGATCCTCATCTTTTATGTGCAATGGAATGGTCTGACTGTCCATTAGCGGATTCTTCTCCTAGTAATCAGATTTTAGGACAGGTAGTACTTCCTGCTAATATAGCAAATGCACATACGTCTCCAGCAGCAGCTTTAGGCACAGGATGGAATCAAGCAGAAAAACAAAAGCTACAACAATCTCAAATATATACAATCATAGCTGATATTGCTCAAAATCATTATGGCAAAACTTACCTAATGCCTTTACCAATGGCTCCTAGATTAGGATACAGATGTTCTGATGGAAGTTCTCTCGTGTCGACAATCTGCGAAGAAGCAGGTCATGAATGGGGAGCTCATGGATTCCCAAATGAATGGGTAAGAAAATTAGACGATAGAGGTCTTTCTGTAGAAGATAGATGGGAAATAAGTAGTTCCGCTTGGGTTGGAGATGATGCAGCTCTTGATTTTATGAGTGATTACCCCGCTATTAGAAATAAGTCTTTACGAAAACATGTTAGGTATCCTCAACATGCTAATTTCTGGACTTCAGAAGGAAATTGCGAATCTTTTGCTACTTTTCCTAGGCTAGAAACAAAGAGATTAGAGAAGGTTACTGTAGATTTAGATTTTACTCAGATTGACCCAGAATCGGTATTCACAACGCCTACTTATACGGCAGGAAATCTTGGAGGCAAAACTCAAGGAAAAGCTTTTGTTAAAGCTTCTGTAGACCCAAAGGTGCACTGGCTAAGGTCAAAACCAACTTGGGAAGCTCAACATGGAAGAGAGTACTGGGGATGTTATGACGCAGAAGGTTCTAAACTAGGAAAACATGCATGGAGAAAATCCTGTCTAGACAATGGCGGACGATGGGTCCCCAAAAGTGTACAAGGAACATTTTACCAACCCTATGCTTTAGTTAATATAGGAACAGAAGTTTCTTATACTGAGAATGACTCTTTAAAGATACCAAGTGATTTTGTTGGATGCTACGATCCTAAAAGAACAAAAATTGGTGCAAATCAATACAGAGGAGGTCGTGCCTTAGGCGTATGTAAAGATCGTCAATATATAGAAGAATCAGAGATGTCCATGGTGAAAGATATGGACTATGTTAAAGATCATAGGTCTTATATAAATGATGGGTACGGATGTCATTATGATATATGTAAGTTTAGTAAGATTGAGCATACAGATAATAACGGAGTAACGACACGTAAAACTATCCTGAAACGGTTTTACCTAAATAAAGGAAAGCCTATTCAAGACAAGGAAACCTGTCTTGATAGACTTTTAGTTCCATGTATAAACATAAAATGTGATGGCGTTTCGCAGAATGTATGTCCGGTATGGAGTCCTGCAGAAGTTTGCAGCGTAATGACAGGCCCTATAGCAGATGGAGGAGGCAAATGGGTCGTAATGGACGATGGTAATTGTGAAGATGAACAACTTAATCAGGATAATATAATAAAAGGAGATATAGCAACAAGAACGGAGTCTACTAATCAATACTTAGGATTCTCTTTAAGACTAGACCCCGTTCAAACTATAAGTATACCATTAACTAGATCAGAGTCTACCGCAAGTTTAAATGCTAGTGCTAAAAATGTTATGGGTAATATCTTCTTTGGAGAGGCTAATGCCATGGGTAAAACTATTAATCCTGCTCAGATGATAGATGCTAGATATAAGCCTTGGTATGCAGGGGTTCCGCAACAAAGTAATAGATTTACTTGGGGTCCTTGGGGTCAAACGTCAAACTTTGGCAAAGCTGAAGTAACCTTTGATCAAAGTTATAATCCCGGACCTTATGGCGGTATTGATAATATGAACAGGGCGGCTTTGGCTAAAATAAATAACAGTACTAAAGCTGGAGCTCAATTAACAAACGAAAGCGGAAGTGTCACTATAAGCGGACTTCCAGAATATAAAATGGGATCTCCTGTGCAATTATACATGGTTTCTGGTTTTAGTGATATAAACACTCCGGCTATAGGACCATACGTTACTGATATATCATTAAACATTGGCACTGATGGAGTATCTACTACTTATAGAATGCAAACACAAAGGAAGTTTGGAGATACGCAATCTATATATGAAGATAAAATGCTAAAAGCCGAAAGAGATAGACTAGTCCATAATAAACGGATTGCAGACCAAGAAAAACATACTAGAAGACCTGACCCCTCATCAAACAAGAAGAAATAAAATGCCAGACCCGAAATGGAATCCCCCCACGGAATTAAACATCCCCGATATTAGCATCCTAACAGCCGAGATATTCACAGAAGCTAATAGTGTTGTGACAGATAATTCTACTGGAGCGTCCCTATGTGACAGCAAAGGAGTGGCTATTGAAACTAGTAAGCAGATGGTCACTGTTTCGAACATGACTGCTGAGGCTGCAAACGCAACGACAGATGCTCACGCGGCTAGTGCTGATTTTCAGAATACGGCTTTTAATACGGTAATGTCGACAGATAGTGCTTCCGGATCCAGTCAATCAGATGTAAATAACGAATCTCCAAACTGGGAAACTCCGCATACCTACATAAACGCTGACGATAAAACAATTATCACAGGTCACTCAACGGTCAACTCAACAACCATAAACCCTTTTATTGCTGGTAATAACATAGCCTATGTAAAAAGAGGTGGAGCAGAACAAGATCTTTCTTCTCAGGCAGAAGGTAGTGCTCGGAAAGAAGCAAATCATGGAGAAGTGATAACAGAAGATAAATCGCATAAAGCTGTAGGACTAAGAGGCCCTATGGTTTTAACCGGATGGGGATATGATACAGATGGATTGCCAGCTCCTAATGCTAGTCTCGACGCATCTGATATTGAAATGAACCCCGTGTCTCAGAACTATGGAAAACCAAAAAATAATTCACCGGGCATGCCAACAAAGCCAACCGAATTTATTGCGGGTCACTTGAAACAGGTTTCTAAATGGAAGTCTGGCCCTGTAGACTTAAGATGGGATAGGGATAGAAAAGTATGGACGACAGCGGTAAATAAAGTATTTTTGTCAAAGGCTACTAAATGTATACTCCCAGAGGCTGGTCCTGATGGATTGAACTCATTTAACTTTGGAGTAGGTGGCAATCTAAACATAGGCGGTAGACTGTATAGGAACCCATGCTCAGAACAGCCTTGCAATTGGGATAGCTATTTCCCAAGAAGCTCTTTATATCCAGATATTGAAGTTTACGATCCAGAAGATCAAGATTGGTGCGGGGGATGTAAAATTGTAGGTCGAGGTCCAACAGGAGGAGGAGGAACAACCGTTTGTGACGATTGGTCTCAAGCGTGTGTTCCATTTTATGATGCCGTAATACTCAGATCTATAGAGCATGACCTTGGAGAAGAAAATAGTTATACAAACTGTGGAGACAAGTTTAATAGAGCTGGTCCAGACCCTGTTAAAAGAAGAGCAGGAAATCCCTGTCATGGATGGGGAGGAGCTTATGGCCCAGCGTTAGAGAACATAAATGTAAAGATAGCTAAGGATGCAACCTTTACACGTAGAGCAAAAGCTATTTTATATCAAAAAATATTTATAGAGAATCCTTTAAATCAAGGACTTATGATAGGAGACTCTTTTCTTAGTTATGATACCGGTAGAAAAGTAAACTATACTTATATTAAGTCCGATTTGCCAACATGTAACACAGAAGGTCTTGTAGACAAGGACAGAACGCCAAAACCAATGCAAGTTACCGAAAGTATACCAGTTCATGTTATACTACAAGCAGAATTTGTAGGGGTAGAGCTTATTACAAGATCCGGATGCGAACAGGGAGAAGTGACAGCCTGTTCTAGGAAAATATTTGCTCAGGGGTTTTCAACTATGGAAGATTGTGGACCAGATGATGACTATCCGCAAACAGCTACAGGATATTTTTAAAGGTATAAAATGACACTAGGAGATAAACATAATTTAGGGCTACCTTACTCGGAAGCATTATTTG
>TARA_R110000765_G_scaffold426738_1_pt1 | contig 11438 bp, 13 predicted proteins | sample TARA_R110000765 | Tara Oceans TARA_R110000765 (sample SAMEA4398168) | marine metagenome | biome: Polar Biome; feature: [MES] marine water layer (ENVO:01000295) within the mesopelagic zone...; material: water (ENVO:00002006), including particulate matter (ENVO:01000060) such... | reverse complement strand
TCTGAAATGCCTTTGTTCTATAATTCAAATACATCAATGTTCTATCGCCCGGAATTCTACGAGCCCTTTTGTCGGTCAGTGGGGGAGGCTATTCTTTGCGGCGTAAAGATAATCGGCAACGATAAAATAGGATGCGTTCATTATGTCAATGAGGTGGGTATTGATAAGTTTAGACAAGAGTGTGCTGATGCACCCCAAAACTTCTGGAGAATTATAAATGAATCAATTTGACGGAGAATTTATGTGCGGCTCTTACTTTAAGAGCTTATGCAAATATAGCGTACAAGAATATACCGATGCGAGAAATCACCAATTTTGCTTCAAGATACATCAAGATGGAGATCCCTCTAAAATATTCTGCAAGACGGAATACTTGGATCATTTTTTACAGAATTTTCGGATAGAGTACCCATTTGATCTTCTCACCCATAATTCGGATATCCACATAAGCCCTGATGATTACAAAAAGGGAAATCATTTTCAACCGAACCTGAGGTACTGGTATGCGCAGAATCTTTCTGGATCTCACCCCCTGATGAAAGTGCTTCCTATCGGATTGGCAAACCCTAAGTGGGACCATGGAAATCAAGAGACATTCTCTTCCGTCATGTCTAGAGATATAGAAAAGAATAATATTGTAGATGTGAATTTCGATATCTACACAAACCAACCTGCTCGGCAGGCTTGCCTTAACGAAACTGAGTTGCTCATGAGGGACAGGCTCCCATTTAAGGATCATCTAGAAATTTTATCTTCTTCTTTTTTCTGCATTTCTCCCGAGGGTAATGGATTTGATTGTCATCGGCACTGGGAGGCTCTGTATCTAAAAACAGTCCCCATCGTCACTCGGTCCCAATTAACCGAATCCCTCCAAGACAAAGGTATTCCATTATTAATCCTCGATAGCTGGCGCCAATTTAAAGAGATTGAATTAACCCCATCTTTGTATTATAATATGACCAAAGACTTTGACTGGAAATCCCTTAATAGCCTTTTCCTAAATTCCTAAAATGACTCAATTAAATATAGTTCAAGTTGGTTCCAGTACGGGCGGAGACGCCGCATCGGATTTTTTCGAGTGTTATGAAGAGTTTATTAGATTGGGTATTCTAATTGATGCTTCTCCGGAAAGTGTTCATGCGACGGAGGCATATTATAAGAATAATTCCCCCCGATCTCTGCATGAAAATCGTCTTATTTACTCTAATTATGCCATAGTCTCCGACCCCAGTATCTCTGAGATTCAGCTCTTTAGACCCGAGGGCGATCCCACTAGTGAATATAGTTCCGTATTTAAATCTCATGTTGACGCGCACAGGGCTGGTCACCATAAAGACGCGGTTCCGGTTGTGGTCCCTGCCACTACCTTAAAAAAGGTATTTGATAAATATAACCTTAGTCGCATTGATCGTCTATATCTTGATGCGGAAGGAATGGATGCGGATATCCTTCTTTCACTAGACCTTTCCTGCATGACAATTCCCTATATCGTATTCGAGCATGGGCATACGGACGGACCGTTTTCTCGGAATGAAAAATGGAAAAACCTTTTAAATCTCTTCAGGTCTCATGATTATCAAGTATTTCTAACTCTAACCCGCTCTCTACAGTTTGACTATAACGCTTGGGCTATACGCAAAGATTTCCTAAGTTGTTTTAATATCGGGGTGCCAGTACTAGATCAGTGGGGAAATCCTACTTCCATGGATGGAGTTCCTATTTTAGACGTAAGAACCCCACACTGCGAATCCCTAACAGTTTTTCGGACAGAAAAAAATAATTTCAATGTGAAAAAATATCTGGACTTAATCTAGCTCTTTCCAATGAAAACCCTTAGAGTTAATTTCGTAGACTTTTGGGATGGGTTCCGCCCCTCGGATAACTACTTTTATTACCTATTAAGCCTCAAATACAATGTAGAGCTAGATGAGATAAATCCTGATGTAGTTTTCTTTAGTGTTTTCGGAGGCGGTTCTATAGAACGGTACCTAAATCATTCTTGTAAAAAAATATTTTTTACGGGCGAGAATTGTCGGCCAAATCTCAGCGGCCCCCATTGCGTCCGCAGCGGAAACTGGAATACTTTCTTATGTGACCTTTCGTTTTCTTTTGATTTTACGGATGCTCCCAATAACTATCGCCTACCTCTTTGGGTTCTACAAATAGATTGGTTCTCTAAAGGCGGGTATGGAAACCCTGAATTCATCCTTCCCGTGGATCAGCTTTATTCAAATCAATACATCTCTACCCCTAAAAGCCAGTTTTGCGCGGCTATTTTTAATAATCCCGTTAGTATGAGAGTGGAAATGTACAATAAATTAAGCAACTACAAGGCTGTTACTGGTTACGGCAGGCCATTCAATAACTGGTTTTATGGAGAAAAGGGAAAGTACGAAACCCTATCTGCCTTCAAGTTTTCCATCTGCTTTGAAAATTCTATCTCTCCAGTGGGGGGGTATTATACGGAAAAACTTTTTCACGCCAAAACTAGCGGGACCATACCTATATATTGGACAGATGATAAATGCGGCGCCGATTTCAATACTAAATCTTTTTTAAATTTAAATGACTATAAAGATATGGATGAGCTTATAGATTACATAATCGAAATAGATAATGACGATGAATTATATCAAACCATGCTCAACGAACCCTTGTTCGTGTCGAAAGAAACACCTTCTTTTTCACACCCCAATAAAGTATTAGAACCTATTTTAGACCTACTATGTTGAATGTTAGTCAAGTATATATGACTCATTACGAGCCCCTGACGGATAGAAAAGAAAAGATAATTAAAGAGATTCCTTTCGATCTAAAATGGGTTCAGAGCGAACCCCATGAAACCTATTGGAACACGAACCCCCAAGAGTGGGCGGCTAAGCTTCCGTCTACACCCGCTCGACCTCTCACCCAAGCCGAGACTTCACTAGCCCATAAGCATATAGAATGTTATAAAGATATAGTTAAAAACCATCATGAGCTCTCACTAGTTCTTGAAGACGATGTTATTCTTAATAATGATTTTATTAATTTATTCAATTCAAATCTCCAAAATACTCCCATTGATTGGGATTTAATATTCATTGGAAGCGGATGCGGGTTGGGTATACCCTATCAGTTCCAGCAGCCCAATAAGGTAGCCTATAAAGTACCGCATCCCGCAAGTAAATGCACTGACTCTTATTGTATAACTTATGAAGCGGCAAAAAAAATACTATCTACAATCATTCCTTTTACCTTCCCTATAGATTTTGAATTGAATTATCAAATGGAGCTTCACCACATGAACGTCTACTGGTGGGAGCCGTCTCTAGTTGTTCAAGGCTCTCAGTGCGGGGTCTTCGGAAGCGCAATACAGGAATCTTGAAAACGATATGGATATATTTGAAAAATATAAAAATTATTATGATGGGCCGATCACGCGACCCCAACCTACGGATTTTATTTTAGAATATTTCAAAAATCTCCAGAAAGGTTTTTTTATTGACGTGGGAGCTCATGACGGTATTACGTGGAATAACTCTCTAGCGCTAAGTGAATTCTATAAGTGGAACGGGATCTGTATAGAAGCCCATCCACAAGTTTTTGATATCCTAGTCAAAAATAGGAGCGAGACAGATACCTGCTTAAATATAGGATCTCACTCCGAAGACGGTATTCTAACTTTTAGGGAAATAACCGGATACTCCGAGATGCTAAGTGGTTTTATAAAACATTATGATCCTCAACACGAAGATCGAATCAATAGAGAGATATCTCAATATGGAGGATCGTGTAAAGAAATAGAAGTCCCTACTGAAAGGCTAGAGACTACGCTATTAAAACAAAACGTTAACACCGTACAATACCTATCCATAGACGTGGAAGGATCCGAGCTTCAAGTACTGGAGGGCTTAAACTTACGATTGAACCGGCCCCAATTAATCAGTATCGAGGACAACGGATACACCTCAGAGCCCCATATTTTCTTACAAGATAATAAGTATAGATACCTTAATAAAATAGCCGGAGATTGCTTTTATGAAGATAGCCTTTTATAGCCCTCACCTTTGCATAAGAGGCACTACTGTAGCCATTTATGATTTTGCTTTTTATAACGAAAAAATATTAAATAATGAATCTTTAATTATTTATGATAAAAACGACCACAGGAATGACGCTAGTACTATAGCAAAGTTTTCTAAAACTTTAAATTGTGTCCCTATAGATTCGATCTCTCACTTAGATAATACTCTGTCCTCTCACGGCTGCGATGCAGTATATATAATAAAATGTGGATATAAAAACGACGGTCGGATGGCTACTGCTTGTAAAACTTTAATTCATGTTATCGGCACGGCTCCGGCATCGGAAGCGCATGGGGATGTATACGCCTACGGATCATATTGGTTAAGTGAATCATGCTCTAACGGCACACTACCAGTCGTCCCCTATATGGTAGATTTGCCTAATTTAAATGAAAACTTAAGAGACGATTTTAATATACCCCATGACGCTATTGTTTTTGGACGCAATGGAGGGATAGATAGCTGGAGCCTCCCGTTTGTTTCTGATGCCATACGTCAATTATTAAGCGTTAGAGATGATATTTATTTCTTCTTCCAAAACACTCCGCAATTCCATAATCATCCTCACATCATTCACGCCGCCCCTACGGCCGACATGGAGTATAAAACTAAATTCATAAATACATGTGACGCCATGATCCATGCGCGGGACGTAGGCGAAAGCTTTGGGCTTTCATGTGGAGAATTTTCAATAAGAAACAAGCCGGTAATAACATGGGATGGATCTAGGGAAAGAAATCACATTTATGTTCTTGGCGATAAAGGAATCTACTACAACAATAGAGAAGAAGTTTATGATATTTTTACTAACTTCAAGAAAGACCCGAAAACACAATGGAACGCTTACACGGACTATTCTCCCGAAAAAGTCATGCCAATTTTCGAGGAGGTTTTCTTAAAATAAAGCTTGACTTTTTATAAAAAAAACATTATCATGACACAGTGAATATATTAATACCAATGGCCGGAGCAGGTTCAAGATTCAACAAAGTTGGCTATGGATTACCCAAACCATTAATAGATGTTGATGGAAAGCCTATGATTCAAAGAGTTGTCGAAAATTTAAATATAAACGGTAAATATATTTTTGTTATCAGGCAAGAGCATTGCGATAAATATGATCTAGAAACTCTTTTAAAAAATATCATCCCAGATTGTGAAATAGTTATATCAGACACACTAACTGACGGGCAAGCTCGTAGTGCCCTTCTGGCTGAACAATATATTGACAACTCAGAACCGTTAATGATTGTAAATTCAGATAATTATTTTATATGGGATATGGAGAACTTCCTTAACAGTGTTCAAAACCCAACTATAGACGGTATGATCTTTACATTTAAAGATAATACTGGCAGCAAGAACTGGAGTTATGCAGATGTTGACGAAGATAACAAAGTTTTGACAGTTACGGAAAAAATACCCATTTCAGATAATGCCTTAGCTGGTGCATTTTATTGGAGGAGGGGTTCTGATTTCATTAAATATACCTATCATATGATAGAAAAAGATATACGATATAATAATGAATTTTATATAGCTCCAGTTTACAATCAGGCCATTAAAGACAATAAGTTTATTAAAAATTATACCATAACTGATATGAAGTCTATGGGAACACCAGAAGAATTAAAATTATTTTTAGAATGGGTTGACAATAAAAAGTTGTCCATAAAATTAGATGACGTTATTTCAAACTACAATAAACACTTGAAAGAAAATAATATGATAAAAAATCGAAAATTTCAAAATATATTAGACGACATTAGAAACGGCAAACCAATTATTCTAGTAGACGAGTATGATAGAGAAAACGAAGGCGACATCGTTATAGCTGCAGAAAAGTGCAATGTTGATAATTTAGTATTTACCATGAATAATGCTAGAGGCCTAATGTGCTTACCCTCAGAGGGTAAAACTTTAGATAGGTTAGAATTACCCCCGATGGTTCAAGATAGTACAGACCCCAACGAAACACCTTTTACTGTTTCAGTAGACGCTTTAGATGGATGCACGACAGGCATGTCCGTTCATGACAGGTTAAAAACTATATCTGTTTTATTAAATCCAGATTCAAAACCAGAGGAGCTAAGTAGACCCGGACACTTATTCCCTTTAAGGGCTCGTGATAATTTACTAAAAGATCGCAGGGGACACACAGAAGGTTCTATTCAATTAATGAAATTGGCGGGAGTAAAACCCATTGCCATGATTGTAGAAATTATGAATAATGATGGAACAATGGCCAAGGGCGGGGATTTAGATAAATTTGCACACACACACGGACTTAGTATGATATCGATAGAAGAGGTCTATGAAGGAACATATAACGAGAGCCTATAATTCATTTAAAATAAACAAAGATAGAGGTATTCTTTCTAAAATAAGTAATACCGAAAGACTTAATAATGAAATAAATTTTTACAAAAATTTAGACACTAATAGTTCAATATTTTTCCCAAGATTCATCAGTTCGGAAACTGATGGTAAAGATTATATAATGAATTTAGAATATTATGCATATGACAATCTTGGAGACTATATGGTATATTCAGAGTTTGATTTAAATTTTTGGGAAAATATCGTTAGTCAATTAAATTCAATGTTATTTGAATTTTCAAAGACATCAAAAAACGGCATCTACGATAGTTATGCTAGGGAAATGTACATAGATAAAACTGAAAAATATTATAGTGATTTAGTTAATAATTTTGATAAATTTAATAAAATAAGTAAACATAACACCATAACTTTTAATCAATCAAAGTATTTAAATTTCCAATACATATGGGACGATGTTAAAAAATTAATAGAAGATGAACTATTACCATTAAATAGAATTCAAGTAATCCATGGAGACTGTTGTTTTTCAAATATTTTATGCGGTTTAAACAGCAAAACAGACACATATATATTGAAATGCATAGACCCAAGAGGTAAATTTGGCGAGCTAGGAATTTATGGCGACACCCTGTATGATTCAGCTAAATTATTACATTCTTATGAGGGTGCATATGAATATATTATTTTTGATCAATTTAAACTAATACAGAATAATGAATTAAATGACTTTAATGTTATTTTTTCTAATCTTAATAAAGATAAAATTAAAGATGTTTTTGATAATAATGCAAATTTTGACCTAAGTAAATCCAGACTCATCCAAGGCTTAATTTATATTGGAATGTGTTCCAGACATTACGATAGTGAAAGCAGACAAATTGTTATGTATAATCAGGGTATTAAATTTTTAAATGAATCTTTAAATAAATGAGTTACGACAAAACTAAAAACTTAGTAAAAAAAATATCAATTGATTTTGATGGAACAATATGTGAAACCAAAAAATCAGGCGAAAGCTATGAGGATGTTAAGCCCATATCTGGAGCCATCGAATCCCTTAAAGAACTAAAAGATAAAGGCTTTGATATAGTAATACATACCGCTAGGAACATGGCAACTTGCAACAACAATGTAGCCAAGGTTATTGCAAGGCAAGCTCCAGTTATTATAGAATGGTGCAAAAAATATGACTGCCCATATGATGAACTATTATTTGGAAAACCTCATGTAGATTTTATTATAGACGACAAGGCAATTGAGTTTACTAATTGGCAAGACACAAAAAAAATATTATACAAAAAAATAGGAGATATAAAAAATGATTAATTTTTTCTTTGATACAGCAGATGAAAAATATGTAAAACATGCATGGGATAAACTAAATGGAGTCGTAGACCCAAAGTGTGTTAGCGGTATAACTACAAACCCAAATGCATTTAAAAAAGTAAATATGTTGAATTTAAATGAATGGGAGAATCATTTACCAGTATTATGTGAATTGGTTTCAAAAATCAGAAATGACGATCAAGGAATTGTTTATGTTCAAGCCCCAAATTCTAATATGAAAGCGAATGATGTTTTAAAATGGGCAAAACATATATGTAAATTTAATGATGGTAATACAAAGCTTGGATTAAAAATACCTCCATTCAAACCTATATTAAGGGTAGCAGACCAATTAAATGACATAATGGAACTCAATGTTACTGGTGTTGCTGATTGTGCTACCGCATTACATTGTTTTACCTATAATGTTAGGTATGTCAGTATAATTTCTGGCAGAATGGAAGGAAAGGGGATAGATGCTAAGTCTCATATAGCATACGTCAATCAACGAAATCCTCAAGCAGATATTATCACAGGCAGCATGAGGACAATAGAAGGTTTAAAGTGGGTTTCAGAATATGGAACAGTACCCACAATTGGAACTGGTGTATGGGATTTAATATTTGATGAAATGGGAGTAGAAGAATTTAATTCGTTAGAAAAAATTAATCCCACCGAATGGTCTAAATTTTCACCATCAACTACCAATGAATCTACACAGTTGTCTATTGATTTTTTTGATCAAATGGATGAGTGCGGCGAAACTACTCATAAGCAATTCACGGAACAGTGAAAGATACTACATGAGACTATTTACCGCAAAATGAAGCTGGCAATTTGTTTTTATGGGCAAGCTCGCCAATTAGAAACATGGCATTCTAATAACAAACTACTGTATGAAGGGTGTGAGTATGATCACTATATTCACATGTGGGGGGATAAAGCCACCGAAGAGAAGGTTAACTATCTTTATTCCCCGGTTTCGTATATAGTCGAACCCCAAGCGGACATTCCAACCGACTTAGATTACCCCGTCAATACAAAACATATAACTGCATCTCTTTTCAATACCCTTTCTCCTCTTTATTCTATGTATCGGCTGGGCACGTTGATAGAAAAATCTTCTCTGGATTATGATTATTGGATTCTTACTAGGCCCGATGCGTGTGCCCAAGGTTTTAAGTTGAGAGACGTTATAGGTGAAAATAATCTTTATACTTCTTTTGTCCCGGGCCCGGAGTGGCTCACTTCAGCAGTGGATACTAAATTTATATGTGGCACCAAAGAAGACATTTTAAATCTTACGGGTATTTATGAAAACCTACCCAAATATTGCGGCATAGACAAAGCGCCCCTATGTCACCATCGTTTATTTTATCATGTGCTAAAAAACCGCATGAGCACCGCTTCTATGATAAAAGGAGATCAGAGACATTGGTCAGGAGGCTGGGCTTGGGTTCGTGATAATAATGTACTAAAACTATCGTGAAATGAAAAAGATTGTCGTCACGGGCTCGTCCGGTCTCATCGGTTCCGAAGTCTGCTCGTATTTCAGTCAACGTGGTCATGATATCCATGGCATTGACAATAACCAGCGCGCCGTTTTCTTCGGGCCACAAGGGGACACCTCGTGGCGCCTCAAGGAGCTACGCGACACCCTCCCCTCCTTCACTCATCACGAACTCGACATCCGAGACAGAAACAGGGTTCTAGACCTACTTAAGACCATTCGACCAGATGCTATAGTTCACGCGGCAGCTCAGCCCTCCCACGACAAGGCGGCTTCCATCCCCTTCGACGATTTTGATGTTAACGCAGTGGGAACCCTCAATCTCTTGGAATCAACAAGACAATCATGCCCCGAAACACCATTCGTTCATATGTCCACAAACAAGGTCTACGGCGACGGACCTAATGAGATCAAATTGACCGAGTTGGAGAAAAGGTGGGAGTATGCCGATCCGTTATTCTCAAATGGAATTCCAGAAACCTTCTCCATCGACCAATGCAAGCACTCGCTCTTCGGAGCCTCGAAAGTGGCGGCGGACGTCATGGTTCAAGAATACGGACGTTATTTTGGGATGGCAACATGCTGCTTGCGGGGAGGTTGCCTAACTGGGCCATCCCATTCAGGAGTAGAACTGCATGGTTTCCTGAGCTATCTAATAAAATGTAACCTCGAAGGCAGAACTTATAAAATCTTTGGATATCAAGGGAAGCAGGTTCGAGACAACATTCATTCTAAAGACGTTGCTCAATTTATTGATTGCTTTATTCAAAGCCCACGAAAAGGGGAGGTATACAACCTTGGCGGGGGAAAAGAGAATTCATGCTCGATCCTCGAAGCCTTCGAAAGTTGCGAAGAGTATTCAGGAAAAAGACAGGTTTTTGAATATGTGGACGAACACCGTATTGGAGATCACATTTGTTATTATAGCGATTTATCGAAAACAAAAGACCACTATCCAAACTTTAAAATTGAAAATTCTCTGCCTAACACTATTATGCAAATAGTTCAAGCCCAATCGGCTCGCATTTCTTAAAATGAAAAAAATAATAATAACCGGAGTTACCGGCCAAGACGGTAGTCACATGGCTGATTACTTGCTCGAAAATACCGATCACCAAATCTATGGAGCGGTAAGACGTCTAAGCGTAAATAACCATGACAATGTTCCGTGTACCGATAATCCTCGATTTAGCTTGATAGATCTTGACCTAACTGACCCACACTCTATAAATCGTCGAATAAAAGAAATCAAGCCAGACTATTTTATTAACTTTGCCGCGCAATCCTTTGTAGGGGTAAGCTGGGATACCCCTCGCCAAACTTTTGAAACTAACGCCCTTTCAGTAATTGATATTCTTGAAAGTTTACGCACTCATACCCCTTCTTGTCGTTTTTATAATGCCGGTAGTAGTGAAGAGTTTGGGGATGTCGTGTATTCTCCACAGGATGAAAAACATCCCCTTAGGCCTCGTAGCCCCTATGGAGCCAGTAAAGCATCGGCTCGTCACATCGTAAAGGTTTATCGCGATTCTTACGATTTACATGCGGTTCAGGGCTGGCTCTTCAATCATGAGGGGACTCGACGTGGCGAAGAATTTGTTACTCGAAAAATCACCAAGGGTATAGCTTCAATTAAAAAAAATATAGAAAAAGAAAAGCCATTCAAGGCAATTCAATTGGGCAATGTAGACGCCAAGAGAGACTGGAGTGATGCCGAAGATTTTGTTACATCTATCTGGCTAATGTTAAACCAAGACACGCCAAAAGATTACGTTATTGCATCCGGAGAAACACATTCCATTCGGGAATTCGTAGAGGAGTGCGTTTGCGCGGCTAATTTAGAAGGCTCTTGGATAGGCCAAGGGGAAAATGAGAAGTATATTTTATCTAATCATCTCCTCGAAGAGCACCCAATATACTCGTCCACCGTAGTCGAGATAAACCCTAAGCTTTATCGTCCGGCCGAGGTGTCCCTCTTACAGGGAGACTGCTCTTTGGCAGAAAAAGAGTTGGGATGGAAAAGAAAAACTGGCTTCAGGGGTCTTGTGCGGAAAATGTACGATAACGATTACGATCTATTGTCGGAGTAAAGTCTAATTTTTTTGAACCAAGTCGTAAAGTTTTCTAATGTCTAATCTTCGGTCCTCAAGTCTTTTCTCTATAGACCCGTTTCTCTCGAAGTCTCGCACTTC
>TARA_R110000765_G_scaffold38713_9_pt1 | contig 11442 bp, 15 predicted proteins | sample TARA_R110000765 | Tara Oceans TARA_R110000765 (sample SAMEA4398168) | marine metagenome | biome: Polar Biome; feature: [MES] marine water layer (ENVO:01000295) within the mesopelagic zone...; material: water (ENVO:00002006), including particulate matter (ENVO:01000060) such as...... | reverse complement strand
GTCAGGCCATGCGGTCAGGTCAGGCAGACATTCCGGCCGGTCAGGTCATGCGGCCGGTCAGGTCGTGCGGTCAGCCAGCCATTCCGGCCGGTCAGGTCAGGCAGGAAGGGAAGGGAGGGGGAGGGGGTCGATTTTTTGCAGCGACGGTTGCGATATAATTCATTAACAGCGGGGGATAAAAAAAAATTAAAAGGGACCAAAGGCCCTCGCCTGCGTAGGGGGTAGAAGGGGTTGACAGGGTTGTTACAATAAGGATAGATGAAACCATCCAGCGACATTACAAAGAGTGTTTTATCAAACAATGGGGGCAATTCGCTGGAGGCAAGGATGCCAAAGAAAGCCGTTCATGCGTTAGAGCTAATGGCGCAGGGGACGAGCTGGCGGAAGGTTAGGGAGGCCACCGGCATAAGCTTTGCTGGGCAAGCGGGGTTAAAGGCGAGGAACGGCAAGGTGTTACAGAAGCGTCGGGAGCAAATGGCCGTAGACGGATTTGAGACTGCCGAGAAGATACGGATGCTGTTAAGCGAGAAGCTACAGCAGTTGAGCGACGACGGTGAGGCGTTAAGCAAAACCAACCTAAAGGACCTGGTGTTAAGTAGGGCCATTGAGCAGGACAAGGCGTTTGCGGCTATAGGCGAGAACGTATTAAAGGTGGAGCACGTCAAGAAGGGGCCGAGCCTAGAGGATGCGGCGAGGTGGGTGGAGGAGATGAAGAAGGCTGCTGCACAGGGAAGCATCGACGTCGAGGAGGTTGCATGAACGGCAAGGGTGATGCACAGCGTCCTTCTTCTATACCTGCCGAGGAGCTTGCGGCCAACTGGAAACGCATATTTGGCAAGCCTTTAAAAAAAATTGTAAACAAAAAGGGGAAATGAAATACGTTCTTTCGATTGATATATACAAGGCAGAGCTAACGCTTGTGACGAATGCAGACATTGAGGAAGAGGATTGGGAAGCATACACAGAGGACGATGAAGGCGGAAAGGTATGTATTTATTTAAGGAGGGAGTCTCTGACGCATGGTGTTTTAGGTCATGAGATCCAGCACGCCGTTGATGCTGTGATGCAGTGGGTGTGTCATGAACCGAAAGGGATGGACGAGCCAAGGGCTTACTTGTGTGAGGCTATGCACAATTTTGTATATAAGTGTTTGAGCGAAGAACACGCTTGGGTGCAATTTGCGAATAACGAATAAATGAAATGGCGTCCGCATAAGTTCTTAAAGCCCCCATCCCCGGAGGAGGCTGCGTCTATGTCCCCAGAGGACGTGTTGGAATACCATTCCATCTATCACCAGGCCATCGATAATGCGGAGCGTGATCCATATCGTTATGGGTTTGCGCTGCCCCATTGGGAATACGCAGACACGCTGTTGCGTAAGTTTCGCACTGTAATGCTTTTAGGAGCAAATAGGTCTGGGAAAACTGCATACTCTGCGCGTAAGGTTGTTGAGGCTGCACTAACAAACCGTAAGGGTTTGATATATTGCTTTGCCCAGAACCACGACATTAGCATTCAGGTGCAGCAGAAGGCAGTGTATGAGGCATTGCCTGCTGAATACCGGGAGAAGAGGGTGAACGATGGAAGTATGTCGTTCACATACAAGAATGGCTTTAGCGACAAGAAGTGTTTGTTTCCTAACGGGACGTTGATTTCTTTTAAGAGCTACACCCAATACCAGCAGGACGACACCATCTTGGAAGGTATGGAGCTGGGAAGCCCGGACCCGGAGACGGACAACGTAGGTGCGTGGCTAGACGAATACCTTTTGGGTATGGAGATGATTGATCGTATTATGTTACGGCTGGCTACGCATGACGCTAAGCTCATTGTTTCCTTTACACCAAAGGATGGGGAGACGGAGACGGTGAGGAACTACAGGAACACGGCTACAACAATAGAAAGCCGCTTTGTTTCTGAGGCATTGAGTAAGCCCCAGAGTGTTCCGTATGTTCAGCACAACGAAAGAATGAACACGGGCATTAGTTATTTCCACAGCAAGGACAATCCTTGGAGTGGGTATAAGAGCCTTATAGAGCAGTGTGTCGCTAAGGACGATGACGCCTACACGCTTACGGCCCTCTATGGGGTGCCTACAAGCTCAATGTCGGGCAAGTTCCCAAGATTTAGTCCTGACCTTAACGTATTGCCGCACAAGGTCGTAATGGAGCGTATAGAGGACGCTACGCGCTACATGGTCATTGACCCGGCAGGAAGCAAGCCTTGGTTCATGACATGGATTGCTGTTGATGCTTCTGACACTTGGTATGTCTATCGGGAGTGGCCGGACATGGCTCACGGTGCTTGGGCGCAAGAACGCAACGGGAAGTGGACACAGGGAGAAGCCTGTAAGCAAAAGCTGGGCTATGGTGTGTTGGACTACGTTGAGCTTATAAGATCACTGGAGGAAGGCGAGAAGGTGTTCATGCGCCTTATTGACCCACGCATGGGAGCTAGCAAGTATAGTTCTGAGCATGGTGGGCAGAGTGATTATATTTCTGATTTAGAAAATCACGACATTATTGTAATACCTGCTCCGGGTATTGACGAGGAACCAGGGCTGCAAGCCATTCAGGACAAGTTGGCCTTTAAGACTAGTAAGCCTATTGATTCAGTTAATCGTCCTCATTTTTATATTTCTGAGGAGTGCGACAATACACTTAAGGCTATGCAGGAGTATGACGGAAAGTCGCGAGACCATCCACACAAAGACCCCATTGACTGCTTAAGGTATGCCGCAGTGTATGGGATTGATTATGTTTCAGAAAACAGCCTATTGGCTACAGCACCTAAAAAAGGAGGATATTAATGAAAACTAAAATTACTGATTTGGCTAAGCGATTCGATGTTAGCGTAGACGAGTTGCTTGAGATTAAACAAAAAAAGCTAACAAAGGAAGATTGGACCGGTAGGGGCAAAGGAACTTGGTTCACCGAGGACGGGGTGGAGAAGGTGTTCCTTGAGCTAGAGGCCCCTGATGTTTTGCCGGAGTTGCTATATGGAACCTTCTTGCACGAAGCCCCAAACGACAGGTGGGTTTACGCAAAGATTGAGGGAGTGGATGGAAAGACCGCAGTGTTAATCCCGCGCAAACTTCGTGCTAAGCTAAAAGGTAAGAAGTTTCCCATCCATGCCATCACCGACAATAGAGACACTACTTACCGCCATGCAGCACTTACTGGATATAACTTGTAACAATGAATGGCTAAACGAGCAAACCGATAGGTTGCTTGGGTTTGAGGTTCTTTATCAGGAATTAACGGCACATTCGGAAACTCTTTCACCCTCTGTTATTTGTGAAAAAATTGGGGTGCATCCAGCATTCACCCACAATGCCCTTATATCTTTCTCTCAAAAATTTAATACCAAATCAAAATGAATACTAAGAGCGAAGAAAAGTCTCTTACTTTTGCCTCTAAAGAACCTAACGTTATGGTGTTGCAGAAAGCCTGCGATGACACGTTAGCAGACCTAGAGGGATATTTCCAGCAATGCCGCCAAAGTTATGATGACCGTAACAATATTTGGCCCGGCAAAAGCAGGGACCTTCGCAAGCATGGGGCCGATGCGTTTCCTTGGGAGGGGGCGTCTGACTCTGAAGCTCATGTTATTGATTCACGCATCAATAGCTATGTAGCACTTCTTATTTCCTCGATGGTGCGAGCCAACATTCGCGCCTACCCGGTGGAGTTTGGTGATATGGCAAGAGCGCGAGTGATAAGCTCGTTTCTTAAATGGATGGTCAGCAGCTATATTCCTCGTTTCAAAAAAGAGATGGAGGCTTCGGCCAACCACCTGCTTGAGCGCGGGATGGCTATCACCTACGTTGGATGGCAACGTGAAGACCGAACCTACTTGCAGCGTTTAGACCTACAGCAGTTGGCCCAGGTCGATCCAGCCCTGGCTGAGTCAGTCATGGACGGATCTGCCGATGATGATTTAATTGATATGCTGCGTTCGGTGTACCCGTCCGTAACAGACTCACGGGCAAAGAAGGCATTAAAGGAATTGCGTAAAGTCGGTGTTGCCGAAATCCCCGTAAGCCGCCGTCAGGTTGATTGTCCTTTAGTTCAGTCGCTCACTCCTGATGGAGATTTCTTTTTCCCTTCTTACACAACCGACCCGCAACGTGCGCCCTATTGTTTCTGGAGAACCTACTTCACCCCGCAAGAACTAAAGAACAAGGTTGCTACGGAGGATTGGGACGCAGACTGGGTGGATTACGTTATCGATAAGTATCGTGGAATTAATGTTGATGCCATTGGGAACGGGAACACCCACCGTAGCTCTTCTTCCTGGGACGACATGGGTTGCAGTTCCGACGAACTGATTGAGGTTATTTACGGATATCAACGATTGATTGATCCAGTAGATAACTCTGAGGGTATTTACTGCACGGTGTTTCATCGTGAGCTTTCTTCCAAGATCCAAGAAGTGAAGCCTTATGCTAAGTTTGAGTTGCTAAACGGCTACGAGGATTACCCCATAGTCGTAACAAGAATCAGCGAAGCCTCTAAACGCCTTTACGACGTGCAGAGCATGGCCGACGTGCTGCGCGGAATTCAGTGGCAGGTTAAAGTTGAGCGCGACAGCCGCATTGATAGAAACTCGATGGCGACTATGCCGCCCATCATGCACCCCATTGGTAATGCGCCTAGCGACTGGGGGCCGGGACGTTTTGTTCCCTACCGTCGAGGTGGTGAGTTCCAGTTCGGGCCACAACCACAATACAACCCCGGCTCTATGGAGATGGAGCAGACGCTACTAAAGGTGGCTGACGAGTTGGTGGGCCTTGGTCAAAGCGACCCGGCAGCTTCAATTAAACGGCAATTTGTTTTAGACAAATTCTTAATGCACGTTCAAGAAGTTATTAAAATGTCGTTTAAGTGCTATCAACGGTTTGGTCCAGACCAAGTGCTTTTCCGTGTCACTGGAGTGGTTGATCCCATGCAGTTCGATAAGGGCAACCCGGACGAGAACTATGACATTGTAATTGGATATGATGTCTTGAACTCCGACCCAGAGACACAAGAGTCTAAACTAAATCAGCTTGTTAGCTTGATGCAGCTTGACCGTAATGGGCGGATTAATCCTGATGCACTAATTGACATTGCGGCAAATGCTATTGACCCAATTGCGGCAGACTCAATATTGCAACCAATAGAGGAAGCCCAACAGCAAATTGTAAAGTTTGTCACTGACGACCTAACTAAAATATTTGCAGGAATCGAAATGCCTGCCCGTCCTAATGGAGCACAAATTGCGTTACAAATTATTCAGGAATATGCTCAGCAACCGGATGTTGCTGAGCGTTTACAAAGCGACGAGGTCTTTGCTGGGCGTATACAGAAGTATGCTGCTCAGTATACGTTCCAACAGCAACAGGCTGAGAACGCACAGATTGGCCGTGTTGGAACTGCTCCAGCTTCTATGGGCAGTGTCAATACTCAGTCTGTTGATTACTAGCATGAGCGAAAACAAAAACGCCCCCGCCGCTAAAGTGACCCATGACAGGTTTAGTCAGGAACTTTACGATCAACTTTCCCTGCATGAAGGCAAAAAGCCCTATGCCTATCTTGATACTAAAAACAATTCAACTATTGGAATAGGCTTTAACCTAGAAGACAAAGACAACCAGCGCATTGTTAGGGAGATGGGATACAATGTCCAAGGTCTTAAGTCTGGCAAAGTTCGTTTGACTGACAACGAAATCAAAAGGCTATACAATCAGTCGATTACAAAGGCATTTCATGATGTCCGTAAATGGTTGCCCAACTATAACGAACAGCCAAGAGAAGTGAGAAAAGCCTTAATTGATATGTCCTTTAACCTTGGATCGTCAAAGCTTGGTGGGTTCAAAGAAACCAGACAGGCACTTATCAACAAGGACTATGCGAAGGCTGCTGACGAAATGCTTGACAGCAAATGGTCAAAACAAGTAAAAGGTCGGGCGAAAACACTCGCATCAATGGTTCGTCAATACGCTAAATAATGACCCCGCAAGAATTAGCCAAACTTCGGCAGGAGTATTTCAATTACACACGCATCAGAAACGTGCTTGAATCAAATAAAAACAAAAATTTTGTTCAACGTATGTTAAGGCCCAAGGATTATCCTACTATAGCCACTCCTGAAGGCTTTGGGCCCAAGGGGAGCACATCAACTCATTTGATGTCTGAAGGTTATACAACCGACAAAAACGGAAAAAAAACATACATGGCCTATCCTATGATTTTTCAAGATAATGAAAGTAAATCCCTATACTTTAAGTCAAAAAAAGATGCTGCTAAGGAAGCCATAAAAAGGGGAGAATTTATTCAGTTTGATAGCGAAAAAGAAGCTGTATGGTTCACGCAGAACTATAAGGATGTAATGCTAAAACAGGACTAACTAATAATGTCAATCGAAAAATCTATAGACTATCTCTCCCACGTCACTCAATTTGCTGACTTCTTGGAGCTGATTAAAGAAGAGCGTGAGTCCTGCATTTCGGCGTTGTTTAATGCTGAAACGGAAAAGGTGCAGCAAATCGCTGGTCAGGTATTGGCCTACGATCAAATCATGAAAGTTGCTGACGCCGAAACTATTTTATCCAGGCACAGGGATAAGGCGAACTAAGCATTTTTTGATATATGCGCTGGAGGGTTCTCGCGCGAATATTGGAAAATAGCATTCTCCTTAATCACTAGTTCCCCAAAGGGATATAGTTTTTTATGGCTTTCGCTATTTTTGACTTTAACCCGCTTCATTGTTTTTGCGCTACTCCAATGTTCGGGGGCAATCCAGTCGTGTGGTGATTTTTTTGGCTTCATTGGTTTAATACAATATTTTTTTAAAAAAATATCAAGTAGCAAATATAGCTGTTATAATACACTTATCGCAAATCGCTCGGGCGTATAAAGAGAGCGTTGATAACTATGTCTAATGAAGTCTTAACACCTAACGCTGCGGGTGAGCAAAGTGCAGTGGAACAGTCAGATAACCTTGCGTATGGGATGTATGCACTCAATCGCAAGGCAGGGAATGTAAAACCTCCCGGTGATCCTAAAATCTTCACCGAAGAGCTAAATACAAGACCTGAAGAAACGGAAGCCCAAGCAGGACAGGTGGAGCAGGAAACTATTCCAGAGCCTCAAGACGAACCAAATGCGGAAATCGTCAATGAGGATCAGCCAGAAAGCGTGGGCGAAGAAGATGTTCTTTCTAAAGATAATATTGACTTAGAATCCATGTCGGAGGGCGAGCTTCGTGAACTAGCTGAAAAGCTAGGGAGCAGAGCGGTAGCTAGATTTGGTGAGCTTACGGCAAAACGTAAGCAAGCCGAGGAACAGCTCAATGCCTTAAAGCAGGAAATGCAAAGTCGTGACAGTAATCCTCTAAACGCCAAAAGGGTTGAGAACAACCCGTTTTCTGACATCAATAGCGTTGAAGACTTGCAAGCTAAAGCTGGCGAAGTTGACGACGCCATTGAATGGGCAGAGGACATTTTGTGGAACAATGACCATCTGGCAGCAGATGATGTTGTTACGCAAAACGGTAATGAGGATATTACAAAGTCTCAGGTGCGAAAGGTTTTGCGGGATGCACAAAAATCACGCAAGACGTTCTTACCTGCACGATTACAGGATTTACGAGCTAACGATGAACGGGCTAGAATGAAGTCGCAGTTCTCGGATGCAATTAAATCTGAGCTTTCTTGGATTAGTGGAGAAGACAATGATGTGCGAAAGCAGTTCGAAGCACTTCAACAAAGCCCCCTTCTTAAGGCGGCAATTGAAAAGGTGCCAGATCTCGAACCGTATATGGAATACATGGTGGCTCACGCCGCTAATTCTATTTACAATCGAAAGCCTGTTAATCAGGTGAAGCCAAGCGCAAGAATCACTCCTCCCTCTATGTCAATTAGTTCTACTGCTCAAAGTGAGCAACCAGAGCCTCGGTCACTTAAGGCCGTGAAAGACGTCCAACAACGCTTCTCAACATCAGGTGCTACACAAGACTTCATAACTCTCCGCACTCTTCAACACTCTAAACGTAAATAATCTTACCTTAAAATCATGGCTTTTTCTAATACCTACGACACTACTAATCCAGGGTCCGGCGTCTCCAATCGTGAAGACCTCACCGACATCCTGACCATCCTCGCTCCCGAGGAAACCCCAGTCCTTTCGTCTGCTCCTAAGAGCAAGGCGACCGCTACCTTCGTTGAATGGACGGTTGACTCTTTGGCTGCCCCCTCTACGGCTGGCGTTGCTGAAGGCTCTGACGTCACCGCCTTTACCGACAAATTCAGTGGCCGCGCTCGTCTCGGCAACTACGTTCAAAAGTTTCGCCGCGACTTCATGGTTTCGGACCTCCAAGATGCCGTTGAGTCCGTTGGACCGGCTAAAATTGCTGAGGCCGAAGCTAAGTCTGCTCGCGAGCTCAAGCGTGACGTAGAGGCTACCCTCTGCTCCACGAATGATCGTACGGCTGAAGATGGTGCTGGTGCCGTTTATGGCCTTCGTGGCCTCGGTGACTGGATTGATTCGGCTGGTCCCACTGACGTTCCTGCCGCATACCGCACTCCTGCGGACTCGATTCACAGCACTGGTGCGCTGACGGAAAGCGGATTTAACGATCTGATCACTTCCATCTATCGCGTCACTGGCAGCACCAACAACCTAACCTTGGTTGCTGACACTGCTTTGCGTCGTGTTATTGCTGACTATGCTCGCACCTCTGGATCGACCAATGCGGTTTACCGTTCGGTTACCCAGTCTGCTGATTCCAAGACCATCAAGCTCTCTGTTGAGATGTATGAGTCCGATCACGGTATGGTTAGCGTTGTGAACATGAATCCTGATTGTGCTCCTGACACCACGAACAAGGACTCGGGCTACTTGATCAACCCTGACTACTATGGTGTGGCTGAGTTGATTGGCCTTGGTTCCACCCGTCTCCCGAACTTGGGTGGCGGTCAGCGTGGTTACGTTGACACTACGCTCTCCCTGCTGGTCAAGCACCCCGGTGCTCATGGTAAGATTACGGCTATCGCCTAATACTCTTAACCACTAGACTAACGTGTTATAATGAGGCTACCCTTCGGGGTAGCCTTATTATTATGCACCTAATTACGTCATTTCCTAAGTGTCAAGATGGAGAAATAAATCGCGCCCTGATGCGAGAGCTTAAAACGGGGTTACAGTTCAAAAAAGAAATTGAACGGTCGAAGGAGCTGCAAGCAGCAGAGCAAGCCAAAGAGCTTGTAAACCAAAAAGAAGTTCCAGGTTTGGGTCGATGCATTGGCGTGATTCCAGAGTGGGAGTTCTTTCGGATGCAAGAAAAGTATGGAGCGAAAGAAGTTCACTCCAAAGAGTTTATGAAGTATTACCAGAAGGCTTTTCCTCATCTTTCACCTAATAAAATATGACCAATCGGACATATAGCGACCTCTACTCCCTTATCGGGTCTCTGTCTGGTGTAAGTAGTTTTACACCTGCTGAGAAAAACAATATTCTTAACTTTGTTAATCGCCGTGCGTATCAAGCATACAGGCAAAACAAAGTCTGGCCGAGGTACATCGTAGGTGCTGAGTCACGGCCTTCAACAAGCAATGTTGTTGCTACAACCTTTTCGCCGTCTCTAAAGAACTCTTCTTCTGCTTCACGCGAAAACAAGACCGTTACAGTCCGATGCACCCAATCTGTTGATTTTGTAGCCGGAATGTCTGTTGTGGTCTCTGGGCTTAGTGGGTCCGTTGATCCCAATGGTAGCTATCAGGTTACTTCTGTAAGCACTGCATCTATTGAAAGCGATACGTTCACTTACGACCTTTCAAGTGGAACTGGATCTGAAACGTATGCGGGTTCTGGACAAGTGCTCGCTCAGCAAGTTCCTGAAATTGACAGCTTTAATAGAATCTGGAGCACCAACCCACTAGACAGGAACTCCGCAATCGAATACGAGTTCTGGGTTGGTAGCGATGGTGCTAATGTAATCAATAACAACAAAGACCTTAATGGTTTTTGGGTGGGTTATTTAAAAACATGGGACGGTCCTTACACTGATTCATCCACCAATATACCGGGTGAGTTCTTTGAATACGTTGCCCATGCGTCTTATGCAGACTTCTTGCGAATGGACGGTCAGATTGACAAAGCCATTGCTGAGGAAGGTGTAGCGCAGCAATACCTTTTGATAGAATTAGATAAAGCGGAAACTCAGAGGAACAACAACGCTTTATATCGTAGAATTTCAACTTACGTTTCTCGCCAATCTCGTTAACACCATGCCTAATACCTTTTCAGTTAATCTTTATCCTGTTCCCACTGAAGGTGGAACGGATGAACGTTTAGTAGTTTCTTCAACCGTTGTTGAGTTTGCAACAACTTGGTATGACGAAAATACGAAGTTTGTTTATGTTGATGTTCAGGGTGCCGACATTATGGCTACCTTCGATGGGTCAATCCCGTCTGCATCTAACGGCCACAAGTTTGTATCTGGATTCCACGGTTTTTGGTCTGCTCGCCAGGCTGATTCGGCTAAGATGATTCGCGCTGGCGGAACAGACGCTGCCGTGCAAGCCTCACCCTTTACTGTTTAATACCATGCCTAACGCAAGAATTGTTAATACGCCGTCTCAGGCAATCCCCCAAAATGCCACCACCCACCAACAGAACACTATTGGTTCTACGGCAGAGTCGGTGTTGAATTGGACTCTTAATTCTGGAACGACACACGTCCTTGTTCAGGTTAATGATGCTACGGTTCGCGTAACGCTTGATGAAACCACCGACCCTACGGCTTCTTTAGGTTACCGTATGCCTTCGGGAAGTTCTGTGTATTGGACTCGGCAAATGATTTCAAAGGCCAAAGCGATTCGAGAAGCAGGCACGGACGCCGTGCTTGAAATGCAAGAGTTGAACTATTTGTAAAATGGACATTTTCAAAACCCTGATTCTGGATACGCCAGATACGCTAAGTAACATTTCTGGCATCTTGCCCGTTAGTAACGGTGGAACAGGGGCAGACAATGCGCCTGACGCCCGTGTCAATTTGCTTCCCAGCTATACGGGGAACGCAAACAAGGTGCTCTCTCTCAACGGTGGGGCCACTGATGTTGAATGGACATCCAATGGTGCTGGCGACGTAGTCGGCCCGGCATCAGCCACCGACGAAAACATCGCAGTGTATAACGCTACGACGGGGAAACTGATCAAGGATGGTGGGTCCACTATTGCTGGAGTGTTAAGCACAGCAGCAGCCGTTCTGAGCAACGTGACGAACGACGCACAGCTCAAAATTGCTAGCAACCTCGCCGACCTCGACAACGCAGCTACGGCTCGCAGCAGCCTGGGACTCGGTAACTCTGCTACGCTTAACGTAGGCACCACCGCAGGGACGGTCGCAGCAGGCGACGACTCAAGGTTCTTGGGCGGCGACGTAGTTGGCCCGGCATCC
>TARA_R110000765_G_scaffold217660_1_pt1 | contig 11461 bp, 9 predicted proteins | sample TARA_R110000765 | Tara Oceans TARA_R110000765 (sample SAMEA4398168) | marine metagenome | biome: Polar Biome; feature: [MES] marine water layer (ENVO:01000295) within the mesopelagic zone...; material: water (ENVO:00002006), including particulate matter (ENVO:01000060) such as...... | reverse complement strand
ACTTTTAGGAGAAATTAAAATAGAATGAAAAAATATTATGTGCTTCTAATAGGATTTGCTTTTTTATCCTTAACTAAGGTATCTGCTCAATTCAGTGAGAAGAAAAAAGACTTTGTAAAATACGAAGGACTTTATGACTTTTATTATGACGAAAGCCAAGATAAAATTTATCTAGAAGTTAATGATTTACATAAAGAATTTTTATATGTATACTCTCTAAGTAGTGGTATCGGAAGCAATGATATAGGTTTGGATCGCGGTCAATTGGGTAACGAACAAGTGGTTTTCTTTAAAAAAGCAGGCAATAAATTATTGCTTGTGCAACCGAATTTAAAATACAGGGCTATAACCAATAATGTTTTGGAACGTAAATCTGTAGAACAGGCATTTGCTAAATCGGTGTTATTTGGTTTTCCTATTGAAGAGGAGAAGAGTGGGGTTTATATTATCGATATTACTGATTTCTTAATGCAAGATGCGCATGGGGTTTCTGAGCAGTTAAAACGAGCCCAGCAAGGCTCATATAGTATAGATAAATCAAAAAGTGCATTTGCTTTAGATAGAACAAAAGCTTTTCCAAAAAATGTAGAGTTCGATGTTACGTTGACATTTAAAGGAGAACCTACAGGTAATTATATTAAAAGCGTTACGCCGAATGCGGGTTTAGTGACAGTGGCCGAACATCATTCATTTATAGAATTGCCAGATGATAATTTCGAAAAGAGAGAGTTTGATCCAAGAAGTGGTTCTTACCCATTTTCTTATTATGATTACGCTACACCAGTTGAGTCTCCGATTCTTAAACAATTTATTACAAGACATCGATTATCAAAGAAGAATCCTGATCAAGAAATTAGTGAAGCGGTAGAACCAATAATTTACTATTTGGATAATGGAACACCAGAACCTGTAAGATCTGCTCTTTTAGAAGGAGGTCGTTGGTGGAACCAAGCATTCGAGGCAATAGGGTATAAAGATGCTTTTCAATTGATTATGTTGCCAGATGATGCAGATCCTTTAGATGTGCGTTACAATGTAATTCAATGGGTTCATCGATCTACAAGAGGGTGGAGCTATGGTAGTAGTATCACCGACCCTAGAACGGGTGAAATAATAAAAGGACATGTTAGTCTTGGTAGCTTACGTATTCGACAAGATTTTTTAATCGCGCAGGCCCTAATGAATAAACCATTCGCAGAACGTGATGATAATTATCAGCCAATGTTAGATATGGCGATTGCACGAATTCGTCAACTGTCTGCCCACGAAATAGGACATACGCTTGGGTTTGCTCATAACTATGCAGCAAGTACTACAGATAAATCATCGGTTATGGATTATCCTCATCCGCAGTTTTCATTAGTTAATGGAGAAATAGATTTTTCTAAAGCTTATGAAACAGGAATAGGTGATTGGGATAAGGTTACAGTTGCTTATTCATATCAAAATTTTTCTAAGGGTAATGAGAAAAAAGGTTTGAATGCTATTTTGGACAAGGCTAAAGCCGACGGACTTCGCTACATTACCGATCAAGATGCTCGACCTCAGGGTAGCGCTCATGTGTTGGCGCATTTGTGGGATAACGGAACCAATGTTAGTAAAGAATTAGATGCGATGTTGAAAGTTCGTAAAAAGGCTATTGAGAATTTTTCAGTGGATAATATTCAAGAGGGTACTCCGTATTCAGTTTTAGAAGATGTATTTGTGCCCCTTTATTTCTTTCATAGATATCAAACAGAAGGTGTATCAAAAATTATTGGTGGATTAGAATATAATTATGCAGTAAAAGGCGACGGACAACAAACTGTTACCATTACAGATAAGGCTTTGCAGCAAGAAGCTTTAAAAGGCGTTTTAAAGACTTTAGACGCTTCTGAAATTGCGATACCAAAAGATAAATTGAGTTTGTTTCCTCCTCGTGCTTTTGGAACACCAAGAACACGAGAATCGATAAATGGAAAAACAGGTGTTTCTTTTGATGCCTTTTCGGCAGTAGAAACTGCATCTGATATGACTTTATCATTTTTATTACACCCAGAGCGAGCTTCTAGGCTAATTCAGCAAAAAGCAATTGATGGAAATAATTTGGGATTAGAAGAGGTTATCAATGAGTTGATTTCAGCTACAATTAATAAAAAGAATAAAGATGCCTATTTAAGTGAAGCCCAAACAACGATTAATTTTAGAGTACTGTTTCATATCATGAACTTGGCAGGTCATACAGAAGTACATCCTCAGGTTAATGCAATTGCATCACAGAAATTAAAAGAATTGAATTTTCAATTAGCTAAAGATTCAGGAAGCAATGCAATTCATGCTGAAATGATTAAGAGAATAAAAGAATTTAATGATCATCCAGAATTGTTCAAAGTGATACCTTCACCTAAAATTCCTGATGGTTCTCCTATAGGAATGGGTTGTTTTCACTAATATAAAAACACAAGGTTACAATGCAAATAAATCTTATAAGTGATACCGTAACAAAACCGACACCTGGTATGTTAGATGCTATGATGGCAGCAGTTGTAGGTGATGATGTGTTTAAAGAAGACCCGACGGTAAATGCTTTAGAAGAAAAAGTAGCACATCTTTTTGGTATGGAATCTGCTTTATTTTTTCCAAGTGGTACTATGACAAACCAGACTGCTATAAAATTACATACACAGCCTGGTGAACAGCTTATTTGTGATAAATATGCCCATATCTACAATTATGAAGGAGGTGGAGTAAGTTTTAATAGTGGAGTATCTTGTAGACTGGTCGATGGTACTAGAGGTACAATGACAGCTGCTCAAGTAGAATCGGTTATCAACCCACCAGATTTTTATCATAGTCCGCTGACTAGCTTAGTTTGTGTTGAAAATACTGCAAATAAAGGCGGTGGTACATGTTGGGATTTTCAAGAACTTCAAAAAATAAGGAAAGTTTGTAACGAACACCATTTAGGATTTCACTTAGATGGTGCTCGTTTGTGGAATGCTATGGTTGAAAAGAATGAGACTGCTCTTCAGTACGGTCAACTATTCGACACTATTAGCGTATGTTTGAGTAAAGGGCTTGGCTGCCCAGTTGGTTCATTGTTATTGGGAACAAAAGATCAAATGGATAAGGCAATTCGAATTCGTAAAATTTTTGGTGGTGGAATGCGACAATCAGGATTTTTAGCGGCTGCGGCTATTTATGCCTTAGATAATAATATTGAACGATTAGCGGAAGATCATAAAAAAGCCCAAGAGATTGGGAAAGCTTTGTTAGCAAAGCCATTTATAAAAAAGGTGGAGCCGATAGAGACTAATATTGTCATATTTGAAATAGATGAGTCCTTTATGACTAGCGATAAATTTGTTAATAAACTTAAGGAAAAGGATATCTTGATAATTGGTATGGGACAAGGCAAACTGCGTATGGTCACTCATTTAGACTACACGGACGCAATGCACGATGAATTATTAAATCAACTGGCTGCGTTCTAAGCTTATTGAAGATTTAGCTCAAGACTATTAGAAATATTTAAAATACCGTTCTCCATTCCTGCCTCCGAAGTATAAAGTCCGCTAGATCCTAACGTCTGCCCATTTTGGTTTTTTAACTCTACAAGAAATTTACCTTCGGTATTTGTCTTCCTTTCAAAAAAAATCGTTCTAGTGTCTTTTAAATCCTTAAAATCTTTTAAGGTCTTATCTAATTCTTCTTTACTCGAAAATGAAACACTTTTAAGCAAGGTTTTGCCATTGGTGGATTTTAATTTAAACTCAAATTTGCCGTCTTTTTTTTTATTAATCTTTATCATATCCTTAAAGATATATAATAAAGTCTCTGAATTTAAGTGACTCTCTGAATAATAGTGTATCTTAATAATTGAGGTGTTTGTGTAGTTGGTTTAAAATTGGATTTTAATTTTTGGATTAATAAAGAACTAGCATTGTTTTTAGACAAAGTAAAAAAGGCTTATACAATTGTACAAGCCTTTTTTGTGCTTGAAAGACAATTTCTTAAATATTTTTTTTCAGAAGTCGGAGGTGTGAATTTACCATACCATTCATACTATAACCAGATACTTCATCAATTTCCTATCCTTTAGAATCTAAAACTTTTAATAGAGGGAATACCTTTCTTTTATTTAATTTGGTGAGTAATTTTTTATTTTGAATTAACTGCTTATCTGATAACAAATCTTTATTTCTAGTTACATCGACATAAAGTAGAACATAATTGTCTGATAATTCTTGAAATTCATTGGTATTAAAAAAATCAGTTTTCAGCATTTTACATAGGGGACAACAGTCGCTACGGGTGAAATAAACTAGTACATTTTTCTTTTGTTTCTTCGCTTTTGAAATAGCAGAATCGTAATCCTTTAACCATTTGTATCATTTACACTAGCATAATCTGCCTGGGAGGTTGTAAAAAGGTGTAGTATAAATAAATGGATAATATAATTTATAGTCCTATAATTTAATGGTTAACTACAGAAAACCTGCCAATGTTACTTGAATAACGAATCCATACCGGGAATATTGGGCATTCCTTCTTTTGCAACAGCTGCCAATTCTGCTTCATTAACGCTTGTAGCGTTTTGTATGGCTTTGTTTAAAGTCATGATGAGGTAGTCTTCCAATTGTTCTTTGTCTTCCAAAAGACGGTCATCTATTGTTATTTTTTTAATCTGTCTATTGGCAGTTATAGTTACTGCTAATAAGTTGTCATTTGATTTTTCTTCAAGTGTAACCGTATCCAATCTTTTTTTAGTGGCTTCTACCTTTTGTTGGGTTTCTTTGAGTTTTCCCATCATTCCCATCATATCTCCGAACATAATTTAATATTTAAATTTAAGATGTAAAAATAATAAAATTGTAGCCCATTTTTGTTTTTAAGTATTCTAAAAGGGGATGTGGTAATTAGTCTTATTTTTACATGCTTATTAAATAATGAACTTACTATGAGTCATATGAATCCTCCAATAGCGAAAAAAGTAGAAAAGGAATTAATCATTCATGATGATGTTAGGTTGGATAATTATTATTGGCTTAATGACAAGGAAGATAAAGAAGTTATTTCATACCTAGAGGCTGAAAATTCCTATTACGAAACGCTAACGGCACATACTAAAGAGTTTCAAGAAAATTTATTTCTAGAAATGAAGGGTAGAATTAAAGAAGATGATTCTTCCGTGCCTTATAAATTGAATGATTATTGGTATAGTACGCGATATGTAATAGGAGGTGAGTACCCTTTATATTCAAGATTTAAGCAGCATTTAAACGCTGAAGAAGAAATAATGTTCAACGGCAATGAAATGGCCAAAGGTCACGATTATTTTAGTCTTGGTGGCATTGCTATCAGTCCTGATAACAAATTGGCTGCATTTGGTGTCGATACTGTTTCAAGAAGGCAATATACTTTACAGGTTAAAAATCTAGAAACTGGAGTTGTTTTAGAAGATAAAATTGAGAATACTACAGGTGGTGGCGTATGGGCTAATGATAATAAGACCTTGTTTTATACTAGAAAAGATCCAGTAACACTTCGTTCTGATAAAATTTACAAGCATAAGTTGGGTACACCAACTACTGAAGATGTTCTGATTTTTCATGAAGATGATGATACATTTAGCACCTTTATTTATCGTACCAAATCGAAAAAGTATTTGGTTATAGGTTCATTTAGTACATTGACTTCTGAATTTCAAATTTTACCTACCGATAATCCTGATGGTGAGTTTGTAGTTTTTTCTCCGCGAAAAAGAGGTTTAGAGTATACTATCTTTCATTATGAGAATTACTTCTACATTTTAACGAATAAGGATAAGGCCGAGAATTTTAAGTTAATGCGAACTTCGGAAGAAGAGACGGAATCTGAACATTGGCAAGAGTTTATTCCTCATCGTGAAGAGGTATTATTAGAAGATATCGATATTTTTAAGGAATATTATGTGCTTTCTGAGCGTGAAAACGGACTCAATAAGATTCGAATAATTAGATGGGACGGTACTGAGGAATACTTTTTACCATTTCAAAGTGAAACATATACTGCCTACGTAGGTAGTAATCCTGATTTTGATACTGAGATTTTAAGGTATTCTTATAACTCAATGTCTACCCCAAGTTCGGTTATTGATTTTAATATGCGAACTAAATTGAAAGATGTCAAGAAAGAGCAGGAAGTGCTTGGTGGTCAGTTTGACAAGGAAAACTATAAAGAACTTCGTTTGTGGGCTACAGCGCGCGATGGCGAAAAGATACCTATGTCATTAGTTTATAGAAAAGATACGGTATTAGACGAAAATACACCTTTGTTACAATATGCTTATGGATCATATGGCGCTACTATAGATCCATATTTCTCTACAGTTCGTTTAAGTTTACTAGATCGTGGTTTTGTTTACGCCATTGCACATATAAGAGGTGGGGAGTATTTAGGGCGAAAATGGTATGACACAGGGAAACTAATGCAAAAGAAAAACACATTTACCGATTTTATCGATTGTTCTAAATTTTTAATTGAACAAAAAATGACCAGTGCTAAGCATTTATATGCTATGGGTGGATCGGCGGGTGGCTTGTTAATGGGTGCTATTATCAATATGCAACCTGATATTTATAAGGGCATAATTGCAGCTGTACCCTTCGTTGATGTAGTAACCACAATGTTAGATGATTCTATTCCATTAACAACGGGTGAGTATGATGAATGGGGAAATCCGAATGAAAAGGAATATTACGATTATATGAAGTCTTATTCGCCATATGATAATGTTGTTGCACAAGAATATCCAAATATGTTGGTGACTACTGGTTTGCATGATTCTCAAGTGCAATATTTTGAACCTGCTAAATGGGTAGCTAAATTAAGAGATTTAAAAACTGATAGTCATCAATTATTTCTTAACACCAATATGGAAGCTGGCCATGGAGGTGCTTCTGGAAGGTTCGAATCTTTACGTGAAGTAGCTAAAGAATATGCCTTTCTTTTAGATTTAGAAGGAAAAATCGCATAGTTGAAAAAAAATAGTAGATTTGCATCAGAAATTTTAACAAATTTCGTTTAAAGAAACAACTAAACTTTGAACCCCCTTATGAAAAATGAGATCAGGGCTTACAACAATATATTAGAATTAGTAGGTAATACACCACTAGTTAAGTTGAATAAAATTGCTGAAGGTCTAACCGGTAATTTTTACGCAAAGGTCGAGGCTTTTAATCCAGGTCATTCTTCTAAAGATAGAATTGCGATTCATATTATTGAGCAAGCAGAAAAAGCAGGTTTACTTACAGAAGGTAGTACTATAATTGAGACAACTTCTGGTAATACTGGTTTTAGTATAGCTATGGCTAGTATCATTAAAGGTTACGATTGCATTTTGGCAGTAAGTTCAAAATCATCACCAGATAAAATTGATATGCTTCGCTCAATGGGCGCTAAAGTATATGTTTGTCCTGCGCACGTTAGTGCAGATGATCCTAGATCTTATTACGAAGTGGCAAAAAGATTGCATAAAGAGACAAAGAACTCCATCTATATCAATCAATATTTCAATAAATTGAATATGGAGGCACATTACAAATCTACCGGTCCTGAAATTTGGGAGCAAACAGGTGGGCAAATCACCCATTTAATTGCGTGTAGTGGAACAGGAGGTACGATTTCTGGTACAGCACGTTACCTGAAAGAGCAAAATCCTAATATCAAAGTTATTGGTGTTGATGCTTTTGGTTCAGTATTAAAGACATATCATGAAACCGGTAAATTAGACACAAATGAGATTTATCCTTACCGTATTGAAGGTTTAGGTAAAAATTTGATTCCAGGAGCAACCGATTTTTCGATTATCGATGAGTTTATAAAGGTTACCGATGCTGAAAGTGCACATACAGCGAGAGAAATTTCTAGAACAGAGGGTATTTTTGTCGGTTACACAAGTGGTGCGGTAATGCAGGCAATTAAACAATTAAATGAATTGAATACCTTCGATATTAATAGTAATGTTGTTGCTATTTTTCCTGATCATGGTTCGCGATATATGAGTAAGATATATAGTGATCAATGGATGGAAGATCAAGGTTTCTTAAACACAAATGCTGTAGAGGAAATTCAAGAGATTCAATATATAAAATAATTTGAAGCATATATTTTCGAAAAAGTGGGTTTATGGCCCACTTTTTTGCGTTGTAAATATTTTATGAAACTTTGTCAAATTTATTTACTTTTGCAACAGAATAAAATCGAACTATGAGAGACTTATTTGATAGAATATTAGAAAATAAAGGACCTTTAGGAAAATGGGCTTCACAAGCTGAAGGATATTTCGTTTTCCCTAAATTAGAAGGGCCTATTTCTAATAGAATGAAATTTCAAGGAAGAGAAGTAATCACTTGGAGCATAAATGATTACTTGGGTTTAGCTAATCTTCCGGAAGTTAAAAAGGTAGATGGTGATACAGCTGCAGAATATGGATCTGCTTACCCAATGGGTGCGAGAATGATGAGTGGTCATACTGAGTTTCATGAACAACTAGAACAAGAATTAGCTTCTTTTGTTAATAAGGAAGCTGCTTATCTTTTAAACTTTGGTTACCAAGGCATTATGTCTTGTATTGATGCATTGGTTGGTAAAGATGATATTATTGTTTATGATGTTGATGCTCATGCTTGTATTATTGATGGTGTGCGTTTACATATGGGAAAACGTTTTACATTTAAGCATAATGATATTAAGAGTTTAGAGTTAAACTTGGAGCGCGCCACTAAAATGGCAGAGCAAACAGGAGGAGGTATTTTAGTTATTTCTGAAGGTGTTTTTGGAATGCGTGGTGAGCAAGGAAAATTAAAAGAAATCGTTGCACTTAAGAAAAAGTTCAATTTCCGTTTCTTGGTTGATGATGCGCATGGTTTTGGAACTTTAGGTGAGACAGGTGCAGGAGCAGGTGAGGAGCAAGGTATTCAAGATGATATAGATGTTTATTTTGCAACCTTTGCAAAATCAATGGCCGGTATTGGAGCCTTCCTAGCTGCAGATCAAGGAATTATTGACTATTTAAAATATAATTTACGTTCACAAATGTTTGCTAAATCATTACCAATGGTTTATGTGAAAGGAGCATTAAAACGATTAGATATGTTACGAACTCAACCAGAACTTAAAGCTAAGTTATGGGAGAACGTAAACGCGCTTCAAAATGGTTTAAAAGATAATGGTTTTGATATAGGTACTACAACAAGTTGTGTGACTCCAGTATATTTAAATGGTAGTATACCTGAAGCAATGGCTTTGGTAAAAGACTTGCGTGAAAATCACAGTATTTTCTGTTCGATAGTGGTGTATCCGGTAATTCCAAAAGGACTTATCTTGCTTCGTTTAATTCCAACAGCTACACATACTTTACAAGACGTTGAAGAAACTTTAACAGCTTTTTCATCTATTCGTGAGCGTTTGCAAAATGGAACGTACAAAAGACTTTCTGCTGCAGTTGCAGCGGCAATGGGAGAATAATGTCAAGTCATTATAATTTAAAAAGCCCAGATTCAAATTTGAATCTGGGCTTTTTATTTGTGCTTAGTTTAGTGATTTCTTATATGTTCTTCTGCGTTTATAAATCACTGGGTCGAAATGTTTCCACATTTGTTTGATGGCAAGATTCTCTTCTAATTCGGGAGTTCTATAGCACATATTGATACCTTTTTCAGTAAATGTCTTATAGTACTCATTAAAAATTACAGCAGTTACTCCTTTGTTTTGGTATTCTGGGTGAATGCCTACTAGATAAAAGATAACATCTTTACTATTCTTTTTAGCTTTTAAAAGGTGGTATAAGCCAAAGGGAAATAATTTACCGTTCGCTTTCTGTAGTGCTTCAGAAAATGAAGGCATTACAATGGCAAAAGCAATTAATTTATCTTCCTTGTCTTTTATGAACTTTATATATTCAGGATTTATGAAACTGATATATTTTTTCTTGAAATAAGCTTTTTGTATTTCGGTAATAGGAACGAATGAAGAAAGACTGGCATAGGTTTCATTGAATAAGTCGAACATTTCATCCGCCAGAGGCATTACCTCTTTAGTTTTTGTAAAGTTGACCTCTTTTAGTCCGTACCGTCTTTTTATTAAGTCATTCAGTTTTGAAAAAAGTTTAGGATCAGCATTTTTTGCTGGAAACTTATTTTCCATATACTCCTTCTCCTTCACAAAACCGAAATTTTCATAATGGTCTTTGTAATAAGGGTGGTTGTACCAAGTAATCATTGTACCTATATGGTCGAAACCTTCAACCAAAACACCTACTTTGTCTAAATTTGAAAAACCTACAGGGCCTTCCATGTATTCTAGGTTGTGTTGATTTCCAATTTCAGCCACCTTGTCTAAAAGTGCTTTTGACACTGTAGGGTCATCAATAAAATCGAACCATCCAAAACGCATTTTTTTTACATTCTGTTGATTAACTTCTAATTGATTAATTACTGCGGCAACACGACCTACTAATTTATCACCATCATAGGCAAGAAAAAACCAAGCTTCAGCATCTTTAAAAACAGGGTTTTTATTCTTGTCAAAACTTTCCAATTCATCATTAATAATGGGTGGTACCCAATATTTATTGTTTTTGTATAGCGAAAAAGGAAAGGTTACAAAGCGTTTTAAGTCTTGCTTTGATTTAGCTTCATGTAGTGTAATCATTGAACTTCTTTAGAAGTGTCAATATTAGGAATATTAATTAGAACTGAAAAGGGGTATAGAATGAAAATTATATATAAATTAATGACTTAAAAGTCTATTTCGTTACTCTCTTTCTTTTTCTTCTTCTCTTCTTTCTTTAATTTTTTAAGCTGTTTTTTAGAAGGTCCAAGATCAATATCTTCAGCTCCATTGCCTTTGTTTTTATTCTTTTTCCTTTTGTCTTTTTTCATGGTGTCCTTATCAATGGCACCGCCATTTTGATCAGCCTCTTGATCTTCAATTGCAATTAAGTTGTCTTGATGAAAATCCATTCTATATGAACCTCCTAGTCCTATGAAAATTCGGGAAGGTGTATTTTTTAGACTTGCCCCCATATTAAAATCTAACTGTAGGTTTTCCTTCAGTAAATGGGCAATACCTCCCCTAATCAATAAATCGGCATACCTATCGCTTTGTATACCTTGGTGCTCTACGAATACACTCCATTTAGGGTTTCTAAAAGCATGAGACAGGGAAATTAAATAACTTAACTCAGGGTCGTTAGAACTAATACGGTCATAAGCGGTATTTGTAATAAGAACGAATCTCGGTGTTATACGACTTTGAGTAGCTATCATACCTCGGTATGATAGGGTTGGTTCGCCAACATAAAAAGGATTGTCACCAATTACGAAATTAGCACCACCATATAATGAAACGGCCGGAATTAGATTTTTGAACTGAAATTTATTATTTGCTCGCCAGCTATATAAATTTGGTTTATTCGCTTCTGGATTTTTGAACGGAT
>TARA_R110000765_G_scaffold121403_1_pt1 | contig 11462 bp, 14 predicted proteins | sample TARA_R110000765 | Tara Oceans TARA_R110000765 (sample SAMEA4398168) | marine metagenome | biome: Polar Biome; feature: [MES] marine water layer (ENVO:01000295) within the mesopelagic zone...; material: water (ENVO:00002006), including particulate matter (ENVO:01000060) such... | reverse complement strand
AATAGGGATAGAGTTTTCTCCGGTAGTTGCAAAAGAGTTAAGTATAAGATCTAGTTAGGGTAGAATACACATAAGTATGTGTGGTGAATTAACACCAATTTTATTATCCTTGGGTCCTTGTTAAAGGGAGCACTGCTAGGAAGAAATCTAAACTTGAAATTAAAACCAAAGGGGGATAACTATGTTCAATTTTTAAAAAAGAATTATGATAAGTAAGCACATAAGTGATAAAGAGGGAGTGTATAGTACTACAGCAATACGTAGAGGGCTAGATAATGCACCAAGCCAGGTTGAGCTATCTAATATGAAAGAGGTAGCTGAACGAATATTTGAGCCACTAAGAGAGTGGGTTGGAGGTCCTATTAGAATTAATAGTTTTTATAGGGGTCCAGCTTTAAACAAAGCTATTGGGGGATCAACTTCTTCTCAGCATTGTAAAGGACAGGCTATGGATATAGATGATGGTGGGTGTAATAAGACTAACGCTGAGATGTACGAGTGGATTAAAGAGAATCTAGAATTTGATCAGATGATCTGGGAATTTGGAGATGATACTAATCCTAATTGGGTACATGTTAGTTATACAGGTATAATCACAAATAGAAATAGATGTTTAAAGGCTTATAAAGAAAATGGTAAAACTAAATATAAAATAATATAAAAAATAGTTTGATATAAAAAAATAGTTTATATATTTGCATAAAATATATAATATGACATTCAAACCAAACGGATCGTGGGTTGTCCTTCCAGACCCAACAATTACAGAAACAGAATCAGGGATCATTTTAGACGAAGCTACGTCTATTCAAAATGCTAAACGATCTAATTTATTAGAGGTTATAGCTATTGGAGATGCGTGTACATTTGCTAAGGTTGGGGATACTGTTATGGTAGACCCTAGAACTGAAGCAGTAAAATGTAGAATAGATGAAAAAGATATGTTACTTGTAGGAGAACACCAATTATTAGGAAAATTTTAAATTAAATTATTAGACATGAAAAAAATTACAGCAACAAAACGTGACTTAGTAGGATTACTAAGAGGATTATTAGATGTGCAAGAATTACCCGGGAAAAACTTAGGTACAGCAGTTGCACATAATATTAAAGTATTAGAAGTAGAATTACAAGATATTGAGGACATGGGGACAATTAATCCTGAATTTATAACTATAGCTAATGAGGTTAATAGATTAGTTAAAGAGGAAAAAAATGAAGAAGCGTCTACTTTAGAAAAAGAAAATGAGGCTTTATTAGATGAAAGAAGAGAACAATTAGCAAAAATAGAGGTTGCATTAAATAATGAGGGTAAAGTATCTCTTAAAACAGTTCTTAGAAAAGATCTTCCTGCTACTATTAGTGGTAAACAGATCTATCATATTACATCCCTTTTAAAAGATTAGTGAAGGGAACAGTAACTATTTCTTTGCTTGATTATGAAAAATTACGAGATGCTAAAACAGATGCTGATCGGATAGATTATAATGTAAAATTATTAGCAAAAGAATTGCAAGTATTCTTAACTTTTATATGTACACGCTCTGATATAGATAAATATGTACAAGATTTTAACTTACAATCTACAACTTCTAAAATAATTTTAGAGGGAGGTAGAGCTAGAATAGAAAAAAGATGAAACAAAAAATAACTATACCAGTAAATAGTATTACTAAGTATTTAAGTATATGGAATGGAATTTTTCAGTTAACTCCTATGGAACTAAGGATACTGTCTGCTTTTATTGAAGTGCAGGAAACTACAGAAGAATCTAACATGTGCAGTTTAAGTAATAAGAAAGAAGTAGCTAGAATTATAGGGATGTCTGATTATAATACCTTAAATAATTATATTAAAAAGTTAAAAGATAAAGGATCATTATTATATAATAATAAAAAATATACTTTAAATAGATTATTAAATACAAAAAATACAGAAATTGGATTATCAATACAGTGGACTTAGAGATACTATTATTATAACCCATGAACTTGACTTTGATATTGTAGTTATTACAATACAAGACTCTGAGGGAACTTTATTATATATAAAAACATACAACGAATAAGATGGAAGAAAACGACGGACCAAAATTGCCAAGCTTTATACAAATGGCTAAAACATTCAGCAAAGAATTATCAGCTTATATTAAAGCGGGGCAGCCCGCATTAAAACAAGAAGAGTATGAAGAAAGATTAGAAGCGTGTAATGCTTGCCCCCATCTAAAAAAATCATCAATGAGGTGTGGTAAATGTGGGTGTTTTTTAGAGCATAAAGCTAAATGGAGAACATCAGATTGCCCAGATACTCCATCAAGATGGAAAGCACAAGATCCAAATCCTATAGGAGAGATAGAAATAAAAGCTAAAGTTGAAGCAGAAAGGTTACACGCAGAGCAAGAGGCATTAAAGAAAGAGAACCCAAATATACAAGATACAGACGGCAAAGAAACGCTGTAATGAAGTCTTTATTTATATATATAATTACTTCCAAGGCATTTAATAGATATAGAACTTCTTTAATTTATAGTGATTGGATAGAAATTATAAAGATTACAGTTTCTATGTTACTGCCTCCTATAGTTATATCTATATACAGGTTTTTGAAGAGTATATTTAATAAGAAGGATTATAAAGGAGAATATATAAGGAATAAATCTTTTTTAATACATAATATTAAGTTAAAAGATATGTCTGCACAATTTGACTATACTTCAATTGAGTCTCAGACAAATTATAACTGGGACAAATTAGAAGCTTCTATTTTAAAATATGGAGTTATTGATCCTCCAGAAGTAACGTATTCTTTTAACGATAATGTATCTCCTCAATACTCTGTAATTGGAGGTAATCATAGAATAGCTATTTTACGTAAATTATATGGATCAGACCATGAAATAACTGTTAGACTATACCCAGAAAAGAATAAACATACATTATAGTGGTAGATAAGAAACTTTTAATTTATAAATTAGCAAATAAATATGACCTACCTTTAGAAGTAGTAGAAGATGTAGTTAATCATCAATTTAAATTTATAAATAAAATAATGAAAAAAGGTAAATTTGAATCAGTGCGATTACCATACTTTGGTAAGTTTTCTGTAAAGCCTGGAAGAGTAAAACATATAACAAAATTAAAAAATGAGCCTAAAAGATGATTTAATACATATTAACAATAATAAAGGTATACCAAGTGCGTACGCTTTATCTATTAAAGAATTTAAGGATTTAACCGTAAAAGAGCTTGCATTTATCTATTTTACTATTGATCATAGGTCTCCTTTTTCAATCTATGAGTGGGATCAACGTATTATTGAAGTAAAAAATAGTATATTTGGCGAAGATAAAAAGTGGGAAGCTTCTAAAAAAGTACATGCAGGGTGTGATAAGTATGAACAATTAATTGAAACTTCAGCAGTAAGATTACTAAAAGCAGCAAAAGAATCAATATTAAAATTAGAAAAATACTTTAGAGATATAGATCTTACAATGATGGATGATAATGGTAAACCTATATTTCATGCAAAAGATTTAATAGCTAATGTATCTAATATGGGGAAGGTAGTAGATGGATTATCAAGGTTAGAAGAGATAGTGAAAAAAGAAGAACAAGCTGCCAATACTAATAGAGGAGGCATTGAAGTAAATAAATATAGTATGTAATGGATTTTTTAGAAGATATAGAGATGTATAATAAGGCAATGACTAATGCCTATGATTTAATCACCAAAAGGAAAACAGTAGATGATGTTTATGAAGAGTTGTATGAAGAATATGACGAATATTACTTACCTTTTGATCCTATACTTGAAGATGGTAGGACTGCAGATGTAATTGATATGGTAATTGAACATTTCAGTAGTATAGAAGAATATGAAAAGTGTGCAGAATTGGTAAAGATTAAAACTACATGTTTAAAAGAATAGACAGAATAAGGCCAGCAGCAGTTAATTTCATAAACACAGGTCACTATACAACAGCTCTTCCTGGAACTAAAGATTATTATGATTTTTGGGACCAAGAACAAAAGAGGTGCATGTATGGGTATACTGTAGATGAGATTAATATCACTGGATTTCACTATTTTTACTTAAATTATTGTCCTATTGATAGGGCTGTAGATGAGATATTACCAGACGGAACAGTGCAGGCTAGACGAGAGCGTAGTTTCCCTAGATTTTATGATGGAGATTGGGCATATTTTCATGAAATAGATAAAGCTAGGGCAGATAATAAACATATGATAGTCCTTAAAGCAAGGAGGAAAGGATACTCATATAAAGCAGGGAGTATGCTAGCGCGTAATTACTTTTTTGTAAAAAATTCTAAAAACTTTGTATTTGCATCATCAAAAGAATTCTTAATTGGAGATGGTTTACTGTCTAAAGCGTGGGAGTTCTTATCATTTATAGATGATCATACTGCATGGGCACAACCAAGATTAAAAGACAGGGAAATGCATAAGATGTCTGGGTATAAGAAGAAAGTAAACGGATTAGAAATTGAAATGGGGATGAAATCCCAAATAATGGGGGTATCTTTAAAAGATAATCCAGATAAAGTAAGGGGTAAGGCAGGAGAATTGGTATTCTTCGAGGAAGCAGGCTCTTTCCCAGGATTATTAAAAGCATGGGAAGTAACAATGCCTACGATGAGGCAAGGTGCTAAAACATTAGGAATGATGGTTGCTTTTGGTACCGGTGGTACAGAAGGATCAGACTTTGAGGCTATGGAAGAAATATTTTATAATCCAGCAGCATATGATTGTATGGATTATGAAAATGTATGGGATGAGGGAGCGATGGGTACAAGATGTGGGTATTTTATTCCAATACAAACAAATTTAGATGGATTTATAGATGAAGATGGTAACTCTTTAGTATCTGAAGCTACTATCTATGAAACTGAAATGAGGGAAAAGAAAAAGGGTGCCGCCGATGCCAAATCATTAGATCAATACATTGCAGAGCACCCTTTCTCACCTCAAGAAGCTACATTACAAGTAACAGGTAATTTATTTGACATTGCTTCATTACAAGAACAATACAATACAATAAAAGCTAGGAATTTACAAGCAGTAGGTACTATAGGTAGACTATATCATAACGCAAAAGGAGAAATTAAGTTTAATATAGACGGAGATTTAAAACAAGTTATTAAATTTCCACATAGAAAAGATGATGATACAACAGGTGCAGTAGTAATTTATGAGGCTCCTTATAAAAACAGTAAAGAACAAGTACCTATAAATATGTATGTAATTTGTCATGATCCATATGGACAAAACCAATCAGCAGACAGTTCATCACTAGGAGCAGCATATGTATTAAAAAGACCTAATAATTTATCTCAGCCTGATGATATAATTGTAGCATCATACGTTGGGAGACCTAAAACTCAAGATGATTATAATAGAAATCTGTTCTTATTGGCTGATTACTATGGATGTAAGATAGGGTTTGAGAATGATCGAGGAGAGGTTATAGCATATGCAAAAAGATATAGGAAGTTACATAAACTTCAAGAAGAGTTTGAAATGTTAGATAAAAAAGAACTTAGAAGCAGAACTGTAAAGCGTCAGTATGGTATGCATATGACAGAGGCTAGAAAGCGTCAAGGTGAGATATACATAAGAGATTGGCTAAATACCGTTAGGAGAACTGATGAACACGGTAGGCAGACATTAAATTTACATAAAATATATGATCCTGCATTCTTAATGGAGCTAATTAAATTCAACCACAAAGGTAATTTTGACCGTGTAATGGCATTTATGATTGGCATGTACCACACAAGAGAATTGTATAATGCAGAAGTAAAAGATGTATTAGAAGACAGGGCAGCAGATAAATGGTTTGATTCACAGCACTACTAGTGTTATATATATAAATATAAGGGTAATCTTTACCCTTGTAGTAAAAACGAAGGTAAAATTAATTAAATTTGTAAAATGTATTTAGGGGAAAATCACATACCACAGCAAAAATTATCTAAAACTAAGAAAAACAAGCAATGGAAGGAGGCTTGTGTAAAAGCTTATATAGATCTATCCGAGAGTGGTGGCGGAATTAGTCAAAGAAAAGACTACTTAAAAAGACTTTATGATTACTATAATGGTATAATTGATGGGCCTGATTATGACTACGTTCTCAAACCTTATGGGAAGACGCGTAAGAATTTCCCCTCTAAAATGCGTAATTATCCTATTATCAAGCCTATTCTTGATCTTCTTCTAGGAGAACAGTCTAAAAGGCCCCTCAACTATACTGTTACAGTACAAAATTCTGACACTATAAGTCTTAAAGAAGAGGCTAAATCAGCAGCTGTCATGAAAAGTATGGAGCAGCATTTTATTAATGCTATGAATGAGGCAGGAGCAGAAACGGGAATGCCAAGCGATGAGAAGGCAGCAATGCCAGATCATGTGGCTAAACAATTTGAAGATTCGTATGTAGATAATAGAGCTATAAAAGGACAGTATGCTCTTAATTATATTATGCAGGAGCAAGAATTAGAGGATAAATTTAGAAAGGCTTGGTTTGATTTCTTAGTTACAGGAGAATGTTACACACATAGAGGAGTTAGGAATGCAGAACCTTTTTATGAAGTATTAAATCCATTGAATGTAGATTATGATTTAGATCCAGATTTAGAATTTGTAGAAGATGGAGATTGGGCTATGGTTAAAAAATATGTACATGCATCTACTGTCATTGATCATTTTCATAATGATTTATCAGACGAGCAAGTATTATCATTAGAACAACCAAGACACGAAGATATAGATGCATACTTAACGTATGGATCATCTGACAGTGCTTCTAGAGATGTATTTAGAAGTAGGCTATTAGAAGTTACTCAAGTATATTGGAAATCTAGGAAAAAAATTGGATTCTTAAAATATATGGATCCTGAAACTGGGGCAATGGAAGAGATGGAAGTAGAAGAAGGATATAAGATTTCCCCAGAGTTAGCAGAAGCAAATGCTAGTATAGACTGGAAATGGGTTAATGAAGTATGGGAAGGAACAAGAATAGATGGGAGAATGTATATTAATATACATCCATGCGTAAATCAACGTGTGTCTTTAGATAATCCTTCAACATGTAAATTACCTATTAACGGTAGGAGGTACTCAGATAGAAATACAGAAAATATATCACTAGTATCTTTAGGTATACCTTACCAGTTGAATTATAACATTTATAAATACAGACTAGAACTTGCAATAGCAAGGTCAAAAGATATTGTAGCACAGTTTGACATTAATATGATTCCTAAAAAATGGGATATGGACAAGTTTATGTACTATGTAGAAGGTACTGGTATAGCTTGGGTTGATTATAATAAAGAAGGAATTCAATTATCACCTCAACATCAATCTGTCCTGGATATGTCTATTAAAACAATAGAACAATACATAGTACTTCTAAACTCTATTATGGAAGAGTGGGAAAAACTATCTGGAGTCAACAGACAAAGACAAGGGCAGGTAGGAGAATATGAAGGGAAGGCATCTTCACAACAGGCTATTGTACAATCTTCACATATTACAGAAGATATATTTAAGAAATTTGCAAGATTACAGCGAAGGGATTTACAAGCTATGATAGATTATTCTAAAGAAGCATGGCTGACTGGTAAAAAATCTATGTATATGATGCCTGATGGTACAGCAGAGTTTTTAGATTTAGATAGTATGGAGCATATGGAGTCTGAGTATGGAATCTTTGTATCTAATGCAGGTAAAGATCAAGATAAATTACAAGCTATTAGAGAGTTATCACAAGCAATGGTTCAGAATGGATTACCAATATCAGCTGTTGCAGAGATGATAGATACAGATAACTTTACTAAAATTAAATCTAATATTAAATCAGCTGAAAAATCTCAGCAAGAATTAGAGCAACAACAAAAACAATCAGAACAAGAAATGCAACAGCAGATGCAGCAAGCCCAGCTTCAAGCAGAGCAAGCTAAACTTGAGAATGATAATATGAACAGAGATAAAGATCGTCAAGTTCAGTTAGAAATTGCACATATAAATAATTCTGACAATATGCAGTCCCAAGCTTTTGATATGCAGAAATCAATGAAAGATTTTGAGTTAAAAGAACGTCAGTTAAATCTTAAAGAGGAAGAGTTAAATGAAAAGCGTAATACAAACTCTGGTAACAGAGCAAGTAAAGAAGTAGATCAACAACTTAAGCAGAGAGATCAAAATATTAAAAAAGATATAGCTAAATCTAAAGACAATAATCCTAAATAAGTATGACTCCTGAAGAGCAGATGAAAATAATTTCTGAGGCTTCCGCTCAAGGTTACAAAGGAAGCTTTACAGAATTAATTGCACAATCAGAACAGCAAAATGCTGAAAGGCAGGAACAGCCTATTCAAGAAGAGCAGGTACCTATTCCTGCAGCACCTCAAGATCTTATGTCTGCTCCAGATTTTAATATAACTATGCCTACTAATACAAATGGAGGATTAGTACAGAGTTATGGGGAGCCTATGGGAGTAGGAGGATTTGAAACAGGAGAATCTGTAAATAATAAAGTAGTATACGAACCTGCAGAGTATGAAGAAGGGGGATTTTCTGATTCTTCTTCTCATATAGTCGATAATTTTATAAACGGTAATAGTTATAAATTATCAGATATAAAGCTAGAAGATTTTAAACCACAAAAACAACCTGATTTAAAAAGTATTATAGCTGCTAGAGCTAAGCCTACTTTAATCACTGATGTTACACCCCCAGATATAGAAGCTTTAACTGCTCAAATTACAGGTGGGAATGCTAGAAAGATGTTTAAGAAGGGAGGATTTAAATATGAAGAAGGGGGCAACCCTGAGCTTAATCTAATACCATATCAATTACATCGGCCTAACTTGTCAGATATTGTAGCTTCTTCTGGCTGGACAGGACAGACTCCTATAGTTCCAGAAGTGCCTATAATAGAACCACAGTCTGAAACATTTAATTTTAATCCTAATGATTTTAATCCTGATTATGGGGAAGGATCAGTTCAGGATAATACTGAGATGTCTAGTTTCCAAGTAGACGAAAATTTTGAAGAAAAAGAACAAATAGCTGCAGATAAAAAATATGCAGAAGAACAAGCGCAAAAGAACTCGTTTAAAGGTGAATTTAGAAGTACTAATAAGGATAATGTAAGAAATATGACTGCTAATTCCTTTTTTGCAAATACATTAGATGGAGGATATGGGGGAAAAAATATACATAATGTTCTTTCTGACCAAGAAAATTTTGAAACTAATCTTAAAAATACATCAAATGCTTCTGGTATAACTACTATGCAGTATGCTGCACCAATGTCTGGGGGCACTAAAGTAGTTACTGCGGGAGCTAAACTTGTCCAACCTGGAATTAATGTAGGGAGAACTAAAGCATTATTAACTAGTAAGAATGCATGGAAGAATATGTGGCAAGGTAAGAATGTTGTAACTGGAAAAGCACTAGAGCCACTTAAGGCAAGTACCCTTCCTTATATAGGATCCGCAATAGATAAAGTGAGAAAGGTTACTGCTCCTGCTGCAGAGGGTCTTGGGTTTCTAACAGATGTGGCACATCTAAGTATGGTACCAGCCTTTGGAGAAGGCGTATATGAAGGAGGTAAAGAAATATTATATGGAGATAAAGTGAAAGGAGTTGAACAATTTGTAGGGAATGCTACAGAGTTTTTGACTCCTATTAATAAAACGTTTAGAGTACTAAATAATGCCCATAAATGGGGTAAAGATATATATAAAGGAAATGATGCCTCTGCTTTTTTTAGAACAGCCGGTGGTCCTAGATTTAGGAGTTTAGGGACAAGATTTCAACAACTCGCGAAATTTTTTAGAAAATGGAATAAACAAACTGAAATCGCGACAGATACTGGTTTAGGATATAACTTAGCTGAAGAGTATTTACCCCCTTCTCTTATGAGTTATGCAGATAACTATTACTCAGATTTTGCTACAAAGACTAATCAGGCAGCAGTAAAAGACTAGAGCAAGTGTTATATAATAAAGACATACTAAAAATAGTTAAGTGCTTTAAAAAGAAAGGAAATTTTAACTACTTTTGTAATACTAAATAATATATAAAGACATGGACAATAAAGAACAAATTAAAATCGATGACATCACATTTGATGATGTTATTGGTGGTAGTGGAGTAGAGATGGTTGATGAAGCCCCTGTATCAGAGGATAAAGAGGCAGCAGATTCGGAGTTAGATGAAGAGATAGAAGATACTGTACTATCTCAAGGAGATCCCGGAGATGAGCAAGTAGAAAAAGAAGTTAAAGAAGATGTTATTGAGGATGATGAAGAAGATGATGAAGAAGAAGTAGATGATACAGTAGTTAGTGAGGTATTATCAAAATTAGGGTTAGAATTAGATACTGATGGATACGATGACACTACAGATGGGTTAATTAAAATGACTAAAGATGTAGGAGCAAAGTTAGCAGAAACTAAACTTGATGAATTATTTGAAGCGTTCCCACTAGTTAAAAATCATTTAGAGTACGTAATGAATGGAGGAGAGTCTCAACAGTTTATGACAGCTCATGATCCAAACACAGACTTTGATGGTTTACAGATTAAAGAAGATAATGTTAGATTGCAAAAATCTGTATTATCAGACTACTTTAAACAAAAAGGACACGACACGGAATTTATAAATGAGATGCTTGAGGATTATGAAGACAGTGGTAAACTTTTTCCTAAAGCAGAGCAGGCTAAAACCGCTTTAGCAAAAGTTCAAAAGCAAGAAAGAATACAATTAGTAGAGCAACAAAAAGAAAGTACTGCCGCAGAGCAAAAGAAACAACAAGAATTCTGGGGTGGTGTGTATGATACTATTGAACAATCTAAAGAATTTGCAGGTATTCAAATACCAGACAAAGAAAAGAAGAAATTTTTTAATTATGTATCTAAGCCAATTAATGATAAAGGATTCACTCAAAGAGATATGGATCATTCAGAAGCTGAGATGGATACTAAGTTAGCAATAGATTATTTAATGTATAAAGGATTTAAATTAGATGAGCTAATAAATAAAAAGGCACGTACAAAAAATGTAACGTCTTTAAGAAATAAGATCTCTAAGAATCAAGAAAGTATTAAAAGCGCTAAAAAAAGATCTAAACGATCAAAAGAATTTGATGTGGATAATTTAGATTTCACACTTTAAAAATATACCTGAACAGGGAAATAGGTACCCTACAATTAAAATAAAAAAATGGCAGGAACAAATATAAGCGTTCAAAAAACGTTTTACAACGACTCGCAAATGACTGATATGAACAGTCTTGCAAATGCAATGTTGTCTAAACCTACTGAACTGTCTCCTATTATTACTCATTTATCTGGAAAAGATGATAAACGATTCCCACTTTCATTCTTAACAGAAGGAGTTGGAAATGTTAAATCTATTGACAATTTAGAATAC
>TARA_R110000765_G_scaffold61677_3_pt1 | contig 11469 bp, 7 predicted proteins | sample TARA_R110000765 | Tara Oceans TARA_R110000765 (sample SAMEA4398168) | marine metagenome | biome: Polar Biome; feature: [MES] marine water layer (ENVO:01000295) within the mesopelagic zone...; material: water (ENVO:00002006), including particulate matter (ENVO:01000060) such as...... | reverse complement strand
GCCAATACGAATGCCTCGGTTATTGCCACCAACAAAATATTAAAGGCAGGTGGTACAGCGTACAAAACCAAAGCAGCTTTTAAATCAGGTAAAACAACCATTCCTGCAGGGTCGTATATCGTTTCTGGCGGTAGTGCGTCTATCGATGCTTTGGCTAGCGAGTATGGTCTTGAGGTTACGGGCTTATCTTCAGAACCTAAAATTGAGATGACTAAAATTCACCTTCCTAAAGTGGGGCTGTACAAGTCTTGGGTATCGAACATGGATGAAGGGTGGACACGCTTTATAATGGATGAATATGCCTTTGAAACCGATACCTTACACGATAAGGATATTCAAACCGCAGACTTGTCTCAATACGATGTGTTGATACTGCCTTCGCAACGCGTAAAATCACTTTTACATGGAAATTCTACCTTAGAAATGCCAGAAAAATTTACGGGAGGATTAGGCCTTGAAGGCTCTGTAGCGCTAAGCAACTATGTAAAAAATGGCGGTACGCTAATGGCTTTTGATGAAGCTAGTAATTACGTGATCGAACAATTTGGCCTACCGATTAAAGATGCTACCGCAGGCACGGATAACAAACAATTTTTTATCCCTGGCTCCTTAATTAAAACGGGATTTGATACTACGCATCCATTGGCCTTTGGTATGCAAGATACGGTAGCGGTATCGTTCAATAAAAGCCGCGCATTTGAGATTGAAAAACAAGAGAAAAAAGGAGAAGGCGGTACAGAAGATATTAAGGATGCCCCTGTACCAGAAATTGAGGTGATTGCCAATTACGCTGAAAAAGATTTATTGATGAGCGGTTGGGCTATGGGCGAGAAAAAATACATTGCTAAAAAACCGGCCATGGTCAAAGCAAAGTATGGTAAAGGCGCTGTGGTGTTATTTGCTTTCAGACCGCAGTTTAGAGCACAACCTAGAGGCACGTATAAGCTTATTTTCAATACGATTTATGAGGGAGCTTCGGATTAATATTGCTCTTTAAATTTTAAATAATTAGTAGCATATAAGGCCTATCAGAATCTTGAAAGGGCTTTTTATTACCCAAACCTTAGAATAAAGAAATCACCCTTAAATAAAATTTTATTATTCTGCTAATTACGGAAAACCGTAATGATTCTGTTACAAAATTCCTTTAGTTTGATTATAATAAATCTGACTTATACAATATGGAGAAGGATTTAACTAAATATCTTTTTCAAATATGATTATTGATATTGAATAATTAGATTTAATTGAAATAGGTCTATTCTTTATTTGATGCAACACCCATTTAGAATGACATTTCTAATAATGATAGAATTAAATTCCAATTTGAAACACAAGCACATTATTTGAGTATTCAAAAATTGGTTTCATAGTAATTAATAACCACATAGAATGTTACAAAAAAATGATTTAAAATTACTTTTCGATAGCTTATATTCAGCAAAAGATGAACAAGATATTGAAAGCTTAATTGAAAGCAATCAAACAATATTTGATGATTCCAATTGGAAACCATTAGGTCAAAATCAAAGTAATTATGGAGTTGTTAAAAATCAACAATCCAATCCAATAGCAGCACTTATAGAAAAAGCAACAAACTCCATTGATGCTCTACTAACCAAAAAGTGCCTTGAATCAAATATAGATCCAAGCTCAGAGGATGCCCCTAAGTCTATGGATGAAGCAGTTGAAAGGTTTTATCCAAAGAACAACTGGGATTTAAGGCAGTTTCGAAAAGAGCAGTCTGAGGAAATCCAAATTATTGCAGATGGTAAGGGGCCTAGAAACCAAAAAAATCAATATCCCACATCCGTAATAATTTATGATAATGGGGAAGGTCAACATCCTGAAAAATTTGAAGCTACTTTTTTATCCCTTTTAAGAGGAAATAAAAACAATGTGCATTTTGTTCAAGGAAAGTACAATATGGGTGGTAGTGGAGCTATAGTTTTTTGTGGAAAGAAACGTTATCAGCTTATTGCATCTAAGCGTTTTACAAATGATGGAGATTTTGGTTTCACACTTATTCGTGAACATCCTAAAAGGGATAGTGATAATGCAAAAGAGACATGGTACGAGTATTTGATGATTAACGATTCCATACCAGCTTTTCATATTGACATATTAGATTTAGGATTAGAAAACAGGAAGTTTACTACGGGTACAATTATTAAAATGTATTCTTACCAGTTCCCAAAAGGTTATTCTGGCTTTGCGCAAGATTTAAATCAAAGCATCAATGAATTTCTTTTTAACCCTGCGCTTCCTATTTTGACTAAAGACATTGCAGAACGTTATCCAAATAACAAGGTTTTAACGAACGACTTATTCGGTTTAAAACGGAGGCTGTTAGATGAAAAGAATGATTATTTAGACTCTAAGTTCTCAGAAGAGTTCGTGGATGATGTTTTTGGTAACATGAAAGTGTCTTGTTTCGTGTTTAAAACAAAGGTTAAAGATTTTGACATGAAGAAGTCTAAACAGGTTATTCAAGATCGTTATTTCAAGAATTATATGACAGTTCTATTTTCTCTAAATGGACAGGTTCATGGACATTATACTTCAGAATTTATCACTAGATCCTTAAAATTAAACTTATTAAAAAATCATTTGCTGATACATGTAGATTGTACGGAGATGAAATATAATTTTAGAAAGGAACTCTTTATGGCTTCTCGAGACCGTTTAAAAGATGGAGAGGAGACCCAATATCTTAGAGCTTACTTAGCAACACAATTAAGCAAAAAGGACGGTAGGCTAGCTGATATCGAAAAACTCAGAAAACAGGCAGTAGATATTGACACTACCTCAAGTACTAATGACTTATTAAGGAATTTCACGAAGAAACTTCCTTTAGATTCTGATTTAATGAAATTATTGAATCAAACGTTTAAACTTGATTTAAAGGACAACAAGCCAAAACCAAAAGAAGGAAAGAAACCTTCAAAAAACACTAAAGATGAAATTCCATTTGACCCTAAACGATATCCAAGTAGTTTTAAATTAGAAGCTAAAAATGATGGTAAGACGGAAGTAGCAAAAATTCCATTAGAGGGCGAAAAAACAATTAAATTCTCAACGGATGTTGAAAACGATTATTTTGATAGGACCGATGACCCCGGAAATTTTCAAATTTCAATATTGAACATTACCAATAATGAAGTAAAGGGAGGTACAGATATAGGGGAGCCTAAAGACCCAACAAAAGTTTTTAATATCGTGAAAAGTAGTCCAAACGATGGAACGATAAAAGTTAGTTTGAACCCAAAAGATAATTTAAGTGTTGGGGCTGCAATACAGATGAAAGTTACTCTAACAGCTCCGGGTGAAGATTTTGATGAAGTATTTTGGGTTAAAATCGTTGATAGAGAAAAGAAAAAGGAAAATAAACCAAAGGAAGAAGATACCAATGAACCATTAGGACTTCCTCAATTGGTATTTGTTTATCAAAATGTGCAAGAGGGTCAAGAAAATGCTGTTAGTTGGGAAGATGTGGAAGAAGCTACTTCGCTTGATATTGATTTTTCGACAGTTATGGTGCCAGAGGCGGAAGGAGATACGCTAAAAAAGATTTTCGTAAATATGGATAGCTCTGTCTTGAAAAATTTTAAATCGAAAATCAAAAATCCTAATCAAGAACAAATAGAAGTTGGCAATAGAAAATACTTTACCTCCGTATACTTTCATACATTGTTTTTATACACTATTAGTAAAAATAGAGGGTATGAAATAAATCAAAAAATAGAAGGTAAAGATGATGTAGAACATGTAGAACTTGGTCAATACCTAAAAGATTTATTTGACCATAATTATTCTACCTTTATTTTGAATTTTGGTGGAATGGAAGAGATGATGCAAGGAATTGGAGATTAGATTGACTGTTATATTATGGAAATAGATAAAGATAAATATGAGAACAGTAAAGAAACGATGAAATCACTCAAAGTCTCATCTTGCGAGTTAATGCATTTAAGAGTTAGAGGAAAGCTCAAGTTTATAAAGAAAGGGAATGCTTATTTTTATGAAAAATCAGAATGATTAATACAATAATTCCATTTCATCCATCTTGAACAAGCGTTTTTGTTCTTTTTTTAATGCCATTATTACTTCTTCAATAGATTTGCTTCGTCTTTCTTGGGAATTGTTTAGCATGGTTCTTATAACCTGATAGATATTATGATTCTTCCAAAGAAAATCTGATCTTCTTATTCCTCCTTCAGGAGAGTTCCCTTGAAGAATGTACCAAAGAACCTTACCAATCTGATATATATCTGACTGATGATTTATTTTGCAGTTATGTAAGCTATTCCAAGGTTTGGATTCTGCTAAAAATTTATTCAAAGCTTCCGGACTCATCCAACCTCTAGGCCCTATCCATTCACCATCACCATCAATTTCCATAGTTTGGTCTCTATGCTCAACCAATCCTAAATCAGATATAACCCACTTATCATCGACGAACAAAATATTGTCTGGTTTTATATCTCTATGGTAATAATTTCTTGACCAAATCTGTTTGAGAGATTCACATATTTCGATACAGAGCTCTAATCTTTGAAGTAAGTTAAGATTGTTTATTTCCAAGTAACTAGATAATTGTCTATCCGCATAATCCATTGTATAAAATCGAAAATCCGCTTTCCTATTTGTCGCAATGTCTGACCAACGAATATTTACTTGACCATAATGGTATACAGTCATCAAATTAGGTAAGTTATTTTCGTTGCAATCAATAAGGGCTTCAATTTCTATTTTAAATCTTTTACTCCTTGGCATTTCTGCTTTATATTTTGGAATCGAATACTTACATACTTTTATTACTAAATCTGGAACAAGTGGATAATCCTTAGTTTTATTATATTTTTCTGAGTTTATTAATTTTAGTACGCATCCATTCGCTCCTGAATTCCCTGGGTTTAAATTATCCAAAAAATATGGCACATAAAAAATTCCATCGATTGTGATAGTGTTTTCTTTGGGAGTATCTAAATCAATTTGAAACTTTCCTTTGTCCAAGCAAATACTTTTAGGGAATGTTATATCAATATTCTTCATTCACTAAACATTCATAAGGTTATACCCTTCAATTTCATCAAACTTCACCTCAAATAATTGGTGACTTTCGATATATTCCGCTATATCCGCTAAAATTTCATTGTCAACAATATCTTTAGACTTGTTTAGTAGAAGTGAATTAAAAAAGTTTAATCTGTACTTTCTTGCTTTTTTAGAATTCGATTGAGACACACAATTGATTGCATACTCCCTAAGAGAATAGCAATCTTCATTGGAAGGGGAAATATATTTAGAGATGGCTAGTAAAATCAAATACTGTCGCTTATGCAATTCTAAGCTTGCGTTAATATTTTTATCAATAAAACTAAATAATGTATAAAAATCGTTTTTCTGTCTATATCTAGTTTTATTAATATTAACTACTTCATTTAATTCGGCTATTCTGTCAATCACATTATTAAATTTTTCATTGACCAAAGCAAACTGTTCATTAGAAATATCATTTTCATAAATATCTGAGATAATTTTCTTTTTGTCCTGTGTTCCGTGGATAAGGTATGCTAGTAATTCTTCTATGAAGTTTCTATCATTCATTCTTCTTGATGTGGCCTCTGTAAAAAGGTTTAAATCCATGAAGTTTTGATAGGTTAAAGTTGTTTCTGCTAGTTTTAAGAAATTTGTTCCAGAAAACTCAGCCTTATTTATTTCAGGAATATTAAGCTGTTTCCCCTTTTTATTTACCAAAACATAAAACTCTTCGATTTCTTCTTTTTTCAGGACTTCATAAAGATTGGTGACACTAAGCTGGTAATTAAGAAATTGATCTTCAAAATTAAATATATTTTTAGCGGAGTCTGTTATTTGTTTTTTGTAATACCTGAAAATTGTCCGTGCTCTTTGTTGCCCATCTACCATTTCAATGATTCCTTCAGGGTTTTTGTATAGAAAAAAACTTGGCAGAGGATATCCTTTTTTTATCGAATCAATCAATCCCTCTTGATCATTTCTAGTCCATATGTCATTTCTTTGATAATATGGTTTTAAATCGATTAAATCCTCATTGATTAGACGAATTAATTCAGCTATGTTAAAAGGTTCTATTTTAAATTTCATTTTATAAAAAACAAGTATTACATCCATCACGCTCCGTTTCGTCAAGAATATCGAGTAAATAAGGAGATGATTTTGATTTTTGGGACTTTTTAAGGTGGTCTAATTTTATCTGACGAACTCTAGCTGGTTCAGTCAATTCTATAAGGCTCTCATTAGCTACCCAAGTGAATGATTCATCGGTGTTTTCATATTTCATGGCTTCTTTAAATAGTTCTGGATGTTGTTCAAATAACCACACCCATTCTATTTTTTGTTGAAAGAAACAGAAGTAGCATCCTGATCGACTTCTAGCATATTCCCCTTTCTGACCATCTACTTCATATTCTACCTTCTCATAATATTGAGGCACTCCTACGCCGCTTTCTCTTAATATTTTAAAGACATCGTCTCTTACAATAATATCTTCATTATCTAAAAGAGCATATTCATCTTCGAATGATAAGGAGTAACCAACACTTTTTACAAATTGAAATACAGTCCTATTAAATTCTGGAATACCCATATCTAAAAGACTGTTCGCTTTGTTCTTAATTATTCTTTCTGTCTCCAAACGATAATTTCTGTCAAACGAGATAGGTTCTGATAATAAGTCGAAAACCTTTTCTAGTTTTTTGCCATTATAAAAAGAACCATAGAAATCCAAGACTGTTTTCTGGTTTTCGGGATTAAAAAGTTTGTGCATGACATCGCTACTCCAAATATTCTTTCTAAATGGGAATATGGATTGAATGTTATCTTGTTTAGAAATATATCCCTCGCGGTCTTCATCTCCACGAATGCCTACATAGGAAACAGTGGGTTCTCCATTTACAAATTTTTCAAAGGGTTTTAGCTTCATTAATGCTGTACACCATCTTGCTTGCGGAGATGGCAAATAACCACGAAATGATTTATAGTAAAAATCAAATGGTGTTTCATTGCTTCCGACAAGTTCTTCATTTTCAAGACGCTTAACCTTTTTGCCTAAGTACGATTCTAAGCTATCAATAAGTTGATAGGTTTCATCTAGCTCCTTGCCTGTATCACAGAAGTAATACTCAAAGTTGAGTTGTGGATATCTGTCATTAAGATATATAGCCAAAGCAGCACTATCCTTTCCTCCTGAAATTCCTAAAATATGTCTAGGTTTATTCATTATCCAATTCTTGCTTTAACAGAGATGTCAATATAGGAATTTTCATACTTTTATCGATATCTAATTCCTTTTTAATCCTCTCTATTGTAATTTCTAATTCCTTTAATTTACTCTTAGGCACTCTTATTGTGTGTTCTTTTAAGCCTGAATCTTTAGAAGTTAATTCTAAACGCAATAACACTTCATCATCTCTTTGTTCTAACTGATATAGCGCAGTCAAATTATCCAATTCTTTAATTAGAAGTGCTAGTTTGTCTTTTAATTGATTTTCCTCTACGTCTTTAATTTTGTCTAAATTTTTACCCAAAATAGCTTGTGTGACCGACATTAACCAACTATCTCGATCATTTAGATTTGAATTTATGCGCATCAATAATACTTTGTGCTTAGTTAAAACCTGATGCTCTTTTATTGATGAAAAGCGGTCTTGTAGCATTTCTTTGTAAACAGGAAAATTATAATCTCCGCCTAGTATTTCCTCATTGATAAACTGTTCTAGTCTATCTTTTAAGTCATCGAAAGACGATTTAATTTCCTCAATCGTATTTTGAAATTGATTAATATAATTATCAAAGACCTTTTTGTCAGTAGCTAGTTCACTTGTTGAGAACCCTAGCGCACTAGGAAATGCTTCAAAGAATGTTTCTTCAGGGTCTTTTGCTTTCGAAATAGCCTCCCTTAATTTAATAGCTTCGGATGATATAGTTTTGGTTATTTTACTATAATCGGGTAAATCCCTATAAAAAATTAATAAAGGACGAATACTTTCAATGAATGAATTTGTATCGATAAAATCTTTAGAGTCTTGTTTTAGAAACTCTCTATATTTATTAAAAAGGGTTAGACGAAGACTGTTTAGTTCAAAACTTTTTAATGAATACTCTTTGGGATTTCGAGTTAGCATATATAGATTCTGTTCGTTCAAATAGGGAACAAAACCAGAATCCTTAAAAAGAGCGAAGTCACCACGTCTTATGAATAGAAATATTGGAATCCAAAAATCGATAACTCCTTGCTTTAACTTATAAGGTCTTTTACTTAATGTATCTATAAGATCTGAAACATTTTTTTTGGACTCTTGTGCGTCTTTTAAAAAACTTTCACTAGCATTCCAAAGGTCAATTAATCCAGAATTTTCATTAGGTCTCGTTATAATGAAAGATTCTCCTTGTTTTTGGTGTATTCCTGTTTTCTTTAATAGCGTATAATAAATTGTTTTCTCCGCTGGCCATTTATCATTTTCAACACCTAAATCTTCTAACTCCCAATTATCTTCTAAAGCTCTCCAAAGATTTCTTCTTGCAGAAGATATTGCGCCAGAAACTTTATGTTTATTAAACAATTCATTGTTAATTGTAGGCGATAAATTATAAACCTCCTCACAAATATTAGAAAGCTCCCTGTTAAACTCTTTCTTGTTATTAATAGGAACTATTCTTCCATTTCTAAACCAAGTAACCCTGTCCGAATAAAGGCTATCAATTACATAATGATTTAATAAATTTTCTTGACTTTTTTTAATGGATTGTAATTCTTTTATTGCAACCCTATCATTTTGATCCTGCATATCTTTCAAGACCTTTTCCAATTTCTGGATTTCGATTAAGGTTTCAATTATCTTGTCTGTATAATTGAAAAAACAATAGAAAATAGCTTCTTCCGTATCAGTTGATTCAAGAATATATGTTTCTAGGTTTTCACTTTTACCAAAAATCAAATTTATAAAGCCATCAATTTCTCCCTCCGGCTCTATGTTGATTGGTTTTTCTGTTAAGTTAAACTCAAATAAACGAGGTGTTCCTTTTCTGTAGGTGATAGATTTGGCAGTGATTATTGGAAAACTAAAATGGGATTGTAATTTTGAGACAATATCAATAGATAGTTCTATTTGATTTTCAGCTTGAATCAAAGCTTGTTCAATATCTAAATCGGTACCATCGAATAGCTTAAAAGAGCAGTCAAAACTGCTATATCGAATAATTTTCAAGGCTGTTAGTTGTGTTAAACTTTTTTTAATAGTTTTCTTTTCTTCTGTGAAGTAAGAAACTAAAAAGTTCTCATCAATTCTTGAGCCTTTAGTAGTAAAAATACTTAATAAACCAATAGCCTTAATGGTCCGAATTGCAGTTTCCTGGTTTTCCTCAATAAAAGCTTCAACCCTTTCAATTGAAGATTTTATAGCATACCATTTTGAGTAATCCGGATTTAACTTACTATTTAAATGTTGATAAAATTCTTTATATAAATAATCATACAAAGAGGCCAAGTCGAACCTTTTATTATTCTCTATTAATTCTGCATATTCTAACGAATTCAGAAATGTAAATAAGGATCTTTCATTTTGACCATATCTTTGTACGGCACTCGCTAAAACATATGCCGATATTGCATCTAAAGGATATAAACTGCCCTCTATTTTAGACAGGTATTCATTTTGAGTTTTAAATAAGTTATATTCATTAATGAGCTTCGCTTTTTTGACACCTTCATTCTGACCAATATTTTTCTTAAAATGTGAAGAGGCTAAATATAAAAGTTGTTCAACAGGTTCATTGAAAGTCAACTCCTTAAATCTTCCTTTGACCTTCTTCCATTCTTGAATTTGGCTAGAAGTTAGACTACCTACATAAGAATCAACACTTTGATGTAAAGTGGTCAACAATAGAATGTTTCTGTCCGGTTTATTTACAAATTCCGCCAATTTTTGCACAAAATACATTTCCTTTTCAGGGTCATTTTTTGCAGCATATTCTAAAAATTTTCCGAATTCATCTATAACAATTACTAACAGGCCGTTATCCTTGTGTAAGTCTTGATATTCTTGAAAAATTTTATCGAATAGTTTTTGATTTCCTTCTAAATCTTGAGTTACTTCAAATCGCTCATTGAATTCTGTATTTAAAGAAGCATATTCACCAACAAAATTTATAAATTTTATTTCACCTGTAAATTTGGAGGAGTTTATATCAAAAAACACTTGCGATTTGGTCAAAGTTTGTTGAAATGCCCAAAGAAAAGAGGATTTACCTGTTCCGAATGATCCAATAAGAGAGAAACAATGAAAACCCTTCTGAAAATCATTAAAAATATCAAATGCAATTCTTTCCGCATTTGGTGTAACCAAATATTCCATTTGAATATTTTGGTCCCTTAAGATATTAGTTGATGGAGAATTACTATGCTTCATTATAGTAGGTATTTAAAACGTCTAAAGAATTAGGCCGGTTTTTAATTTGAAGTACTTTAACTCCTGCTTCATTACTATAATAAATATCAGGAAACCTTGTTGTAATCTCAACAAGCTTATCTTCCAATTGTTCTGGTGTGAGGACGAAAATATGACCAATTCCTTTTTCATCATTGTAGAACGATTTGAAACTTATAGAATCACCATAATTTTCATTTTCTAAAATGCAATATAAAATAATCTCGCAGGGTAATGAATTGGAATTGCTGTTTTCAATACGATAGACAGTTTCTTTTAATTCATTTTTCCGAATCTCTGACAATAGATTTAGTTCAGTCAATAATCCTGAAAGACTATCTTCTTTTGTGTTTTCATGTTTATCAATGTAAGTTCTTGTAAAAACAGAAAAGTCCTTATTGAGAATTTTATCACTTGTATTAGGTGCTTTTTCTAATGCTAAATCTAGAAAATTAGATTTAGTAAATTCTGGTTTAATTTTCCGTAATTCTTTAAAAATCAAACTATAAATAGAAGCGTAATTCACAGAACATAATTTGTAATGCAAAAGCCACAGCGTACCTTCATTTTCAAGATATGGGTCCCATCCATTTTCTTGAAAAAGTCTTTCAAATAATTCTATTGATAATTCATCAGCATTAGTAATTCCAAATGCTTTTAGCCAAAATCGAATCGAATTAACCATATTCTTACCAACTCCAAGATAAACCCCTGAGTCATCCTGAAACTTTTCGCCGGATTGTATAAAATCGAATCCTTTTTTCAGCCAAAATAGCCGGCAATGGAATGTGTCGTGCCCTGAGAAAGTCATTAAATTTTAATTTTTGTAAAAGTACTTAATCAAATACTAGAAATCTAAGTTATAACACTATGGTTAAAAAGCAGGGGAAAAGAAAATTCTTACCCACTTTTTAACGAATGAAATTTAAATCTAAACAGACTATTGGTATTTACCTTACGGAAACCCGTAACCACGATAAGTAAATTGTGTTAAAATAGG
>TARA_R110000765_G_scaffold420898_1_pt1 | contig 11479 bp, 7 predicted proteins | sample TARA_R110000765 | Tara Oceans TARA_R110000765 (sample SAMEA4398168) | marine metagenome | biome: Polar Biome; feature: [MES] marine water layer (ENVO:01000295) within the mesopelagic zone...; material: water (ENVO:00002006), including particulate matter (ENVO:01000060) such as...... | reverse complement strand
ACAGTTGCATTCATAATTTTTAGAACTTGCAAGAATTATGAAGAAGAGAAAAGTAAACCTTAGAGACCTCAAAACAACAGAACATTCTAATGGTCATAACCATGATCACGCAGGTAACACGTCAATTATAAAAACCTACCTCCCTGCCATATTCAGTTTTATAATGCTGATGATTGGTATTGCGTTAGATTATTTTGAAACGTATTCATTTTTTGATGGATGGATACGCATTATCTGGTATATAGTGGCTTACATTCCCGTAGGCTTTCCGGTAATAAAAGAAGGATGGAAAAGCATTATAAAAGGAGATTTCTTTACCGAGTTTTTCTTAATGGGTATTGCAACCATAGGTGCCTTTTCAATAGGTGAATACCCCGAAGGTGTTGCCGTAATGTTATTTTATGCCGTAGGTGAACTTTTTCAAGGAGCTGCCGTAAAACGCGCCAAAGACAATATTAAAGCTTTACTTGATGTACGGCCAAATGAAGCATTGGTCTTTCGTAATAATACATATATCTCTATTAATCCAGAATCGGTTGAAATAGGCGAGAAAATTCAAATTCGCGTTGGTGAAAAAGTACCGCTAGATGGTATTTTATTATCTGATAAAGCTTCTTTTAATACTGCGGCATTAACTGGAGAAAGCAAGCCAGATACACTTAAAAAAGGAGAATCGGTATTTGCCGGAAGCATAAATCTAGCAGGTGTTATTGAGATAGAAGCCACAAAGGAATTTAAAGATAGTTCAATTGCCCGTATTTTAAATTTGGTACAAAATGCCACAGCTAGAAAATCAAAAACTGAGCTTTTCATTCGCAAGTTTGCTCGTATTTATACACCTATAGTCGTTTATCTTGCAATTGGACTGACACTACTCCCTTACTTTTTTGTTGATGACTATGTGTTTAGAGATTGGTTGTATAGAGCATTGATATTTCTAGTTATCTCTTGCCCTTGCGCCTTGGTCATTTCTATTCCATTAGGGTATTTTGGCGGACTAGGAGCTGCCTCACGAAACGGAATTCTGTTTAAAGGTGCTTCGTTTTTAGATAGCATGACCAAAATAAACACGGTGGTTATGGACAAGACAGGCACCGTAACCAAAGGTGTTTTTAAAATTCAGGATCTTGTTACAGATCAGATCTTTACCGAAGTTGAATTCATGAAGTACTTGATCGCTATTGAAGAACAATCTACTCACCCAATTGCTAAAGCAATATTAGAATATAAGACGGAAGGAGAGGGTTTTAAGGCGACCGATGTTTCAGAAATTGCAGGTAAAGGTTTAATGGGAATCGTTAACGGTAAAACTATTTTGGTAGGAAACAAAGCCTTACTAATATCGAACCAGATTAACGTTTCAACTGAAATTAACAATATTGTAGAATCTATTGTTTTGGTTGCTATAGACGGAAAATTTGCTGGTTACGTGACGGTTGCAGATGAACTAAAAGATGACGCACACCAAGCGATTAAAGAAATACGGGCTGCTGGAATCACAAAAATTATAATGCTTTCTGGTGACAAAGATTCCATTACACAAAAAGTAGCAAAACAATTGGGCATTGACTGGGCAAAAGGAGGATTGTTACCTGAAGATAAGCTCGAAGAAGTTGAAAAGTTGAAAAAATTGCCTGGCACAAAAGTAGCCTTTATTGGCGATGGAATTAATGATGCACCTGTTCTGGCAGTTAGTGACATTGGTATTGCCATGGGTGGTCTAGGCAGCGATGTAGCCATTGAGACCGCAGACGTAATTATACAGACTGATCAACCGTCTAAAATTGCAAAGGCAATAAAAATTGGTAAATCTACACGAAGCATTGTATGGCAGAATATAGCATTGGCTTTCGGGGTTAAAGTAATTGTTCTAGCTTTAGGAGCAGGTGGTTTAGCTACTATGTGGGAAGCTGTTTTTGCTGATGTTGGTGTAGCATTATTAGCAATTTTGAATGCCGTTCGGTTACAAAGAATGAATTGGGATTAATCATATTGGCACTTCGAGCGCAGTCGAGAACTTTTTAGTTACTCACCCACAAGACATTTCGACTGCGCTCAATGTGACACTTTAACTAACATAACATTACGAAAGCAGTGAAGTAATCTATTTCATAGAAACCCGGAGCACACATTCTGACTAAATTTGACAGTTTGTGGCAATGTAACTCTGATTGCATTTCGACTGCGCTCAATGTTACACGCTAAGAATACATATATCATTACGAAGGTAGTATAATCGTATACTTCATGACAACCTAAAACTCACATACTGCCTACAAGGTACAGATTCCTTCGTAACGAAAAGTTCCTCGAAAAGACGTACTTAATAACAATCTGTTTTTAGTTGATCGCTTTTTTCGAAAGCCTCAAAAGTTATGGTTTCATTGTTTTTTAGTGTGTTTTCCAATACATCTAAAACATCATGCTGCATTGCTAATGAACCACAAATCATAATGGAGCCACCAGAATTAATTGTTTGCAACACCACATCTTTCTGCTCTAGAATAACATCTTGAATATATTGCTTTTCGCCTTCTCTTGAGAAGGAAGAAAATATCTTGATGTTTTTATGATTTGATGCTCTTTTTTCTAAAACAGAATTATAAATCGTCATAGAGGCTTTTTTACGCCCTCCCCAGAACAAGGAGATATTCTGAGTCGTATTTTTTGAGATCATTCCTAAAAACGGGGCTATGCCGGTCCCATTTGAGATGAGAATTACATTTTTTCCATTTTCCGGTAAATGAAAATGTTCATTAATATCTAGGGCAGCTTTTATAGTTTCACCAACTTTTAATCCGAAGAGAAAATTAGAACCTCGCCCTAATTCATGTTTTTTAATACTCAATAGAATATCATCTCCAATTCTAGCAATTGAATACTGCCTTACCATTACATCACCATTTGGAAATACAGCCAACAGATCTCCAGATGTAAATACAACTTTAGATTTTGGTTGTAACCTCAGCAAAAAAGTATCATCAATATTCAGCTGCGTACGTTCTAAAACTTCAAAATCTACTTTTTTATATTTCTTTTTCTTGATAATCGGTCTTTCTATCGGAATAGTAAATCCCACCTGATTACTGAATTGAATCATCCACAGTTCAAAAGACTCAAAATCTGCCTTATTAATCTTGAATAATGGCAACTGTTGTTGAAAGTTCTTGGTAGAGCATATCTGATTATCTATATCAATTGCGAATTTGCAGTAATCTGGATAATCTAAAGAGCCAAAACCAATTACCGAAAAATCAATGGTATTCGGTTGTTTAACAGTAGAAAATATAGCTGGGAATTTACGGGCATTCGTTGGCGGTTCTCCTTCTCCGTAGGTAGACGTAAAAACAATAATGTTCATAGCCTTTTCATAAACAGCATACTTATTAAGTTCGGTCAAGTAAACTTTCTTTCCAACTTTTGTCAATCCGTCATACAGTCGTTGCCCAAAGTCAAATGCAGTACCACTCTCCGACCCTACCAATATCACAAACTTACATTCACCCTTACTCGGCATTGCGGAGATTCGCTTTGCTTTCTTTCTTCGTTTCAAGGTCATTACAAACCCAGAATACATGAAAAATAATATCGACGCAGTAGCTAACAACAAGATGATGGACCAAAGCACACTTCCTTCACCGGTGTGCAAAACCAAACTTAGTCGAGAAGCTAATGTTACAAAAGGATAATCACCGCTGCTGACAATTGTACCAGTTTGCTGATTTACCTGCACTTCTCTATCCTGTAAAGAAATTAGATAGTATTCTTCCGGGTCTTCAGAAAACGGAAATTCTACCAGTCGAATTTCCGCCAATGTAGTTTCCTTAAAAAAAGGGATATCATGAATACTCGCATAAACCTCAGCAGTATTATCTACAACAGTTTCATGTTGTTCCACTACAGTATCTGGAAGTAGATTAAATTTCTCCGCAGATAAATAGACTCCGGTAAGTGCCAGAATTAAAATAGGAATAAAAAACCATCTACTAAGAATAACATGGTACCGCAATTCAAAATAATCTCTCTGAACTTTTGAAAATAATTTAAGAAAACCTCCTTGTCTTTTGGCAAGTAGGATTAGACCTGTAATAGCAATTAAAAAAAGAAGCAATGAAATGAGTCCGACAAAAAATCGACCGATACTTTTTAAGAAAAGTGAACGGTGTAAATTGGTGGCAAATCTGTAGATATATGGTCGCTCTTTAACTTCTCCTAATTGCTCTCCTGAAATTGGGTCAACATAGATATCTAGTGTTTCCATCTCCCTGGTCAAAACAGAAGCTTTCACAAACCCTGACGCTTCTACTGCAAGTGCTAAAACCTCATCATAATTACTCTTTAGAGCTTCTATTGTAGTTGCTAATGAAACCTCATTTAAATTATGAGTAGCATACCCCTTTGCTTGATGAGATATAGGCTCTAAAGCTAAAATAACGCCCGTTAATGCCGCAACTAGTAAGAACAGTGAGGAAACAATGGCAAGAACAAGATGGCTATAACGCCAAATGGAAATGGTCATAAAAAAAATAGAATAAAATGGTAAGACTATAATTTAAATATTCCTGAACTTTAATTTAAATCATTCTGGAATATTTATTTTTAATCACAAAGTAATTCAGTTCTGTCAGTTTTAGAGAAGTCGAAAATTAGATACGTTTTAAATTATAAATATTTCGACTGCCACTGCCTGCCAGAAAGTCTAAAGGTGACATTAATATTAATTATTTATTGAGGAAGCATACGTATGTAACGAATGAATCCTTTTCCTTCCACTTTTGTTTTTAAGTTCTCTGAAGTCAATGCAAATTGAATATCATCTGTATAATACCCTTGGTCCTCTACAGAAGTTTCAAAACGTAGATTGTATCCCTTGTCTATTTTATCTGTTGGAATCTGCAAAACAGATAAGGTACGCTCACCTCCACTTATTGTTTCACCAGAAATAGCATCAATGTTAGGGCGATGTTTACCGTAAAATTTCCACCACTCCGTAATTTCACTATACCACTCGCTATCTTTACCCTGTACATATAAAGTTTCTACATATTCGTTATCAGCATCAACAATAGACACAATTAAATAAGCCCCTTCACCAGAATAATTCGTAAGTTGAATAAGACACCTTACAGCTGTTTTATCTATTGGAGTAAATGCTGTTAGCAACGCACCGATTAATACAATTGCCGGAATTAATTTAAATACTCTTTTCATCTATATATTTATTTTCTTACCATGTCTTATCAATTAACATGGTAGGTTTCTTTATTGTTTTAAAAAAAATAATGACGTGTTGCCTTTCTGCAACAACTCGTTTTCACTTGCCAAATCGTACACCGTTTCCTCAAAATCGGTTTTGCTCTTTGCGTCTGCACCTTTAGCAATTAAAAATTTAAGCATCTTGTCATTCTCTGCTTTCATAGCTGCCAAATGTAATGCCGTTAAGCCTTCATCATTTTTAGCATTTACATCGATATCAAAAGCAGAAACTCTTTTTAGCAATTCAAGATCGTTCTTTCTAGCTACAACATGGTAAAGGGTATTTCCTTCAGATTGAACGGTATTGAATTTCAGCCCCTTTGTTTTCAATACAGCTAACTTAGCATCAAAGGCATCAGCATTTCTTTTACCGAATGATTCTGCCAAGAAATAGGCAACAGTATTCCCCGTAGCATCTTGTACATTAATATCCGCACCTTTTTCTAACAAAAACTCAACTACATCTACGCTGTTATCATGTGCGGCAAGCATTAAAGCTGTTTCACCGTCATTATTAGCTGAGTTTATATCCTTTACATCTTTCGAAAGTAATTGAACCATAGCAAGTTCGTTTCTAGCCGCTGCATTTAAGAATGGCGTATTCCCTTTCTCATCTGCCTGATTTACATCTGCACCAGCGGTAAGGAAAAGTTCAAAAATGGCAGCATCTTTATTACTAAACGCTAATCGGTGTAATGGCGTGCTTCCGTCATTTTGTACAATATTCGGCTCTAAACCCAACCCTTTTAAATAGGTGTAGACTGGCAAACCATTACTGAATCCGCGACCGCCTTGAGATGCAAACATAAAAGCGTTGCCGCCATTTCTATTCAATGAATTATAATCGACCCCTTTCTTAACTAGCAATTTCAAGAACTCGATATTTCCTTTTTTAGAAGAATAATTGAACACACCGTTACCATCATCGTCTTTGCTATCTAAAGCCAGACCTTTGCTTAAAAAGAAATCTAACTCTTTTTGATTAGCAAGATAAGGTGCAGCCATTAACAATAAGTTAGCTCCGTGGTCATTTTTCTCTGCTACCAAATTCACCCCTTTCTTTTCAAAAGCCTCATAAATAGCAGCATTGGTAAGTCCGGCATTTGCCCCAAAAGCAAGAGGAGTATAACGGTGACTATCTAGAGCAGTTACCGAGGCATCTTGATTAAGTAGATATTGAACCGATTGCACATCGCCAGCATAAGTTGCCCAATGCAAGTAAATACGGCTATCATGTGTTTTCTTATGTACCGCATTTCCATCCAAAGAAAGCAAGTATTTAATCACATTAATATCGGCCTTACCCATTAAGGCAAAAGTGGTAGCATCAAAGGCATTATCATTCATTGAGGTAGGGTCATTACCCTCTGCAATTTTTTGTTTTAAGGCTGCAACATTGGGGTTACTTTTCCAATAATCACGATCATGCAATTCATTCTTCTGTTGGGAAATACCTGTGAAGCTTACGAACAACAGAGTGGTTAGGGCTATTAGTTTTACAGTTTTCATGCTTTTATTTTTTTACAAAAGATTCAATAACATTATCAATTTCAACTTGTTCATTATACGCATCATCAAAAAGATACTTGTATAACACTTTATTATCAACCTTCTCTTCTAAAGAAAGGTCTTGATTACGACCATAAACATCATCCCACTTTTTGCGTACTAATATCCATTTATCAGTATTCTCTTTCCACCATTTAGTAGCAGCAGCACATTTACTATCATCAACCTTTACATAGGTATTATATCCTTTTTCTTTTGCTAAAATCACATCGTCTTTACCAGCTTCGCGAATTACCTTCATGTTGTTCTGGTCATGCAACCAACCGTAATCTGTAATCTCTTGACGGTTATTACGAACTGTGACATTATAATCACTTCTAGTGGTGTATTCGCGTCTTGGTAATGGAGCATCTGCCTTATTTTCCCAATAACTTTTTCCGTCTACATGCACCCAAGTAGCTGAACCTTCATATCTAGGACTATCATCAACTTGAAATACTTTTTGTGTCCATTGCCCCTTCACTTTAGAAGTTGGTTGTTTAGAAAAAGTCCATGTATTATTGGCATTATAAGAATATAGGTCTGTGTTCTCGAACAGCCAATCTTGTCGCCAGTGCTTTACAATCTGCGGTTCTACCGGATTACCTACTTGTAACAAATGCTGAATAGAAATCTTATCATTCTCATCGGTTACCAACTCTGCCCACTCTAAACCTTTATCAACTTTAGTCTTTGATGGTTTGTATAGCGAATCAGTACTATAATTAAAAGTTTCTGCGAAGTTGAAGGTTACTTCATAACAACCACACATACTTTTAATAGCATCACGATCATTTTTCTTTTTTTCTTTTTGTGAATAGGCAGTTACCGAAATCAATAGTGCCAGTAAAATATTCAATGGTATTCTCATTACTTAAGATTTAATGTTTTTAGGTTCGTTGCCAAAAATAGTTATTTTTATTTATTCTAAATAAGAATAATTTATATATTTGTCCTTTATTAAGAATAGTTCTAAATAATTATAATGCAATTTCGTTTCATAATTCTCTTACTCATAATCGGTTCTCAATGTGCCAAAGCACAGGCAGAGGTAGAAGTTATACCTGACTCTATTCCATCACAAATGTTAGAAGAGGTGGTGGTTACTGCAACACGAACACAAAGACAACTGTCATCTCTACCCCTACCAGTAACCTTAGTAGGAAAGAAAAAAATACTACAATCAGGCACTATACGCTTAAATGAAATATTAAATGAACAAACCGGTATCATCACTGTTGCTGATGAAAGCGGATTTCAAGGCGTACAAATTCAAGGTATAGCCTCTGATTATATTCTCATACTGATGGATGGTGTTCCATTAGTAGGTCGTAGTGCTGGTAATTTTGACTTGAGCCGACTTACAGTTGGTAATATTAAGCAGATTGAAGTGGTTAAAGGTCCGTCCAGCAGTTTATACGGTTCTGAAGCCTTAGGCGGAGTCATAAATATTATTACTGAAAAACCAAAATCTGACCTCTTAATCGGTAATGCTTCCTACCGCATTGGTAGTTATTCGCAGCAAGATATTAATCTTGACCTTAAACAAGGTTTTAATAAGTTTAGATATGGTTTTTTCGCGAATCGATTTTCTAGCAATGGATATGACCTAAATGAAGATGTAGATGGCCAAACCGTTAATCCGTTTACCAACTACACTTTAAATGGTCGTCTTTATTATGACTTCAATGATAAATTATCACTTTTTACCTCTGCCCGATTGTACGACCAAAATCAAGATGCCGGGTTTACCTTAGACAATATCATATACGAAGGTGATACCAACGAACAAGAATGGAATGCACACACTCGACTAGACCATAAATGGAACCCAAATCTTACCATGGCCTACGAAATCTACTTTACCAACTACACAGCACATGAGCTCTTAGTCGATCCCAGTACGACCGATGTTTTAAGCCAAAGTGATTTTGACCAAAAATTATTACGCCCAGAAGTTCGAGGTAGCTATTCTTTCGCTCCTACTAATCAACCTAACACTATTGGTTTCTCCAACGGTACATTAACCGCAGGCGCAGGTTTTCAATTAGATGATTTGAATAGAACCTATTTTGATGAGGCCGTAAGCTTTACTTCCCAATACTTATATGCTCAATTCGAATTTGACCCAATAGAAAACTTGAATGTAATTGCAGGTGCACGTTTTGACAATCATTCAGAATACAACAATCAATTCAGTCCGAAATTGGCGATGCGATACAGGGTTTCCGATTCTTTCTCCTTAAAAGGTTCTGTAGGCTACGGATTTAAAGCGCCCGATTTTAGACAGCTATATTTCGACTTCACCAATTCTGCTGTTGGATATACTGTATTAGGCTATAATGTGGCTTTAGATAAATTAAAAGAGCTTGATGAGCAAGAGCAGATACTGGAAATTGTAGTCTCTGAAATTGATTTAAATAATCCATTAGAGGCGGAAAGTTCTGTTGGCTACAATTTAGGATTCACCTTTAAGCAGGGCAAAAGTACCACTGAAGTAAATTTCTTTAGAAACGATTTCAAGAACCTTATAGACACACGTATTATCGCGCGTAAAACAAACGGACAGAATGTTTTTAGCTATATCAATTTCGATGAGATTTACACGACCGGATTTGAAATTAATTCAGGGTATCAGTTTTCCAACAATTTAAATATAAGTGCTGGATACCAGCTTTTATATGCCTACGATAAACAGAAAAAACAGGATATAGATGATGGTCTGGTATTTTTTCGAAATCCCCAATCAGGCCAAACAAATTCTGTTTCACAATCCGATTATTTCGGACTCGTAAACCGTTCACGTCACAATGCCAATTTCAAAGTGTTTTATGATATCCCATCCGCTAAAACAAACCTTAACCTACGACTATTATATAGAAGTAAATATGCACAATTCGACACCAATGGCAACGGACTAATTGATTCTTATGACAGCAGTTTTATTGATGGCTTTGCAACCGTAAATGCATCGGCTAGCAAAACATTTTACCAAAATTTCACACTACAGGTAGGTGCCAATAATTTATTGGACTATACCGATAACAATATCCCGACTATGCCGGGAATTCAAGGATACTTGAAAATTAATTATCAATTCTAACCCACCTGACATTGAGCAGGTTTTAATTAAAATTACCATGACGAAAAACATTTTAGTAGCAACATTTTTGGCAGTAGCATTAGTCTCTTGCAGTAGCGATGATGACAACACCCCAGCACAAGAGCCTATACAGACAGAATTGGCGAGTAATTTGTATGCCCCACAAACAGGCGGACAAGGAGAACCAGTGGGAGGTGAATTCACAAAATTCGATTTTGAAACAGGTGCAGAGACCACCAGTGATGCCGAGTGGGACATTGCTTTTAGAGGAACAACAATTGCTATAAACGGTGGTACAGAAACAGGAACAGCCGATGAGCCAACGCGAAACGGAAACGTCGGTGTTGCAATTGTAACAGGAACTTTAGCAAGCGTAACCTCTGCTGACGGGCTAATTTTTAACCAAGATGACGATGCGGCATTTGCCATAACTGCAGGTAGCGATAATGGATGGTATAATTATGCAGGCCCACCTTCGCATTTAATTACTCCGATACCAGGTAAAATATTTGTGTTTAGAACTTCAGCAGGTAATTACGCCAAAGTGGAGATTATCAGCTATTACGAAAATGCCCCTGCTGAGCCCGACGCATTTACCGATGCAACTCCATATTACACCTTTAATTATGTCTACAACCCTAATGAAGGAGAGACATCATTCGAATAATTTTGTTTAGTTTAAGTTGTTTGCAATTAGGCCCATCTGTAATAGATGGGCCTTCTTTTTAGTTCATCAAAAACCCTGTTAATACTACAGACTACGGTAAGGTTTTTCTTAAGAAGTAAAATAGTATATTGTTAATAGTAACTATATTCAATTGTTGTGCTTCATCCTTTAAAACCTTTAGCATAAAAAGAAATGAAGAAGAAATAAAACTTCCAATTGGTTATGTACTACTGAAATCGCAAATGATTCCTAATTTTTTTTGAATTCTTTATACTAAAACGGGTTTATGCTATCTCATAAACAGTTTTACAATTTTCATTTCAAAAGTTTTGAAAATTGGTTATTCGCTTATTTGGCTATTCCTGTTTTCAACGGCAAATTATCCTTGGCTTTATGGTTGTCAATAAAGGGAGTGGATACATCAAAAAGACTAGTGAAAATTGTTACGTAAATGCCTGTAGATAACAATGAATATAGCATATAGTGCCAAATTCAATAGCTTGAGCTTATTTGTCTAGTCTGCCATCACGATAGCTATCGGGATTGGATTTTGCTTTTAAAAGGAAAAAAACAAAATGTAAAAATTCGTCTCTGTGTTATCCCGATAACAATTTAGACTAAACGTCGGCGTCTTTTTACATGCTCATTTTTAAACAACCATTTACTGTAAAATAGTTAGCCTGACTAAAAGCTATATTTCAAAACAATAAGGTTATTAATTGGTACAGTGTGATGTATCCTTCAAACTAAAAGTACTAGCAACAATTAACCGTTAAAAAGTATACCAATGGTTGAATTGATTTAACATTAAACTCCCGATTTTAAGACAACATTGTAAGAGTTCGGGTATTTAACCCTTATACTACCCATGAACATTTAAAACGATGTACATGGGAATGATAAAA
>TARA_R110000765_G_scaffold185749_1_pt1 | contig 11481 bp, 14 predicted proteins | sample TARA_R110000765 | Tara Oceans TARA_R110000765 (sample SAMEA4398168) | marine metagenome | biome: Polar Biome; feature: [MES] marine water layer (ENVO:01000295) within the mesopelagic zone...; material: water (ENVO:00002006), including particulate matter (ENVO:01000060) such... | reverse complement strand
TTAATCGCGAAGATCTTTTTGCGATACGACTGCACGGCATGGATCATGTATAGGCCATACCGCAAAATAATGATTCTATCTAGTGAAATTGATAATAAACATAAGGTTTGGAAAAAAGAATAATACAGAGCAAAAAAGCTTGACAATTTTAAAAATCTAAGATAAAATAATGTCAATTATGAAAAAAGTAAAAATAGTAAAACCCGCAGAATTAACATACCAAAAAACCGTCCACACTTTAGTCGTGGAGGTTGACGGCGTAGTGTATACAGCTTACAGAATGGAAGATTGTAAAGGTGCTGACACTGAGTTTGCCGATCCCGACAATGTTCCTCTCGAAGTACAGCAAGCTATCGACGCTTTGTTTTGGGATGATCTATATGTGGGTAGTGATAACGTGGGTGGAGAAGTCTTTGAAGTCAACCTAGATGAGTATTAAATTCAAACACTTTGTTGGGGCGAATAATATCCTGATTAAATTTGAAGATGGGCGCGTTAATTTGCTACCTAAAGAACATATCTCTACATATAACCAGATAAAACAATCGCAAATAAAAGAAAAACATATTAAAAAATTTATAAATAACAAATGAAAAGAAAATTCAAAATTGTAGCTGCTGGTTATGGCGGCGAGTACGCACTCTGCACTAAAGACGCAGATTTTGTAAATAAATGGGAAAGTAAAGAAGAGCCAGACTTGATTGAAGAGGCTCTAGATACCTTTTATGATGATGCTGATTTGGAGCATGGCTTCGGAATGTATTCCGATTCTAATTTGACCGCTTACGAGATTAAGGATGGAGAAGAGGAAGAGATTGAAGAGGAAATACCAGTAAGTTGCCTTATGAGCCGCGAAGCTTATATAACTGACTCTGAACATGGTTCAATTCCAGTACTAATTTTTCACAGCGCAGAGAAAGGCGATTTTTGCAGTTGGGAATTAGAAGCAGAAGATTTCGATTCAAAACTTGTTTCGGCTAGTCTTGTTGAAACAGATTTTGGAGCATTTATCCAAGATGTTTATTACAATGGTGAAAAACTAGAACTCAACGACGAATATGTAGATACAAGGGGAAAAGGTTATTACGCCAAGGTTGGATGGATTAATCCAGAATGGCACGAAAAGAGAGAAAAATTTGAAGACGAAGAATTAATCAAAGAGAGTTGGAAGGAATTCTTGGAGACGATGTGAAATATTTGATAATTATATTTTAAAGAATACTGAGAAAACCCATAAATATATGACGTATTACAATAAGTCTGAAAAGAAGTGTAAATACATTATATGTTTGGACTTATCACAATGTTACTATCTACACTTGGGGCGACTGGCATGGGCAGTATGCTTAAGATTGTTGGTGGGACCTTTCAAGGGATTTCAGAGGCTAGAGCAGCAAAAGAGCGTAGAGAACTTATTAGAGATATGCAGGTTCGTGAAATGGATATCGAGTTTCAAAAAATGCTCGTTGGCGAAACTGATAAAGACACTGGTATTTTCACTAGGACTACTCGCCGCCTCATTGCTTTTATGGGGATGCTCAACTTTTTCGTCATCTCAGTACTCTGCACCTTATACCCAAATACAACCCTCGTTACTTTTACCCCTCCAGAAAGTAAAGAGCAAATCAATCTTATCTGGGGACTCATTAAGTTCCCAAGTGGAGCAGAAATCACCACAAGCATTACTACGGGACACATCGCTTTGGTCGCAATCACCACCCTTGGGGCGATAATAGGTTTTTATTTCACTCCTGGCGGCAGAAGAGGCTGATAAATGTGTAAATATTTATATGGCAGTAGGAATTTATAACCTTATAATTGAAAAAAGAGCAACTTTTTCAATAAATTTATCAATAAAAAACTCAAACGGAAGTAGTTATGACCTTTCTAATACTTCTCTATCTTCTCAAATAAGAGGTAATGCGGGTAATGGATTACAGGCTAATTTTACGATAGATGTTATTGGCGACCCAACAGATGGCTCAGTCACATTATCACTTTCAAAAATTCAGACAGATGCCCTTTCTGTTGGCCCAAGCTCTTATGATTTATTTGTAGATAAAAGTGACGGAACTTCAGAGAAACTATTACAAGGCTCAGTTACAATTGTAGAAAATGAAACGGCACTTTCCGCTAATCCTATTCCAGTAGCCAACACTTATACGCCAAGGAGAAATGTTGGTTTTCTAAACTCTAGCCTTATAAGTACTGGGGCATCTCAATACAATTACATAGATACTGAGACCTTTTCTGGAATTGATGTGGTTGGTTTAAATGCAGTATCTGCCAATCGGGATTGTAGAGTAAGATTATATAACAGCGTAGATTATAGCGATCTAAGTAGACCATCCTTTCAAGACCCAGCCAACGGAGCTGGTTTAGTTACTGAGGTAATTTTGACCTCTGGAGAGACTGTCCAGTTTACGCCATCTCTTATTGGGTCTGTAAACAATACTACTAATAGCGGTCAATCGATGATGGTTGCTATAAGCACGACATCTGGTCAAACAGAAGGTTCCCTAACTGGTTATTTTGATATTTTACAATTCCTATAGTAAGCTATGAAAGAATACATAGTAACTTTATGGAATCATGAGGATTTAAATTCATTCTATCATGAAATCGAAACCTCTGGTAATTGTGATTGCTTACCAGACAGATGTGTAGAATGTATAAATAGAAGAGAAGTTAGCCGCAATACGCATTATTTTTTAGATGACGATGAGGCACTAGCTCTTGCAAACGACGAAAGGGTTAGAAGCGTTTCTTTAACTCCAGAAGCGCTAGGCGTTAAAGCCGTACCAATAAGCAGAACCTCAAACGTTGAGCCTTCTTATATATTTGGCGAATCAAATTGGGGATTAAGGACTGCTATTAATGGTTCGAACGCAGATTGCTACAAATTAAATTATAGATCTGGAGCCTATAACTATCGAACGGCAAATTTTTGGGTAGACCAACAAGTACTAGGTGGCAATTATACATTGCGCTCTACATCAACATCAGAAATAGACGCCAATAAGGGCAAAGATGTCGATGTTGTTATAGTGGATGGAGATATTGATCCCTACCATATAGAATTTAAAAAACACACATCTAGCGTAAGGTCAGATGTCGAAAGATTGCCTGAAAAAATTATTATAAGTGGTGCTTCATTTCCAACTGGTAGAGTTTTAAACAGGTATTTTGATCGATTCGCGCAAACTACGCCGCTTACTCATTTCTATTCAGACGTAGAAGGCGGACCTCTTGAAGATATGGTGAGATTATTTTGTTTTGAATTGTCTAGTACAAACATTACATTAGCTCTCAAGAGCGGATACCTTCCTAATATCGCTACAAAAACTATGCCAAAGCCATCTATACTTGATAGTGGCTATCAATATAATTTTGAGTACTCCTGCATTGATTACTCGCAATATAACTATGCAACCGCAACCTTTGACAGTAGCGAGTACTCTAATGATGGAGTCATGTCAAATGGATGTAAGATTATTCCATATAGAGATGATTCTACACAGCACCAAATAATCTCACTTCAGTCAGATATTCAAATTGTTTTGAATGAAGAATATGAAGGTAGGTATTTTGTTAAAAATAGGCCATTAGATTGTCTTTACATATTAGGTTCCGCTGCAGGTGCTATGAATTATAGAAGATATGTTGCCCCAGATATTGTACATACTTCTGACCTTTCTAACTACCTTCAGTATAATAGCCGCCCTCTATATCTTAAAGAAAGTATTTATAATTCAGTTTTTGATCTTACCTCATCAGTTTCTGGGACCTCTAATTTCGTTTATGGCCCCAGCAGTAGAGTTACACAAAGAGCTTGGTGGCCAGGCTACAGCTACAATCCACAAAACTCGTCACAAAGCAATCATGGGATGCATGTAGCATCTATAGCCTGTGGAAATTCACAAGGATTAGCCTCTGAGTCCAATATATATAATATTAATCCGTATGAAAATAATACTAACCTTATATTTGATTCTATCAGGGAATTTCACAATTCCAAGCCGATAAATACAGGAACGAATAGAAAAAACCCAACTGTAATGAACAATAGTTGGAAGTACCGTTATACGCCGCCATCAGTCGAAAACTTAACTGGCATAACATCAGAATTTAGTGAAAAATATTCCAATACTTATTCTCCGATTGGTGATGAAATTCAACTTCCTTACAATTTAAAAGTTAGCGGAAAGATAAATGATGCAAATTATATAGATGGAGCCTTTGATTCAACAAGATTGATTATAGGTGGAGCATTTACTGGTGTAGAACTAAATGGCGAAAGCTATGATATTTCCAATCTCTTCGCACTAGATCTTTATAATAATACAATATTAAAAGACCCGTTTAATTCAAACGACCTTTTCTTTGGTAAGGGCGTAGACGGACCAGTTGAAACAATAGAAGTTAACACGACGTTTAGAGGTTACTACGCTACTAACACAACTCCTGTTTCATTAGGAAAAATTTTAGTAGGAGGCGAATTTTCAAACTTTATAAATAAGAATGGCTCTTTGAGTCCAGTGTCAAATTTAATAGCCTTCGATCTTACATACGGAGGCGTTTCAGACATAAATGACCCATTGTTCCAAACTTTAAACGGCAAAGTTAAAAAAATTAAGAGACAGCCAGATTCGGACTTCGGAGATACATACCGTATTCTTGGAGATTTTAATCAATACAATGGATCTACACAGAACAGTATACTAATAACAGACACCTCTTTCAATAAGACTGGTATTTCAGGATATAATACGTTCGACCTTCCAACTTTGTCTAATACTGGAAATGCTGTTGTAAATGATTTTTCAGAATCTAATAGGAATGATAGATTCACAATGAACCACTCGATGGTTATTGTAGGAGATTTTAATCAAGTAGGAGAGCATTCTTGTCAAAATATATGCGCTATAGATCCTACTGGAGGCGTAGTTGTTGAATTTCTTGAAAACTTTTCTGGTACTAATGGAGAAATCCGTTCAATAGTCAATCAAAGCTTTAACCCTAGATTGGATTCCCAGTATATAGTATTAGGCTCTTTTACTTCTGGGAATAACGCAAACTCTCCTTATTCCTGCAGATATGATTTGCACACAGGCGCTCCAGATCAATATCAAAATTTTACCGTTAATGGTCCAGTGACAAAGATGGTAACCGATACTAATAATGCTTATTACCACTTGTATGGAGATTTTACTCAGGTAAACGGAAAGGATATTAATAATGGACTTCCTTCTTCTTATTGCTATGTAAAAAGATTTGGGTGGCATACGGACGGCGTTCCTGGCTTAGAAAATGCGTGGAGGCTTGAGCCTGTGATAAATCAAAAAACTTTAACTGGACTAGGTAATGTAGATTGCGCCATATCAATGGATAAGAGTTATGGTCCAATTAAAAATAGATCTGAAAGTGAACTATCAGCTTACAAGTCCGCGACACGCGCTTTATATGTTTTGGGCGAAACTCTACCAGGACACGATAAAAGCCTTGTTGGGCTTATCTCAACTTTTCGTGATATAGATATAGATCTGCTCGAAGATTTTGGGCAGCAGCAGAAATTTGCAGGTTATCAATTTAATCCCACCGTAGACTCCGTCAATTCCGACATGGAAGACTGTATTAAAGATGGGATAATTATAATTAATGCCGCAGGTAACGATAATAGCTTATTAGTTCCATCGGGTCATAGAAATTACGCTAAAGTTATTGGCTCTATACCCAGGAACGACTCTTTCCCTTTTACTGGTTCTGATCCTCTTTACATCAACTTAGAATTCAATTCTGCGGGTAGCCCTCAGTCCGTGGGTATTAATGTTGGATCATTAGCTGCGAGCAGAAAAGAAACGGGTCAAATAAATAGAAGCTTTTTCTCTAATTACGGTCCACAAGTCCATGTTTATGCTCCTGGAGAAAACATTATTGGAGCCGTCAACGATGGAGGAGGTTCATTTAAAGTGCTGGACTCTTACTATGCAAAATTAAATGGAACAAGTATGGCATCACCTCAAGTTTGTGGAATAGCTGCGCTCTATTTGGAAAAATATCCAAATTTAAAGCATGAAGATATTTCCAATATTATGCAATCTAGATCAGAGAGAGATGAAATGTACGATCCAGATCCAAGTAAAGAAAGTTATCCAAACGTTCCTTTAAATAACGTCAACCTTTATGATTCTAATAGTTTTATTCCTAAATATTGGAACTATGAAAAATTAAACTCATTTTATAGAATAGTATATCCACAAAGAGTGTCCCCAGAGAGAACTCCTAAGGGAGTTTTATATCCAAAATCTAAAAATAGATTTCTATAATGAGCATACCTGTAATAGTTTATGGAGAAGATTCTGCTTCAGTTATAATTAATTCACCTTCAACCGCCTCGATATCTCTATCTGATAATAATCAGATAGAAGTAGTAGCTTCTAGCGCAAATACTACTACGATTACAGCAAGTCCCAATGGCAGTATTACTTTAATACTTTGAATTTTTTGTGTATATATATAATATAGACACAAGCAACTCTAACTAAGAGTAGCTCCTCCTACGGGAAAATAATTAAATTAATATAAAATATCATGCCATTAATATATATAACACTAGCACTCGTTGCAGTTTACTTAGGAGATAAGGCTCTTAAGGCGTACAAATCCAAGAGACTTAAACCTAAGGCAAAAAGAACTAGAAATAAGAAGGGTAGATTTGTAGCCGACAACCCCAATACAAGCAAGAATGAAGCTTGGATAGGAGGAAAATCACCCAAAAAAAATCCTAAAAAAGTTATCAAGAAAAAGTAAATTCATGACATAGTTTTTTGTTTGATCTCGGCTCTGTGTGCATATAATGATGCATACATGAACTACAAAGACTTAGAAAACTTAGTTATTGATTGGGCTGAAGATAGAGATATTTTTGCAAACTCTAACCCAATCAAGCAAATAGGCAAAACTCAAGAAGAGCTTGACGAGACTCTAGAGGCTTTGAATAAGCTTAGCTTACTCTCTAATCCGCAAAACTTAATAGCTAAATCTGAGGCTATGGCAGAAGTTAAAGATGGCATTGGAGATATGATCGTAACAATCATTTTATTGTCAGAAATGGTTGGAGTAAAAATGGAAGACTGTTTACAGGCAGCTTACGATGAAATAAAGCATCGCAAAGGGAAAATGGTTGACGGCCTTTTTGTCAAAGAGGGATAATATGAGACCTATTATCTTTCTTGACATGGATTCTGTGATTGTAAATTGGACAGATCCCGTCGCTAAATATCTAGATCTTGACATAGATGGAAGCATTCCTAGAGAAGTGTCAGAACTTACTACAGAAAGTCAGCAGAAAGAGATTGACGAGCTTATGGAGAGTTATCTTTTTTGGATTTCTCTAAAGCCATTTTCATGGAGCGAAGCTTTAATTAAAAGGGTTTCAGAAATGGGGGAACTATATTTCCTTTCAAAGGCAAGGCCTAACTCTCCATGCTTTGGAGGCAAAATTGATTGGATTAAAAAATACTTTCCAGCATATAAGGACAGGCTTATCGTTACGTCGAAAGATAAGTTCGTCTGTGCTTGCCCCAATAACTTTCTCATCGATGATGACGATAGACATAAGCTCCTCTGGGAAAAGAGGGGTGGTAAATTCTTTCATTGGCAAGAGATTAGGCAAAAAGATTTTTGTGATTCAGAGTTTAAAAAAAGGCTTGTAGGAATACAGCTTTTAGTAGATACTTATAAACATGGGCTATAAGGAACTAGATAAATTTGTACCTAAAGGTTGGGGATATGAAGAATGGATAGCCAACAATGAGAAGTATTGTGGCAAAATCTTGTTTTTTGTGAAAGGTAAGAAATGCTCTTGGCACTTTCATAAGTTGAAGCATGAGACCTTCTATATACAAGAGGGATCGTTAAAAGTTACATACGGCTTTGACGAGGACATTTTAAAATCTAAAACAATTATTCTAAACAAAGGTGATATATTTGAAGTTCCGATTGGCCTCGTCCATCAAATGGAAGCCATTGTAGATACAAAAATGTTTGAGTTTTCTACTCAGCATTTGGATGAAGATAGTTATAGAATAACGAAAGGAGATTAGTGAAGAAGATTTTATTGACAGGATCAAAAGGATTTGTTGGATCTAGGTTTTTAGAACTTATGTCTGACAGTTACGAGATTGTTACTTTAGATAAGGATGAGGCTCATCTACTGAATGCCTCTCTACTAAAGGATGGCATAGATTGCGTATTTCACATTGGTGCAGAGACGGATACTATATCTAACAATCTTCAAGAAATTTTTACATACAACTCTCTCTTTTCTGACAATCTCATTGAGTTGTCTTTATCCTTAAACATACCAGTAATTTTTTCCTCCTCCGCTTCCCTTCATGGCAATGGCAATAATGTTCCCATGAACCCCTATGCTTGGAGCAAATGGGTTACAGAAAACAAGTGGCAGGACCATCATCTTTTTACAGCTCTGAGATATTATAATGTATTTGGAATTGGAGAGCATAATAAAGATATTAAGATGACTTCGGTTCTTTACCAATACCTACATAAAGATAAATTCACTTTGTTTGATGGGCGACCCAAAAGAGATTTTGTATATGTAGATGATGTCGTAGATGCGAATATCTATGCTTTTGAAAATAAGCTTCATGGAGTATTTGACGTAGGGACTGCAACTGCTAGACCCTTCGAGGACTTCGCAGAAATAGTAGGCAAGGAAGTTCAATACATACAAAACCCAATTAAGTCTCAGTACCAAAATTATACTTGCGCAGATGAACGAAAGTTCTTGACAGGTTGGAAACCCCAATATACATTGGAGTCTGCAATCAAGAATATCATCGCCTACTATAATGTATAAAAAGGATACTGGACAAAACTTACTTAGATATAAATTCAAGGAACATAAATTTTTAGTCTTCGATTATGAAACTGAAAATTTAAATCTTTGCTGTTTAAATAAGCCTTGGGAACTTGGCTATATAGTCGTGCAGAATGGAGAGGTCATAGAAAAGGTCAATGACCGAATACTATGGAAAGATCTAAATGTATCCGAAGACGCAAAGCGTATCACTAAGTTCGACATAGAAGACTACAAAAAGACCGCTAAAGATCCAGAGAAAGTTTTATCTTCTTTTGAAAAGTATCTATTTGATCCAGAGTTTACAGTCGTTCATTACAATGGTCTTAATTTTGACATGTATATTCATCAACTTTTTCGAGAAAAGCTTGGTAAGCCACCCAATTACTCATTTTTATATCGAAGTTTAGACGTTTTGAGCTTATGTAGAGCATTCAGACTGGAGAAGCAGCCACCAGAAACTAGGGAAGAGTTCTTTTTCTGGCAAAAGCAATTAGCTTCATATTATTCTAGTCCAAAATTAAGGTCTCTTAGAAAGAAGCAGATGAATGGGTCTACAACTCTATCATCTATGGCCAAAGAGCTTGATGTATCAGTTGCTGGCGATGCTTGGCACAACGGTCTTTATGATGTACAAGTTACATGGGAGATACTAAAGTCTCTTTTCTGGAAATTGGAAATAACCTCTAACCATATCAAATGATATATTTATTTTATAGCGCAAATTCATTCAACTCAATACTTTCTTTATCTGAAAAGACTGTCGGTGGAGGGAGTAACTCTATCGTAGAAATAGCAGAGGAAATGAGTATAGATAAGGTATTTTTAGTAGAAAAGAATCCCTCTTCGTTCCCTTTGGCATTTAATAATCTTGGCAAAAAGCTTGTCTATGGAATAGAGTTTATAGTCTGTCAAAATATTGAAGACAAGACCCCTGCATCAGTTGAAACAGAGCATAAGGTTATTATTTTTGCGAAAAGCGGTTCTTCTTACAGTAACTTTCTGATGAAGCTATATTCTATCGCAGCCACGGAAGGAGATTATAATGGTCAACCAAGATTAGACTTTAAAACAATTGATAATAATTGGGACCAAGACTTAGTAATGGTAATACCTTTCTACGATAGTTTTTTGTACAATAACTTGCTCTTAGGGTATAAATGCAATATCTCTCTTAATCAGAATCCGATCTTATGTTTAGAGAATCACGATCTCCCATACGATGTAATTATAAAAAAGAAGGTTAAGCAGTTTGCAGATCAAAATGACTGTGAAACTTTAGATACTCATAAAGTTCTATACAAAAGAAAGATTGACGTAATTTCATTTCAGACATATAAGTGTATCAAAAATAAGACCAATATGGAAAAGCCCAACCTAGAGGGCTTTGCAAGCAAAAGCTTTAACATCGTATGATCGAAGATATAAAATTTAAAAGCCAATTTAAAAGCTATTCAGAATCCTATTCTATTGATGGGGTAAGGATTCCCTCTGTAGATATCGATGACGCTTATAAGAGAAAGTATGGTTTAGATACAAGTATGCCAGATAGCGATATTTTGAGGCAAATATGTTTAATTGGATACAAAAACAGGGGAATAGATTTACTACCTAATAAACAAGAATACATTGATCGTGTAAAATTTGAACTATCCACACTGGAGAGGCTTGGATTTACTAGATATATGCTAATGGTTTGGGATCTCATCGAGTGGTGCGATGAAAGAAAGATTGCCAGAGGTTGGGGTAGAGGTTCTGTAGGAGGCTCCCTAATAGCCTACTTGTCTGGCTTGGTTGCCGTAGACCCGATTGAACATGGTTTGATTTTCGAGAGATTTATCAATGAGTCTAGAGCAAAGAGTAAGATGATTAATGGAGAACAGTATTCCGACGGAAGCACAGTTCCAGATATCGACATTGATGTATCTTACCTACATAGAGATCGAGTTGTTAAGGAGTATTTGGAATCAAAATATCCAAATAGAACTTGCCACATCTCTACGATGAATACTCTATCTACTAAGCTCGTGCTAAAAGAAGTATGCAAAAAGTATGCTATGTACGACGAGTCTAAGGCGAATAGAATATCTTCCATGATCGGTAGCGATGCTGGCACACTAGATAGTCTAGAAAAAACCATTGAAAACAATAACGACTTTAGGGAGTGGGCAGAAGCCAACCAAGATATTTTCAATATATGCAGAAAGTTAATTAATCTACCAAGAAATTTCGGTGTTCACGCCGCAGGTATTGTCGTTTCCTACGACGAAGTATTCGATTCGCTTCCTCTTGAAACTAGAAAAGATAACGAGGGCAAAGAAAAAATAATCACTTCCTATTGCAAGGATGATGTGGCAGAAAAAGAGATTAAGTTAGATTGCTTGGGACTAAAAACAGTAGATATCATTTACAATACTGCAAAGGAAGTAGGTTACGATATAAGCAAATTCGACCCAGAAGATCCTGAAATTTATAAGTTTTTATGCTCATTTGATTATACCTATGGTATATTCCAATTAGACGGAGATACTGCAAGCAGAGTTACCAGAAGAGTTAAGCCAAAGTGCCTTAGTGACGTTTCGGCAATATCTGCTATAGCT
>TARA_R110000765_G_scaffold107454_5_pt1 | contig 11484 bp, 7 predicted proteins | sample TARA_R110000765 | Tara Oceans TARA_R110000765 (sample SAMEA4398168) | marine metagenome | biome: Polar Biome; feature: [MES] marine water layer (ENVO:01000295) within the mesopelagic zone...; material: water (ENVO:00002006), including particulate matter (ENVO:01000060) such as...... | reverse complement strand
AAAAAAGTAACGGTATTAATCAATTTAGCACCTCGTGCCCTTCGTGGCGTAGATAGTGAAGGAATGATTTTAATGACCGAAAATACCGATGGAAAATTGGTATTCGTGAATCCTGATGAAGATGGAGTTGGGAATGGGGAAGGAATAAACTAATTACCTCTCCTAAAAATTATCACAATACAAATGGCAAAATTGGAATCGGCCCAACTAGTTGGCTATATATTAAAACACACGCAACTCCCAGAAAAGGGAGTGAAAAACACGATTGAACTTTTAAATGAGGATTGTACAATCCCATTTATTTCAAGGTATCGAAAAGAGAAAACAGGCAATCTTGACGAAGTACAAGTTGGCGCCATAGTACAGTTTAAAGAACAGTTTGAATCACTAGAGAAACGTAAAAAAGCTATCATTAAAGCTGTTGAGGAACAAGATGTCCTAACTCCTGAACTTCTTATTAAATTTGAAACTGTAGAAGATATCACGCAGTTAGAAGACCTTTACCTCCCCTTCAAAAAGAGTAAAAAAACCAAAGCAGAAGTAGCCCGTAAAAACGGACTTGAACCTTTGGCAAAAATCATCATGGCACAACGAAATGATGATATTGAATTTACAGCATCCAAGTATCTCAATAACGATGTAGAAAACGAAGATGATGCCCTTGAAGGAGCTCGACATATTATTTCTGAATGGATTAACGAACGAACGGATATTAGAAGTCAAATACGCTCTCAATTAGCCCGTTTCGCAATTATTTCCACAAAGGTTATTTCCACCAAAAAAAAAGACGAAAAAGCACAAAAGTATCGCGATTATTTTGATTGGAGCGAGCCTTTGAATAAATGCCCGTCACACCGATTTTTAGCTTTTTTACGAGCCGAGTCGGAGAAATTTATCCGCGTGAAAATTGAGTTGGATGACGAACGATTATTAGACCGAATTGAAAATAGAATTATCAAATCTAATAACGCTTGCGCTAAACAAATTAAATTGGCACTAGCCGATGCCTATAAAAGATTATTATTTCCATCATTATCCAACGAACTATTAAAAGCTGCAAAAGAAAAGGCAGATGATGAGGCTATCAGTGTATTTTCCAATAATCTAAGACAATTGCTATTAGGAGCTCCTTTGGGAGAAAAACGTATACTTGCTATTGACCCAGGTTTTAAATCGGGCTGTAAGGTAGTATGTTTAGATGCTCAAAGTAATTTAGTGCATAATGAAAATATCTATCCGCATGCACCTCAAAATGATATAAGCGGTGCAATTAAAAAATTGAGTTCGTTAGTTAATGCCTATAAAATTGAAGCTATCGCCATAGGAAATGGCACAGCATCTAGAGAGACCGAACATCTTGTCAAAAAAGTGATATTCAATAATCCGGTTGAAGTATTTGTAGTCAGCGAAGCTGGGGCATCTATTTATTCGGCATCCAAGATTGCACGTGATGAATTTCCAAATTATGATGTTACCGTACGTGGCGCAGTTTCTATCGGTAGACGTTTGGCCGACCCACTTGCAGAACTGGTTAAAATAGACCCGAAGTCTATAGGTGTTGGACAATATCAGCATGACGTAGATCAGACTAAACTAAAAAATTCGCTTGACGTCGTAGTAGAAAGTTGTGTAAACTCCATTGGAGTAAATATAAATACAGCCAGTGTTCCCTTATTAAGTTATGTTTCAGGTATCGGACCAAAATTGGCTGAAAACATTGTTATCCAAAGAAAAGAAAAAGGCGCATTCAAAAGCAGAAAAGAAATCATGGATGTACCTCGCTTAGGAGGTAAAGCCTTTGAACAAGGAGCTGCATTTTTACGAATAAAAGATGCTGATAACCCTTTAGATGATTCTGCGGTACATCCAGAAAGCTATGCTATTGTTAAGCAAATGGCTAAAGATAAAGGCACCGAAATTCCATCCTTAATCGGCAACAAAGCGTTACTTAAGGAGATAGAATTAAAAAAATATTGCACCGAAAATGTTGGTCTACCAACCTTAGAGGATATCCGTTCAGAATTAGAAAAACCTGGATTAGACCGCCGGGAAAAAGCGAAAGTTTTTACCTTCGACCAAAACATTAAATCGATTACTGATTTACATAGTGGTCAATTACTACCCGGTATCGTAAACAACATTACCAATTTTGGGTGTTTTGTAGATATCGGCATCAAAGAAAGCGGACTCATACATGTATCCAATCTTTCAGATTCTTTTGTTAAAGATGTTAATGAACATGTGCATTTGCATCAGCAAATAATTGTGAAGGTTATAGATGTCGATGTACTTAGAAAGCGTATTCAGCTAAAGCTACACAAATAGACCAGCTAATGCTTAAAATAGCCTACCATCCCATATATAAACATCCATTACCAGAGAGGCATCGTTTTCCAATGATAAAATATGAGCTTTTGCCTCAACAATTGCTTCACGAAGGAACGTGTACAGAAGCTAACTTTTTCGAACCTGAAATTCCTAATGACAAGTATATTGTAGCCGTTCACGATCCTGAATATTTTTACGATTTGTTGAATATGATGATTTCAGCAAAAATGTCACGAAAAATAGGGTTTCCCCTTTCAGAAGATTTAGTGGAACGAGAACGAATTATTGCAGACGGCACCATAAAAGGATGTGAATTCGCATTAAAGTACGGCATTGCGATGAATATTGCCGGAGGTACGCATCATGCGTACAGTGATCACGGGGAAGCTTTTTGTATGTTAAACGACCAAGCCATTGGCGCAAAATACCTATTGAGCAAAGGGCTAGCAAAAAAAATACTCATTGTAGATTTAGATGTTCACCAAGGTAATGGTACCGCTGAAATTTTTCAAAATGACAACTCCGTTTTTACCTTTTCAATGCATGGAGAAGGAAATTATCCATTTAAAAAAGAACAATCAAATTTAGATATTCCATTACCTAAAGGTACAGATGATAAAACATACCTCTCCGTTCTAAAAGAGAACTTACCTAAATTAATTGACGCAGTACAACCAGATTTTATCTTTTACCTCAGTGGTGTTGATGTTCTTGAAAGTGATAAATTAGGCACCTTGAGTTTGACATTAAATGGATGCAAAAAACGAGATGAATATGTACTCGACACATGCCTAAAATTAAAAATCCCTGTGCAATGTAGTATGGGTGGTGGATATTCCGAAGACATTAAAATTATTGTGGAAGCACATGCCAATACGTTTCGGTTAGCGCAAACTTTATACTTTTAGAAAAATCCTTTTCTATTTGAACTCAAAATTAATGGTTACCGATTATTTTTAAAGTCGACAGAAGTTTAAATTTGTTGTATGAAAAAGATAGTAACACTCTTATTCCTAATCTGTTGTTCATTTTTACCTGCTCAAGAGGCAAGTAAAGATTCGTCTCGGACCCGTTGGAATATGTTTACCTACGATGTTGGTAATATGTTCAAAGGCGTTGGTTATTCTTATGCAAGACCGATACATTGGCAAGGCAAACAATGGGCCCAATTCGGTGCTGTTGTTAGTGGCACCGGCTTAATATATTTAGCCGATGATAACACTTCGAGATTCATTAGAAATAATAGGGAAGGCATTCCAAAATTCCTACGTGATTATGGAGAGATCTATGGAAGTCCAGAAAATAATTATATCGCCACATCTGGGGTTTACTTTGCCGGATTGATTACAAAAAATGAAAAATTACGGCGTACAGGGGTGTTATTAATTTCTTCGGCAACTTCTGCCGGACTTTTACAACAAGTGTTAAAGTCAATTGTAGGCAGGGCAAGACCTTTGGCTAATTTAGGTAAGGATACATTTGACCCTTTTAATTCAAGTAGAAATTTTCACTCTTTTCCATCAGGGCATGCTCTGTTGGCTTTTACCAATGCGTATGCCATTGCAAAACAATTTAAAAATCCGTGGGTAAAAGCAGGTATTTATACCGTGGGTACCATACCTGGTATATCGAGAGTTTGGGATGGTCAACATTGGTTAAGCGATATGGTTTTTGCATTCGCAATAAGTATAGCTACTGTGGAATCAATAGATAGATATCTGGACAAAAAATATGACGAGAAATATAACAACCAACAAAAATTGGTGAGTTGGAATCTAAATTTTGGTCCGGGTCAAATGGGTGTAACGATTAATTTCTAATGTAGCTTAATTATACTGTTGTTTAATTGAATCACTCGTTAAAAATTACTGTTGAAGTTTGACAAAACTTTGAGTACTTTAGTCAAGCATCTGAAAACTCAACCAATGAAAACTTTCATCAATTTTTTCTTCGCATTTTTTACCCTGTTGTCCATTGCCCAAACATCCTCTCTTCAAAAATCTCCGATATTAACAGAAGGAAATGCAAAAGACGTAGGCATGTCAGCAGAGCGTCTTTCAAAAATAGACGCCATGATCTCAGCAGAAGTTACAAATGGCAATATCCCTGGGGCTGTTGCTCTAATTGCACGTAATGGTAAGATTGTTTTTTATAATGCCTATGGAATGGCAGACAATGAAGCAAATATTCCGATGAATAAGGATGCCGTTTTTCGTATTGCATCTCAAACAAAAGCAATAACTTCAACAGCCGTAATGATGCTTTGGGAAGAAGGTCAATTTCAGTTAGATGATAATATATCTAAATATATTCCAGAATTCGGTGAAGCACAAATTCTAGATACCTTTAATGAAACCGATGGCACTTACACTACCAAACCTGCTGAAAATCAAATAACGATTAGAGATTTGCTAACCCATACATCAGGTATTGGCTATGGTGTAATCGATGGTGACGAACGTTTCAAAAAAATCTATGCAAAAGCGGGTATTACCGACCTATTTACAACAGAAAAAATCACCATTGTGGAAAGCGTAAAAAAATTGGCGAAACTACCCTTACATCATGAGCCTGGCGAAGCATTTACGTATAGTGAAGGTTTAGATGTTCTGGGCTACTTCATAGAAGTAATTTCTGGTGTTCCGTTCGATGAATTTCTAAGAACAAGAATTTTTGAGCCCCTTAACATGCAAGACACTTGGTTCTATCAACCGAAAGAAAACTATAATAGGTTAGTTGCTGTTCAGAAAAAAGAAAATGAAAAATGGGTAAAATATCCCATTACCTTTTATGATACGGATTATCCTATAAAAGGAGCAAAAACGTTCTTTTCAGGCGGTGCAGGTCTATCAAGCACAGCCAAAGACTACGCTACATTTTTACAGATGTATCTAAACGAGGGAGAACTGAATGGAGTGCGATTATTAAGTAGAACCACGGTAAGAAGTATTTTAGGCAATCAAATAGGTGCTATTTGGGATGGTCCAAAAAACCACGGGCTAGCGTTCTCATTAGTAAATGAAAAAGGTGAAATTGCTGGCGGATTAGGAAGTAACGGAACCTTTGAATGGGGCGGTTATTTCAATACCCAATATTTTGCAGACCCAAAAGAAGAAATTATTGGAATTTTAATGAAACAGACCCAAGGCCCGGTAGACGATAATACTAGCTGGAAATTTAAACAAATGCTTTTTTCTAGCATTGATGATTAAAAACTTTAAGAATCTAACAAATACAGCCCTAACTTAATTTTCCAATACGGCATTTGTTCTTCAAAAAATTCAAAATAGTCTTTTAGTCCATTGGCATCAATCAACTCTGATTTAGCCTTCTCAATTTTGGCGATTTCATCTGCGCTAACGAATTGAGTCAAATCTAGTTCTTCACCTTGCGCATGTTTTTTCATAAGGTGACCATAAATGGTATTCTCAGAAAGGTTTCTTGCGGTTGCGATTTCAGAAACTGTTAAACCTTCAGAGAATAAATCGAACGTTTGCTCGTGCGTCGCTCTTTTTGATTTTTTGGTTGGCGCATATTTGGCAATTTCCTTTATAAATGCATCAGCGTATTTTTCTAATTTTGCCTGCCCTACACCAGACACCTCCATGAATTCTTTTTCATTTTTAGGCATCTTGAGTTCCATATCCTTTAAACTGGCATCACCAAAAACCACATAAGTTGGCACGCCCTGATCCTCGGCAATTCGCTGCCGTAACATGCGAAGCTTTTCGAAAAGCCCTGTTTTTGAAGTTTTGGCTTTGGCAGTACTTTTCTTCTTTTCCTTTTCAGTTTGCAATACTGCCAATTGAATCTTTTTATTGGAAAATAGTACTTCTTTAGCCAATGGCGTCAAACTCAATCTGGCTCCTTCCCTAAAATTAATCTCCAACACGCCTTGGTTCAATAACTGAATTACATACTGTTGTAAGTCTAACCACGAAACACCTTTAATAGCGCCATATGTTTTAATATTTTGATATCCTCGTTCTAATACTTGGGCATTCTGTGCTCCTCTTAAGACATCGATAACCATACCCATAGGTTCACGTTCACGTAATCGAGCAACCCCAGAGCATACTTTTTGAGCTAATAATGTAGCATCAAAATATGCTGGTGGACTCGCACAGATGTCGCAATTACCACATCCTATGGTAACTTGCTCTCCAAAGTAGTTTAACAATGCAATTCGACGGCAACTCAATGCCTCTGCAAATTGCTGCATCCGTTCTAATTTAGCATATTCTACATCTGCATTTTTACTTTGTGTGATAAATCGGCGTAGCTGAGCTACATCGGCAAAACTGTAAAACAGCAAGGCATGGGCAGGAAGACCATCTCGACCACCTCGACCTATTTCTTGATAGTATCCTTCGATATTCTTCGGAAGATTATAATGAATTACCCAACGTACATTACTCTTATCGATTCCCATACCAAAAGCAATTGTTGCCGCAATGATGGGAACTCTATCTGTAATGAATTCTTCTTGTACTTTAGACCGTTCTTCAGATGACAAACCTGCATGATAGGCCTTAGCTTTGAAACCGGCCTTTTGCAACTTTTCAGCAATGGATTCCGTACTTTTTCGGCTCAAACAATAAATGATTCCGCTTTCATTAGGACGGTCTTCCAAAAAATCGAGTATATGTTTAATTCGGTCTTGCGCAGGTTTAACATCTAGATATAAATTAGGCCTATTAAAGGACGCCAAATGTCGTTCTGCATTCGGAATCTTCAATTGGTCGGCAATATCATCTTGTGTAGTTCGATCAGCGGTTGCTGTAAGTGCCATTACAGGTATATTCGGAAAACGCTTTTTTAAACTACCCAACTGTGTATAGGCAGGTCTAAAATCATGACCCCATGAAGAAATACAATGTGCTTCATCTACTGCAAATAGGCTAATTTTCAAGTTTTCTAAAATAGTGTCAAAGAATCCTAAGCTTTCTGGAGCAACATAGAACAGTTTCAATTCGCCCTTTTCTAATTGCTGTAAAATTGCCTGACGAGTTTCTTCTGATTGAGAACTATTGTAATATGCAGCTGCAATACCATTGGCCTGCAGAACATCAACCTGGTCTTTCATTAAGGCAATCAAAGGTGAAATAACAATAGCCGTACCTTCCAAAGCTAAAGCCGTCAATTGATAACATAACGATTTTCCTCCCCCAGTCGGCATAATGGCCAACACATCTTTTTTGCCAAGGGCATCTTCTATTATTGCTAATTGATTAGGCTTAAAGGAATCATAGCCAAAATTGGTTTTTAATAAAGGAAGTAGTTCTTGTACTGTTGATATCATAGTGTGCAAAAATAGGAAGTTTAAATACCATTAAGGTCTTCGACTGCGCTCAGTCTGACATTAATAATTCGAATTCAGTTTTTTTAATTAGGTAATAGATATTCAGCTCCTTTAAATAAGGGATTTATTACCAAACAAATTACTTTTAAGAATGTCATCTTAAGCGCAGTCGAAGGCTTTTGAAGAAGTGATTATTTCCCCAACATCAACAATTCATTACATCTAATTTCAGTGATATATCGTTTCTCACCTTCTTTAGTTTCGTATGAGCGATGTGTAAGTTTCCCTTCGATAGCGACTTGCTTTCCTTTTGTCAAATAATTCTCTACAATTTCTGCAGTCTTTCCCCAAGCTACAATATTATGCCATTGCGTATCATCAACTTTTTCGCCTTTGGCATTTTTGAAACTATCGGTAGTGGCAATTGAAAATTTTGCCAATTTAGTACCTCCTTCTAAGTTTACAATTTCTGGGTCCTGACCCAAGTTTCCAATCAACTGTACTTTGTTTTTTAGTGCGTTCATCTTAAATAATTTTATCGTTAAACAGTTCATACTATCAAGCCTCGTTGACTTGACACTGCAAACCTAAAACAGACTATAATTATTATTCGGCTTCTAAACACTTACTATCGTTTGTTATCGTTTACAGTCGTTTGCAAACTTTTATATAGCTTATTATCAATTATATATATTAAGTATCATATTTCAAATTAAATAAAATTGCGCCCTCTAAATGGTAATTAATCGCAAAGAATAAATTTTCAACTTATCAGAAAATGAAATAAATTTTAAAGTATCGTAAACATTGTATATATTTAAGTGTAATTTTAACACTTTAACATGTCGAACACTCCATTAAACCTATCAAAAAGTTTCGTTTTTATCGTAACACTTTTTTTTACCTCAGCAACAATCGCCCAAGACGGAACAATCTATCCACTTACAGCCCCCGAAGAACCAACGGCCATTCCACTTAATACAGGTGGGGTCGAAAACCAGCCTGCTTCTGAGACCTGGTTTCGCCAATGGGGAGACCCTATGGCTCGAAATATAACCGAAGCAACACTAACCCCCTTTTTACCAGATCCTGAAAAGGCCAACGGCACTGCGGTAATCGTAACACCAGGAGGAGGTTTTATGTGGCTATCCATGGGCAATGAAGGCTGGGAAGTAGCGGAAGCACTGGCTGAGCAAGGTATCGCAGCATTTGTATTAAAGTACCGCCTTAAACCCACTGATGAATCCCTTGAAGATTTTAAGATCTGGATGAATCGACCACGACCAACGCCGTCAGAAACTTCGAATACATTGAAGAATACAACACAGCCAAGCACCCAGCAACGTAACTTATCTAATCAGTTGGAAGATGCAGAAGCGGCTTATGCCATGATAATAGATCGAGCTGATGAGTGGGGGGTAGACACAAATAGAATTGGAATGATCGGCTTCTCTGCCGGCGCAGGGCTTACCATGCATTCAACCCTAAATTCCAAGACCATGAAGTTGGCTTTTATTGGTCCTATCTATGGAGGTATGGGACCTGTAGATGTTCCTAAAGATGCACCACCTATGTTTAGTGTTATTGCTACGGATGATTTTCTTTTTCTGGGACAATTTGGAGTAATTGAATCTTGGTACAAAGCAGGAATTCCAGTTGAGTTTCACCTTTACCAAAACGGTGGCCACGGTTTTGGGCTTGGGAATCCCAATCGAACAAGCAACCATTGGTTCGATTCCTTTATGCATTGGCTTGAGGTCAACAAATTTCTAGAAGCCGCTTCTATAAATAAATCAAAGTAAATTATACTATTATTAAAAACCTCTTAGATATACATTGTTCATTATCTTTTCACTATTTCCATCGGAATTGCATAAAGCCTAGAATCGGCATGAGCTTTTCCATAATCACCCAATAGACCACTTAAACCAGATGATGACAATAAAAATATAAATGAAAGAACAAATAAGAAGACTATCACAAAACATTTAGTTTCCTCTAAATATTTTAAAAACCAGGTCTTTGGTCAATTGTTGTCCTTTTGCTTTTTCACGAACGGATTCGTAACTAAATCGAAAATCGCAACCTGTTTTATATTCGCTACAACCATAAGCTGTTTTTCCTTTAATAATAGTTCCTTTGTTACATTTTGGACAACTATTTTCTTCGGATGACCTTGTCGAATCGGGAACAGTTTTAGTGTTCAACTTCTTTTTAGGTTCCAATTTTAGATTCCAATTTTCATCAAATCTTATAAGTCCTTCAATAGCGGCTTTATTAACTTTGAAACCTTTTAAATTTACGGTCGATCCTTTTTGCAACAATCTAATATACTGTTTTTCTGAGATGGTTTTACCTTCAAAAATGAATGGAATAATAAAATCGCAATTCTTATTAAATTCCGAACATCCATAAGCACTTTTTCCTTTCAGTATAGATCCATTCTTACATTTAGGACATTTTTCAGATGCTATTCCTGAGGTTTTATTCACTGCTTTTTTCTTTGTACCAGCAGTCCTATTATGTACTGACGAAATATTAGCTTTTTTAGTTTCGCTTCTAACTTCGTACACCAAACGATCTACCATTTGTTTCATTTGCTTAATAAAACTTCCGGCACTAAATGTTCCTTTTTCAATGTCCTTTAACTGCTTTTCCCATTTGCCAGTGAGCTCGGCAGACTTTAATAATTCATTTTGAATGATATCTATTAATTGAATTCCAGTATCCGTAGGGATTACTTGCTTTTTATTTCTTTTTATATATTTTCTACGGAATAACGTTTCAATAATATTAGCACGTGTAGAAGGGCGACCAATACCGTTTTCTTTCATAATTTCACGAAGTTCATCGTCGTCTACCTGTTTTCCTGCAGTTTCCATGGCGCGTAGCAGTGAGGCCTCTGTAAATTGGTTTGGTGGTTTGGTTTGCTTTTCTAGAAATGAAGGTTTGTGTGGCCCTTTTTCACCTTTTTTAAATGTTGGTAGCATTCCAGATTCCTTAGACGAAGAATTTGGAGTTTCAAAAACAACACGCCAACCTTTTTCCAAAATCTCTTTCCCTGTAGTTTTAAACTTTACTTTTTCAGCTTTACCAATAACCGCAGTATTAGAGACTTTACAATCTGGATAAAAGACAGCTATAAAACGGCGTACAATACTATTGTAAACTTGTTGCTGATTGTATTGCAAATTCATTTGCTGCCCGGTTGGTATTATTGCGTGGTGATCTGTTACTTTGCTATCATCGAAAACCTTTTTCGTCTTCTTTAATTTTTTTCCAAGCAAAGGCGCTGTTAAAGCTGTGTAATTAGTTAAATTTTTCAGTATGCCATGTACTTTTGGGTAAACATCGTTTGGTAAAAACGTGGTGTCAACTCTAGGATAAGTAACTACTTTTTGTTCGTATAGTTTTTGGACAATCTTCAAGGTTTCATCTGCAGAAAATCCAAATTTCGTATTGCAATAGACCTGTAATCCTGTTAAATCAAATAGCTTTGGTGCATATTCATTACCTGCCTTTTTTGAAATAGAAACAATTTCGAAATCGTGTTCTTTTACAATTTTTGCTAACTTCTCTCCATCTTCAACGTTAAGAAATCGCCCTTCTTCGTAGCTAAATAAAGTATCGCGATAGAGCGTTTGCAATTCCCAATACGGTTGTGGTTTAAAATTTTCTATCTCCTTAAACCGGTTAACCAACATAGCTAATGTTGGCGTTTGCACACGTCCAACTGATAATACTTGTTTGTAGCCACCATGTTTTAAAGTGTACAAACGTGTTGCATTCATACCTAAAAGCCAATCTCCAATAGCACGAGAAAAACCTGCATAATATAAATTATCGTAATCTTC
>TARA_R110000765_G_scaffold21882_9_pt1 | contig 11503 bp, 18 predicted proteins | sample TARA_R110000765 | Tara Oceans TARA_R110000765 (sample SAMEA4398168) | marine metagenome | biome: Polar Biome; feature: [MES] marine water layer (ENVO:01000295) within the mesopelagic zone...; material: water (ENVO:00002006), including particulate matter (ENVO:01000060) such as...... | reverse complement strand
GCCAATTCTAAGGGGGTGTTGGTTGTTGCAGCGGCGGGCAACGATGGGTTCACCGGCAGGCAGAACACTATCGGCTATCCCGCCAAATACGAGTCGTCGTTGTGTATTGGTGCCTATCAGAAGGACGGCAGAATTGCCAGCTTTAGCAGCGGCGGGCGAGAGATCGATATGGCAGCCCCCGGGCAGGACATCGTCTCATGCGACTATAAATCGAAGGGGTTAGTCCGTATGAGCGGGACCAGCATGGCGACACCGTTTGCGGCGGGGTTGTTTGCGTTGGTGTTTGAGCTCATACAACGTGAGGGGGCAGCGTGGCCCACCGGCCCCGGGTGGTGGCGTGAGTTTATTGCGGCCCATAGCGAGGACCGTGGGGCACCGGGCAAGGACGCTCAGTTTGGTTACGGGGTGCCCCGGAGCCTCGATATCGTGCGTCAGTTGTCACACCATGAAATCAAGTGGATATAGGGGTTATGATGTTTGATAGGGAAAGAAAAGCCAATGTTATCAAGTGGGTGTTAATTGTTGCGGCGGCGACATGGGTGGCGTTTCAGGCTAAGGGACTACTCGGCCAAACCGTGCAGGGCCGCAACGTGGCCACCGCAGGGCAGCTCATTGTCCTGAAGGCAAACACCACCGACGAGACCTTCGCGTGGGTGTACGACCGCGAGGTGTACGGTGACGCCATGGTCTGCAACGAGACCAAAACATTCGCCATCGTGCCAAACCGGGCCGGGCGGTTGGTTGTTTGGTTGGTTGCCTACAATGACAGCGGCCTCACCACCACGGCTCACGCCGTCACCGTGTCCGGTGGAAAACCACCAACACCCGACACACAAACACCGGGAGGCGGCGACGAGGGCGGCCTTGTGTTACGTTTGGCCTCCAAATACAAACAAACAGCAGCAAACCTAAACGACCCACCAACAGCACAGGCAATCGTCCGGGAGTGGCGTGCGGTGTTGGGGGCGGTTCGCGGCAGCCCAACCCTCGAGGCGGCGGGCGTTGTGTTGGGTGGTGCCATGGACCGGGCCATGGCGACACGTGAAGGAAAATCGAGATACGTTGACTGGCTTGGCGGGTTCAGAAAACCGTTGAACGCCGATATAGAGGCGGCAGTACAGGCCGGGCAAATCAACACACCGGAACAGTTGGCGGCCCTCATTGAGGGGGTCATGGCAGGGATACCCACTATTGGCGAAGGATCTATCAAGTGAATAGGATGATATTGCTTACGTTGATTTGGCTCGCGACCTTTTTTCTATTGGTAGGAGCCACCCAAAGCGGGGAACCACTTCCCATCAGTGACCAGCAGCGGTGTCAGACGGAAGCCACCTACATGGCCAAGCACAAAGTGTGTCGGCACGTGTTTGGGTGTATTGGACGGTTCGAGGGAATCGGGTGTGGTTACAACAGCAGGCCCTCCACATGCGCGCCCCGGAAGAAGATGCGTTTGACGGGGGATGCCACCGCCGTCAGTTCCAGCGGCATGACCTACCGTGTGCGGAGCTGGAGATAGAACCAACCTCATGGAGACCACCATGCGATGGATTTTGTTTGTTGTGTTTGTATGCCCGGCGGCGTGGGGTGCAGACACGTTAAAAAGGCAAGAGTTGGAACAACCACGTCACACGGAGATCGATGCGGTTGGTTGGGCGTTTGATGCCCTGCTCAAATATCCAGAAGACCGGCGGGCGGGTGTTCGCTTTGTATACCTCCCACCATGGGCCGACCCCGAGTGGATTGGGGTGATGGACTTCGCGGTGAATAGCGCGTGCGGGCATGGCCGGAACCTACACAGGGCCGACCTCCATGCCGGGGGGTGGTTACTAGGTTATGACCTGAGCAAGTATGCCACAGGGGACAAACTAGAGCGGCTCCTGAGCGTGTGGGATGGGTGTGCTACGGACGACCCGTATTTTCACATCAGCCGGGTCAACCAAAACGGTGGTCCGGTGCCCGTGTTGGCCCCACACCTTGGCGAGGCGTTGGCCCGCCATGCCACCAGCAACACAACCAAACGGGTCGACGCTTTGGTGGCGGATATGACCGGCAGCACCGGGGCCGTGTACCGCGCTGACTGGTTCCTCGAACAGTTGCTCACATCCATCCGGGGCCGTTACCCGGAGTTTCGTCAAATAGAATTCCAACCAGAAGGCCCCCACACCCCACTCCAGACCCACATGAAGAAGCGTGGCTTTTTTCTGGAGCAATCCATTGGCATCGGAGGTGAGAAGGGGGCGTTGCTTTTGATCAGTGGCGTGACGGGCAAATCACGAGTCATCTTGACGGTGTTTGGGTTGGGCAGCCGGACACCGTTGGTGACCACTTACGATTTCTCGGATAGGCGGACCCGTCCCGATGAGCAGTTCATCCGGAACTTACTATCGGTTTCTGCTTTTGCGGATGCGTCCGAGGTGTTCGTGCCCATGCCGAACGGGTTGCTCGAGTTTGTGTTGGCGGACGGCAAGGGTGACATACAGCGGTCAGCACCCCCGGACGTGGTGGCAGATAGCACCAAACCGGACGGCCACACAAAGGAGCTAGAAATGGGAATGAGTTGCATCATGTGCCACACCCCGAACGATGGGTACAACACGGCGCAAAACGACATGGAGCTTTTGATCGGGGCAGACGTGGACTTGTTCGCAGACGGTGGCACAGTGAACGGCAAACACCTCACCCGGGATGAGTTGGTCGACGTTGTGGCGGGGCGGTACGGTGAGCGTATCGATGAGCCGGATGGGTTGCTTGGCCGTGCCCGCCGTGATTACGTGCGGGCGGTTGCCCGTTTGACTGATTACACGGTGGAGGCAGATGGCCCGTCAGCGGTTGCCCGGTTGGGCCAAAAGATCAAAACTATTTACCACGGATACAGGTACTCGCGCGTCACGCCCGAGCGCGTGTGTCTGGAGTTGGGGGTTGCGGTTGCCCCGGGTGCAGGCCCCCAAACCCTCCGGCGGCTTGTGCCCGCAGTGAACCAAACAACAGAAGACATCTTGATTGCGTTGCTCCGTAATGGTGCGGTAATCAAACGAGATGACCTAGAAGCAATCTATGCTGAGATGGCCCGCCGGGCCGTTGCAAACCGTCCCGCCTTATTGGAGGCCCTATAAATGTTTCGCTTACTTATGTCGTTGGCCGTGTTGGCCACCACCGTGCCCGTGTCTGCCAACGATGGCCTTTTTGGACTACTGCGCCGAGGGCGGCAGTGCAACACCAAGGCGCATGTCCAGAACTTCGCGGTGGCGGATGTTCCTGACGTATACGTCATCCAGAACAACACCCCGTTCCCGTTGGTGGCTCAGGGTTCGACCGGGTACGTTGCCAACACATACGCCAACAACGTCCTCCCCCTATTTGACCCCAACGTGTACTTCCAACAGGAGCTCGCGTTGATTCGGGCGGCAGACCAAACGGCGGCAGTGCGGGCGCAGCGAACATCGTCCTTGGTCGAGCGTGTGGTTGCACTACAGGCCCCGGCGGTTGAGCGGTTGGCGGCAGGTGATGCAGCGGCGAAAATTCTACAGGCGGCAGGGTTGGCCGACATAAGGAACGTTGCAGGCAGTACGAATTCAGTGGTGATAAAAACGACCCCGGGTGGCCAGCTCGTTGTCGAGCCGGTTAGAATAGGCACCCCGTCAGCCCCCGGGGGTGTGGGTACTTCCAAGGCCCAACAAGCACCCCCGGGAGGCTTCGCGTTGGCGAAGAAGTATTGTGCGGCGTGTCACGGCCAAGGCCTACAGGACCCCAAGGGGGGGTTCTATATTGGCCCCGGAAAAGACGTGGCCCGGGTATTGCGTGCCGAGTGGTTCAGTGTTACCAACAAGGTTTCGGCGGGCACCATGCCACCACAGGGCAGCCCACAACCTACAGACGAAGAGCGTGCGCGTATACTAAACGAGATCGAGTCCCTAATTCTTGAAGGAGAATAGAATGCGATTCTTGATGATTGTGGCCATGTTGGCCTTTTGTTTTGTCAGTACAGCGGACGCCGGGAGCGGTGATTTGATTGTGCGGCGAGGTTTGTTTGGCCGACAAATTGTGGAGGCTCCACGGGCCGCTAAAATTGTTGTCAATCGAGTGGGTGCTTGTGTTGGCGGCGTGTGCAACGTGGCCCGGCGTGTGGTTGTTCGGCAGGCGGCCCCCGTGGTTGTTATCGAGCAGGCGGCCCCCGTGGTTGTTATCGAGCAGGCGGCCCCCGTGGAAGTTCGCCAACGTGTGCGGCTATTAAACAGGACAAGGCGAAAGGTTTGCAGGTAACGGACCGTAAATGGTTGGACACAAATAGGCTCCCCGGTATAATCCCGGGGGGCTTTTTTCATATACAAACGGAGTTGACACAGACATGGGTTACGGCGCACAACACAACAAGGGCAAGGGCAAGGGCAAACCATCCACCATGTCCAAGGGCAAGGCGGCTAAAGACAAAAAGCCCGTGGCAAAGAGCAAGAAAAACATCGGTAAGAAATGACCCCTCAAATAGGAGGCGGGAACGTGATTCTTGCACAAATAGAAACAGGGTCAAACGCCATACTCGAGGCGTTTGACCGATACGGTGTGTCGTTGGGCATGTTGGTGATGTTCATTATCGCCTCCGTTTACATCCTACGGCGGCTCCTACATGACGAGCGTGGGTTGTTATCTAATTATGTCCGCAGCACCACAGAGCAGCAGGGCAGGCTCGCCAATACAGTGGAAACCATGGCGGACACGGACGCCAAGGTTGCGGACGTGTTGGGTTCCATGGATGGCAGCATCGCTAAAATTGAAAGCCTTTTGGGCAAAGCAAATCTAAACGGCGCAGCAGACCACACCACCCTCGTCGTGTGTTACCGCCATGAGTGCGATGTACTGGAAGCCATAAGCGACAAACTAGAAATCAACGTCAAAACCAAACCCCTGATCGACATGATGCGGCGTGAGTTGGATATGGCGGCAGCCCGGTCGGCAGCGGCGCAAAACTCTGAAGCTCGGTGAAGGGTTTGTGGTTTTTCCAATTTCTAGTAAAAACAACTAAACAGGGCACGAAATGAACATCCAAAACCTCACCTTTAACTACAGCGCAGCATCGAACGGCACACGCCGGGAGACGTTGCATGGCCGCGACTACATTGTCGCCCCGATGGCCATGTTGACCGAAGGTGTCCACAACGGCAGCGGCGGGGCGTTGTATTACCCCGAGCCGGAATGCCGGGCGGCGGTGCAATCATGGAACATGCGTCCCGTGGTTGTGTACCACCCCGAAATCAACGGGCAGGGCGTTTCGGCGTGCGACCCGGACATACTTGAAAAGCAACAAGTGGGCATGGTGATGAACACCGTGTGGGACGGTAAGCTACGCGCCGAGGCATGGCTCGAAGAAAGCCGGTTGGGCGAAGTGGATGGCCGTATAATGGACGCCCTAGAACAGAACACAATGATGGAGGTAAGCACCGGGTTGTTCACCGACAACGAACCGGAAACCGGCACCTATAGAGACAAACCATACACCCACATCGCGAGGAACCACCGTCCCGACCACCTTGCCATTCTGCCCGACCGTGTTGGCGCGTGCAGTATCGCAGACGGAGCCGGGTTGTTGCAGTTGAACGAAGACGGCGGCTTGCCGGACGACTTAAGCGTGGAGAAGGCGACTGAGTTGGTTGCCCGACTACAGACCCACATCCAAAACCACTCACCCCCGAACCATGAGGAACAAACCGTGCCAAACACGAAACTTATCGACGCCCTAATCGCAAACGATGCGACCCAGTGGGCAGAAGGCGACCGCGAGGTACTGCTAAACATGGACGACGACACGTTGGCCAAAACGGCACCCGTGGCCGTTGAGCCTGCCCCCGTTGTTGAGGATCTTGAGGAGCCTGAGGCCGTTGAGCCCACAGGCGAGATCGTCACGATGGAACAGTACGTGGCACAGGCCCCGGCAGAATTCCAAGACGTTATTCGTAACGGCTTGGCAGCCCACGAATCATCCAAGGGCCAATTGATCGAGACGATCACGGCAAACGAGGCAAACCAATTCAGCAAAGAATTCCTCCAAACTAAGGGACTTCAGGAATTGGAGGGGTTGGCAGCCATTGCGGCACGGCCAGCAGCAGCGGCCCCGGTAGCAGCGGCACCCGTGCCGATGTTCAATGGTGCGGCAACACCGGCAAAACCAACCAACAACACCAACAGCGATGAAGGTGTTCTGGTTGCCCCGACATTGAGTTGGGACTGAACCAAACCCACCCACCCAAACCATCAACCATTAACACCCAAAGGGAGAATGCATCATGGCGTTCACTATTGTTCTGAAAAGCTCCGGTTACGGACACCACGACGAAGGGACCGCAGATGCGGCCATCAGCCCCGGCGAGTGCATTCAGCTCGCAGCGGATGGCAAGTACGACCCGGCCCACAAAACCAAGGCAGAATCCATCAAGGGTGACCTGCTCATTGCCACCGAGGACGGGTTGCAGGGCAAAACCGTCACCAACGCTTACGCCTCCGGCGATGTGGTGTTTTTCTACATCCCCTGCTCCGGGGACCACATTAACGTCCTCATCAAATCGGGGGAGAATATCAACATCAGCGATAACATCCTCGTCGAGGGCGGTGGCAGCGGCCTTTTCATTGAGGCGGCAGGCACCGAAGCGGCGTACCAATTGACAGCTCTTGATTCGAGCGGCGGCGTGTTGGGGGCAAACACCCTCATCCGATGCCGTGTGAACTGATCCAGATTCAACCATTACCCGGCCCCCGTGGCCTAACAAGTACCACCCATAACCAGAGAAAGTGACCATGACTTCATTCATTATGAACGGGCAAGGCCACGGGGATGTCGCAAGCGTTCTCATGGCCAACAACTTCGACCCAAACAGCCTCCGACCATATATCGGACATGACGGGCGGAGTTACATTACCCAAAACAGCGGACAATCGGATGCAGGTGGAAACCCCACCTACAACCAACTCGTGACGAACGCCCCGGCCACGTTGCGGAAGGACGACTGGATTCAGTTGGACACCGCGATCCTTAAGGCGGCCAAACCCCGCCTCAATGCCGTGGGTGATTTGCGGGCCGCAGGGTTGCAATTGACCATCCCGAACGGTATGGGAAAAACCGTGCTTGAGCACGAAACCCAAAGCGACATCACGGCAGCCACCATCAGCATGGATGGTATCCGGAAAAGTGATGGGGACCGACCGCAGTTCAACCTCCAGAGCCTCCCGTTGCCGATCATCCACAAGGATTTCAGCTTCAGTGCTCGGCAGGTGATGGCAAGCCGCAACGGCGGAAGCCCATTGGACACCACCACGGCAGAGCTTGCCGGACGGCGTGTTGCTGAAGAAGCGGAGAAATTGTTGCTAGGTGAAAGCGCGACCTACAGCTACGGCGGCGGCAGCGTGTACGGTTACACCAACTTCCCTCAGAGGTTGACCAAAACCATCACGGCACCAACCACCAGCAACCACCCCACAACGGTGGCCGAGGTGTTGGCGATGCGAAAGCAATCGACTGACAATAATTACTTTGGACCGTGGGCGTTGTATTACTCCCCGGCGTGGTACGGGATGATGGATGAGGATTACACCGCCACGGTGAATCAACCATGGACGCTCCGAAGCCGGTTGCAGCAGATTGAAGGCATCACGGCGGTTCGCCCGGCGGACTACCTCACCGGAACGACCATCCTGCTTGTGCAGCAGACCCCGGACGTTGCCCGAATGGTTGTCGGCATGGACATCACGACCGTGCAGTGGGAAACGAACGGCGGCATGGAGTTGAACTTTAAAGTTATGGCCATTATGGTGCCTCAGCTTCGAAGCGACTACAACAGCGCGACAGGTATTGTCCACGGTAGTGTCTAACCTCTACCGTTGACCACGACGACACACGTGAGGCGGGGCGAGGGGCCGCCTCACGTTTTGTTTTTCCACACCCTCACAACGAGACCAAACCGATGCCAAAATACAGAAACAGCGGCGGCCCCCATGAGTTGGCTTGTGGCAAGGTGGTGGCGCATGGCGACACTTTTGAATGTGACGCTGATTTGCAAGCCATATTCCCCAATAAGTTCGAATTGATTGAGGGCACCACCAAACCCAAGGCAGCCCCGGCGTCAACGGAGCCAACCGCTACAACGTACCCACCGGCCCCGGCACCAAAAAGATCACCGGACAAGAACGCCGAGGATGTGACTAAGGGGTTCGAGGTGGCGAGCGATTATGACGTGCGGGTTGTGCGAGATAAGCGTGGGTGGTGGATACTGGACGGCGACGATGTGCTAAACACCAGCGGCCCACTCAAAAAGGGTGGCGTGGGGACGTTCATTAAACGATATTTCGAGGAGTAGGTGATGGTGGCGCGTACAACCCGAACCCTTGTGGCGGAAATTATTGAACTGGACGTCAGTATCGTTCCAAACGATGCGGCCATGCTCCCGTTCATTACCGTGGCCAACGAGTTGGTCACCGAGGTTTGTACGACCCCCGCAGGGCCGAAGGTGGCCTACACGGCGGCCCGATTGGAGTTGATTGAGCGGTGGCTTACTGCCCATTTCTACACCAACCGGGACCCGCGAACATCGTCTGAATCTGCCGGGGTATCGGCCTCGTACCAAAGCAAAATTGACCTCGGTTTGGACACGAGCCACTACGGGCAGACGGCCATGAGGTTGGACACAAACGGCGGCCTCAGTAAACTGAACGAGGACGCCAAAAAAGGGAAACCTAAGTTGAGTGCCTTTTGGGCGGGCACCGCAGCGACAACCGGGAGCTAAGCCGTGGGTATTATTAACACCATGCGGAAGCAGAATGGCATCTACTGGCCACCGGCTACCGCCAACGATTTCGGGAGGCCCGGCTATGGGACGCTCGTTGAGTTAATTGTCACCAGCGGCGGAAACTACCGCTTACGGTGGGAGGATACCATTGAGGAATTCATCGACGGCGAGGGCACACTACAGCAGTCATCGGCCAAGGTGTTCGTGCCCGTGTTACCCGGTGGCGGCGAGGTGTTGGTTGGCGGGTGGCTTTGGTTGGGGGACGTTGGCGATTTGACCAGCACCACCAACCCCCGAGGCAACCCCGGGGCCTACGAGGTTCGCAACGTGGGCAAACTACCAAACCTGAAGGCCACCGAATTCCTAAGGACGGTGATGCTATGACACAGGGGAAGCTTTTCGGTGTCAAGAAACTCACCCAACAACTAATATCGACCAAAACAAACAACGCCAAGGCCCTACGGCGGGGCCTCTACAAGGCCGGGTTGCAGTTACAGCGTGAGTCGATGAAAATTGTGCCAATACAGACGGGCCACCTCCGGGCGAGTGCGTTCACCCGTAACGTGGGCTCGGATTCCCGTCCGGTGGTTCATGTCGGCTATACGGCGAAATATGCCTTATTCGTTCATGAAATAGTGGACAACGCCCACGGGGCCGATTTTAACAAGAAACACGCCGGAAAGATAGCAAAGGCCAAGGGCAAGGCCCGCAAGGTGTGGTTCAACAGGGGCATCAATCAGCAGGCCAAATTCTTAGAAAAACCACTACGCGACCATCATGTTCGCTTGGTTACTATTGTCCTCCGGGAAGTTGAAAAAGGCAGGTTGGAATAATGCCGACACCAGTAACAAACAGCCCGGCGGAACTGCTCAGAGCCAGCATCGTGACAGCCGGGTTCGGGACACAACCATCCACGGCCTCCACTTGGCCCGTGTTTGTTGGCCACATGCCGGACCTACCCGATAATTCTGTTTGTGTCTATGACACATCCGGGAGCCTTGATGGCCGGGTGCAGCGTGGCGGAGAAACCATAGAACATCCCGGATGGCAGGTGCGGGTCCGGGCAACGGACCACCCCACCGGGTACGCCAAAATCGCAACCATTCGAAACCACATTGACACCATCCTACGCGAAGGGATAGTGATAGGGGCTTCATCATATACAATACAGGCCGCCAACCTGACCGGGGGCGTGCAAACCGTGGGGCAGGAGCCCGAGGGCACCCGCCGAAACAATTTCACAATCAACGGAACGCTCACTTACACGTAAAGGACCAGTCACATGGTAACACGACTCGACGATGGATTTGCAACAACCATCACCCTCGCAAACGGAACAACTCTTTATGAGAAATCGGTAACACCCCCGGGCCTCGACGGCGGCGGTGCAATCGACACGACCACCATGCGGAACACGTTGTACCGCACGAACAGCCCGAAGAGCCTGATCACACTTTCTGAGTGTAGCGTGACCGTGGCGTATGACCCGAATGCGTACTCCGCCATCATCACAACCCTCAACACAAACCAGCTCATCACGGTTACGTTCCCGGATGGAACCACTATCGCCTTTTGGGGTTGGCTCAACAGTTTCACACCGGGCGAAGCTACCGAGGGCGAACAGCCAACAGCGGAAATGAACGTGGTGCCGTCCAACCATAACAACGCCGCTCCTCCGGTGGAGGTTGCCCCGGCAATTGTTAATGGTACAACCACCACCACGGCGGCACCTTAATCGATTGCCCACGGCGTGGCACCGCACACCCGGGCCTCACGGCCCGGGTGTGTATGGGCCACCCAACCACCTAAACAAGTAACAACACACCACAGGCCCAAACATGGGCCGCCAACGGGAGACCAACCATGGCAGAGAAACTCGAATTTTCATTGGAACGGGCAGAGGTTGAAATCGACCTCACGGACAACGGTGTCACCCATACTTTTTTGATGATGGAGTTGGACGGCAAGGGGCGGGATAGTTATCTCACCAACATCAGCGGACGCCTCGAAGGCGGTGCCACCCCCGGGGCCACAACCAGCGTCAAGAATTTCGATGGACTGCAAGCGGCCCTCCTTCACCGTGTGTTGTTTGGGGTAGATGGCGACAAACGGAAAGCGGTGCCAGTGCAAACGATCCAAGCATGGCCTGCACGTGTGCAGACGGCCTTGTTTGACAAGGCCCGTGATATGAATGGCTTGGGCGATGGTGCAGAGGAAACAGCGGGAAACGACTAGAGGGCGAACGGCTTGCTTGGTTTGAGTTGGCCGACCGATTGGGCATGTCCGTCCAGCGGTGCCAAGAAGAAACAACCAGCACGGAGTTCGTCATGTGGAACCAGTACCTACGCCGGGACCTAAATTTACAGGGAAAAACCGATTACGCCCTTGCCCAAATAGCGGCAGAGGTGCGGCGGGTGTTACATAAGAACCCTCGGCAGGTCAAGACCGAGGATTTCCTCATAAAGTTCAACACAGGCCCGCAGGACGAGCGGGTTGACCCGGAAAAATCGAAGGCGTTCTGGTTTGCGTTGATTGCTCAACCACCTACCAACAGCGAGCTAGAATAATATGTCGGCGGAACTGGAAAATCTGGTCATTCGATTAGTTGGTGATAATAGTAACTATCGAAAAATGATTGATGAGGGTGTCGCTCTGACTCAACAGTTGGAAAAAGAGGTTGCGGCAGGTGCAGCAGGGCAGGCACAGGCCACAGGCATGGCCGACCGGGCTCAGGA
>TARA_R110000765_G_scaffold10188_7_pt1 | contig 11525 bp, 10 predicted proteins | sample TARA_R110000765 | Tara Oceans TARA_R110000765 (sample SAMEA4398168) | marine metagenome | biome: Polar Biome; feature: [MES] marine water layer (ENVO:01000295) within the mesopelagic zone...; material: water (ENVO:00002006), including particulate matter (ENVO:01000060) such as...... | reverse complement strand
GGGCAATTCACAGCGAAAGCCCTTGGCGGGCATTTTTCCGGCAGTATCGACGGTGTGGTAAAAGGAATGCCCGACTTACCTTTTCCTAAAGAGCCGGCGCTTCTGGAGATGAAAACCCACAACGACAAGAGTTATAAACTCTTAATTAATCAAGGGATCCTCAAGAGTAAGTATCAACACTACATTCAAATGCAGACATACATGCATCTGATGAAGCTAAAGCAAGCGGTATACATGGCAGTGAATAAGAATGATGATAACATTCATATCGAAGTAATCCAACTGAATCCCGATGTAGTCAATCAGGTGCTCCAGAAGGCGTCCTCCATTATCTTCACGAACAAACCACCACCAAAATGCAGCCAAGATCCGAGCTGGTGGAAGTGCCGCTTCTGCTCCGCCCACTCTATCTGCCACGGTAACAAGCTCCCACCGAAGAGCTGCAGGACTTGTAAGTTCGCACAACCAATGGTTGACGGTGGGTGGAAATGCGAGTTTAATAACAGTGCTATCCACACCCAAGTTGGGTGCCAAGATCACGAATACATTCCCGAACTTAAGAAATGAATATAGAAGAACCTCAACCGCTCCACTACTGCCAGTGCGTAAAACCGGACGTCATACGATCAAGAACGCTTAAGAAGGTCTGCGGTCATTGTGGCGGAGCATGGCATCCGACCCATAGCCCGATTCCAAACGCCGAGTTCAAGGACGAGCTGAAGGCGTTTATGCGGCAGAAGGTTGGACGCAACGACTTATGCCCTTGCGGTAGCGGTAAGAAATTCAAAAAGTGCTGCATTAAATGATACCTAGATATTATCAAGAAGAAGGCATCAAGGCACTCTTCGACTACTTTGTTGAAGGGAATACCGGCAACCCGATCTGCGCAATGCCAACGGGATCAGGTAAGTCTCTGGTCATTGCTGAGTTCATTAAAAGAGCCCTTCAGCAATATCCGACGACTCGGGTCGTCATGCTAACGCACGTCAAGGAACTTATTGAGCAGAATCTCGAGAAGCTTTTGATTGTGTGGCCAGCTGCTCCAGTCGGGGTATACTCCGCCGGCCTAAAGCGCAAGGATACCGGATGCCAAGTCACTTTTGCTGGTATCCAGTCGGTCGCCAAGGTGGCGCAGCTATTTGCACGTACCAACATAATTCTGGTGGACGAGTGCCATCTGGTACCGGATAAAAGCAATACCGGATACCGGCAGTTTATCGACGCAGTAAAAGCATACAATCCTCAGGTGAAGGTAATTGGACTTTCCGCTACGCCGTACCGGATGAAGCAGGGTCTTCTTACAGAGGGGGATAACCGTCTCTTCACGGATATAGCATACGACATTACCGGTGTGGACGCTTTCAACAAACTGATCCACGAAGGGTATCTTGCCCCTCTCGTCCCGAAAGCTACCAAGTCTGAATTTGACTTGAACGGTGTTAAGGTGGTCGGCGGAGAGTATCAACCAAAAGCGCTTCAGAAATACATGGATGAGGCTTCCGAGATTACATTCAAGGCATTAGAGGAAATGTGCGAAGCGGGAGCTGACCGTAAGAAGTGGCTGATCTTCTCCTCGGGAGTCCAGCACGCGCACGATATAGTTCATGAGTTGGACGGTATGGGCATCTCGGCGGTCTGCGTTACCTCAACAAAGGCTGAAGATCAAGATCGAGACCAGATCCTGAAGGACTTCAAAGCGGGTAAGTATCAGGCGCTGGTCAACAACAACATTCTTACTACAGGGTTCGATGATCCAGAGATAGACTTGATCGGGGTATTACGCCCGACCATGTCTCCAGGATTATGGGTTCAGATGCTTGGGCGGGGAACTCGCCCTTTGTATGAAGAGGGTTTTGATCTTTCCACACTGTTTGGGCGCTTGCAAGCTATTGCGGCGAGTGCTAAGCAGAATTGTTTAGTTCTCGACTACGCAGGGAATACCCCGCGCCTAGGACCAATCAACGACCCTATCATCCCGAAAGCTAAGAACGGAAAAGGCGGCGGAGTCGCCCCTATTAAGCTCTGCGAAGGATGTGGAACTTACTGCCACGCTAGCGTGCGCTTCTGCGACAGCTGTGGGATGGAGTTTCCCGCTGGATCAGTTAAGTACGGAACAGAAGCCGGTGATGGCGAGCTGATTGCTGGTGTGGCAAGAGCCGAGGAAGCCAAGCAAATAGTAGTATTCAAAGTGGACAGCCTCAATCTCCAAGAGTATCAACGTAAAAATCCGCCCTCCATCAAGGCAACCTACTTTTGCGGGTTGCGCACCTTCGATAAGTATATCTGCCTAGAGCACAAAGGCTACGTCCGTAAGCTCGGGCGGGACTGGTGGCGTCAGCACATTCAGGACGTACATGTTCCTGAGACCATAGATGAAGCCGCGGATATGTTCCCTCAGCTGAACACACCTACACATATCCGCGTTTGGGTGAACAAGAAGCCTTGGCCGGAGGTGATGGCATACGACTTTACCGGATCAGGGTTTGAAGAATTAAAAGGCGAAATAGTAGCGCCTTTCTAAAGATAAAGGTTGAAAGAGTAAAACATTTCACCATTATAAAGATCGTTAAGTAACACATAAACAACCGATAATTCAAACACATAATATCATGTCAGAAAACGAAACAAACGAGAGCACACAAGCTCCAGTCGCACCTACAACAGAAACAGCTCCAAAAGCGCCAAAAGTGGTTAAGGAACCAAAGCCAAAGCAGCCAAGCGCCAACGGCGTCTCCCGTCCACGTGATGGCACTGTGACCTCTCGCATCTGGATCGTCTGTGACGAACTCAAAGCACTTTGCGGAGTCGATGAGAACCCAGCTCGCTCCAAGGTAATGGAAATCTGCGAAGCTGAAGGCATCAACAAGTCTACAGTAGCAACCCAGTTCGGCAAATGGCGTCGTTTCCACGGCCTCACCACACCCCGCGCTGCCAAGGTCGCTGAAGAGGCTGGCACTGAAGAAGCCGCTGTTATCGAAGATGCACCTGAAGCACCAGAAGTTCCCGCCGCTCCAGTTGCATAAGTAATTCTAACGGGTTAGGAGCCGACCGGCCTCATAGCCACAGCGTCCTGCACTTAACCCGTTACACCTTTCAAAGCCCCGCCACATCAAATGGCGGGGCTTTTTGTTCTCTTTAACCCTCGCATTACCAACATTTTCAAGTATATTTATCTTTAATGAACGAACAGAAACCAGAGCGCTTACGCCCAACTTCACCCACACTAGATGTGCACAGTATCTTCCCTACCATTCAAGGTGAAGGCCCATTTGTCGGCCAACCCTGTGTGTTTGTCCGCCTTGCCGGATGTAACCTCCAATGCCCGTTCTGCGATACGGCCTACACCGAAGGGCGTGCGGAGATGACGGTTGAAACGATCATCTTTGACGTTGCAGAAGCTTCCATCATCCCTACGATGTCCAAAGATCGTCCACTTGTGGTCATCACCGGAGGAGAGCCTTTTCGTCAGGATCTTGAGGAACTAGTAGTTGGGCTAACGCACATCGGCTATGACGTACAAATCGAGACCAACGGAACGTTAGCCGCTACTTTGGTGACTATGAGTCTTGCCACAATCGTCTGCAGCCCGAAAACACCAAAGCTAAACAAGGAGTTGGTGCCATATGTAGACGCCTTCAAGTATGTTATTGAAGCCGGAAAGGTAGATCCTGCAACTGGGCTTCCTCTCCATGTTCTTGGAGCTACCTACGGAGTTGGAGTTCCCACTGAGGAACTTGCCGCCGGCGTCAAAGTTTACGTCCAAGCGATGGACTCCTATGACGAAAAACGCAATGCAGCTAACTTAGCCGCAACGCTGAAAAGCGTCATGACTTTCGGGCATACTCTGTGCCTACAAACACAAAAAATCATCAACGTAGATTAACATGAAACATGCATTAGTTGTATTATCTGGAGGTCAAGACTCCGTTACTTGCTTAGGTCTAGCCCTTAAAAAGGCGGACAAGGTATCCGCCATTAGCTTCAATTACGGTCAGCGCCATGCGGTCGAGTTGGATTCAGCCGCTTTGCTCTGCGCCAAGTATGGTGTTGAACATAAGGTGGTCGCCTTCGACTTCCTCAAGGATCTGGTCACCAGCGCGCTGACTACCGAAGGGGCGGACGTAAATAAGCCGCACCCCCACAAAAAGAACCTACCGGCGAGTTTCGTTCCATGCCGCAATGCAATCTTCTTAACCCTAGCTCATGGCTATGCGCAAGAGATTGACGCCGACACTTTAGTGACCGGCGTCTGCGAAACCGATTACTCCGGCTACCCTGATTGCCGAGAAATGTTCATTGGTTCTTTGGAAACAACTCTGAACATTGGGTACGAAGCGAACATCCGCATCTGGACGCCGCTGATGAAGGTAGACAAGGCGCAAACCTTCTTCCTGGCTCAAGTCTCTGGATTCCTTGATGAGGTACTGGAAAACAGTCATACATGCTACGAAGGGGATCACACCACCCGTAACACATGGGGATTCGGTTGCGGAGAATGCCCAGCTTGCATCCTTCGTAGAACCGGTTATGAACTGTTCTTCAGCGGCGAATACAACCGCGACCACGCTCTAATTCTCGCTGAAGTTTAACCAGCACGACAAAAACAAACAAAGAATACATATGATTACTTGCTCAAAGCAATATCGCAATCTACCGGCGGCTCATCGCCAGCCAAATCACTCAGGGCATTGTTCCTTGATTCACGGTCACAACTGGGGTTTCGACATCAAGTTCGCAACTGAACAGTTAGACGCAAACAAGTTCGTTGTGGACTTCGGAAACCTCAAGTTCGTTAAAGAATGGCTTGAAGAGCTTTTTGACCACACCCTGCTTCTTAACGAAGATGATCCAGCGTTGGCATATCTTACGGACGGCCTCTGTAATCCAGGAGATTCCGGATTAAAGTTCCCATTCGCCCGCATCAAGGTTGTTCCCAACTGCGGAGCCGAAGCACTGGCCGAGTACGTCGCCACCCGCATAGATGCACTTCTACTAGGGCGTGGACTAGGACACATTCACGTTGTGGCTGTAGTTTGCCACGAAGACGACAAGAACTCCGGTGAATGGCTCCTAACTGGAACCAGTGATCTCGGCTTAGTAGAAAGTGTTCACGATGTCTAAGCTTATCCTTACGCACCATCAAGTAGCTGAAAGAGCTGCGGATCTCTGGAACAACGTCAGTCGGGTAGCTGGTCGCCGTTGCTACCCTGTTCCGCGCGGTGGCGTCCCAGTCGCCTACCTACTGACGCGCTTCGGAGCGATAGTAGTCGATAACCCGGAGGATGCCGACTTCATCGTGGACGACATCATCGACAGCGGAGCTACAAAAGCTGCGCACGCGGAACTGTATCCTCTTAAACCCTTCTACGCCTTGGTAACAAAAGAGGCCTCCGACGACTGGATCGTGTTCCCTTGGGAGCGCCAAGAAGAAACTGCTTCAGAGGATGATACCATAGTAGGAACCCTCCGGAATCGCTTGGTCGGGGCTAACGTTCCATTCCTAGCAAACGACAATATCTCCACCATCTTCGCTGACGGGGAGCTAGTAGCACTTCAGGAGGAGGTCGGCAAACGCTGCCAGCATCTTCTTAATGGGCTCCTAATCGACACCGAGAACGACCACAATACTAACGGCACTGCCCTCCGCATGGCTAAGATGTTCATTCGGGAGGTACACAGCGGTCGCTACGTGGAAAAGCCGGCGATCACAAAGTTCCCTAACGCCAAGCAACTGGATGAGATGTATGTAACCGGTCCGATCAGCGTCCGCTCTATGTGCTCCCATCACTTTGCTCCAATCATTGGCAAGTGCTGGGTAGCTGTGATCCCAGGAGAGAATGTCATGGGGCTCTCCAAGTTCAACCGTTTGGTCGAATGGATCGCTTCTCGCCCTCAGATCCAGGAAGAGCTCATCGTCCAAATTGCCGATGAGATCGAAAAGGAACTAGGCGACTGCAAAGGGTTGGCGGTAATCGTTGACGCTACACATATGTGCATGACGTGGCGCGGGGTTAAAGAAGACTCCTGCGCTACTATGGCCACAAGCGTGATGCGTGGTTCGTTTAAAGAAAACGCAGCTACACGTAGCGAGCTATTCTCCTTGATTAACATCAAATAAGGATAGGGGTAATCAATTAGGGGGTTGGCTTTCGAGTCAGCCCCCTTTATTATCTAAGCATACATGAAACTTTACTTAGCCGGCACTTTCGCTTCAAACATCATCAAAGGCAGTAACCTCTACCGCCGCTGTACCCCCGCTGAACAAGCGGGACGCGACAGTGTAAAGCACGTTCTTGAATCGTATCACTACGTCCACAAGCAGAAGTTTGTCGATAAGATACGCAATGACGGATGCAAAATCTTTCTCGACTCCGGAGCATTCTCCGCCTTTACTAAGGGTGTGGAGATCGACATTACCGGCTACTGCGACTACATCAAAAAGAACGGAGACATCATCGAGATTGCATCTGTAATGGATGGCATCGGTGATCCTCAGAAGACTTACGAGAACCAGATGGAGATGGAGCGCCAAGGCACTCGCCCGCTTCCCTGCTTTCACTACGGCGAAGATGAGCGCTACCTAGAATGGTATATTGAGAATTATGATCATATCACCCTCGGAGGTATGGTACCGATCAGTAATAAGCAGTTGTACTTCTGGTTGGATCGGATCTGGGATAAGTACCTAACTGACAGCTCAGGTAAAGCCAAGCTCAAGGTTCATGGGTTTGGACTAACGGTGCGCCCTCTTATGGAGCGCTACCCTTGGTACTCGGTTGACTCCTCGTCATGGGTTCAAGCGGCCGCAATGGGTAACGTCATGATCCCTGGAAAAGGTATCATCCCTATTTCTAGCAGTAGCCCAGCGCGCCGGAAACTCGGTCAACATATCGACACTTATACCCCGCCGCTACGTGAAGCCTGTATAGCTGAGATCCGCAAGCGCGGGTATGATTTCGAGCGCATGCAAGATAACTACCTCGGGCGTTGGACTTTTAATTGCCAGACCTTCACCGAACTCGGAGACATCGTTACCGAGGGCAACAAGAAAATGACTTTCCACACACCTCGCATAGAGCTTTTTTAAATTATGACAATACTAGAATCACTAAGATTTGTTCAGGGGGCAGTCGCCAAGCGCGATCTGGTTCCCGAACTTCAACACTTTCGCATCGAAGGGCGCAAGGTAACGGGTTACAATGGGTCTCTGGGACTCTGCGCCCCTATTGATATTGACCTTGATATCACGCCTTCCGCTGTCCAGTTCGTCAAAGCCATACGCTGCTGTGACGAAGAGATCGCTCTAAGCGAGGCAAAGGGTGGTCGACTGCTGGTTAAATCTGGTAAGTTTCGCTCATCCGTTGCTTGCGTCGATCCGGACGACTACCCATTCAAGCCGGCGGGCGGAGAGCGGGTTGATCTAAACGTCGACCTCATCTCCATTCTAAAGAAGATGGAACCATTCATCGCCATCGACGCTTCACGACCATGGGCGTGTGGAATCCTACTGCGGGGGGCGTCCGCCTTTGCGACTAATAATATCGCAATCATGGAGTATTGGATCGGATCTACCTTCCCAGTCGAAGTGAACATCCCACACGTAGCGGTGAGAGAACTGCTACGTATAAAACAGAATCCAATACAAATGCAAATGTCCGAGAACTCTGTCACCTTCTACTTTGAGGGTGGCGCTTGGTTGACAACGCTGCTTTGTATGGCGCAATGGCCGGATCTCACTCCTATCCTCGACAAGCCTTCCGTGCAGTTTCCGGTATGCGAGCAGCTTACCAATGCGATTGCCCGCCTAATTCCATTCACTGACGAGCTGAACCGGTGCTACATGCACGATACCAGAATCTCTACCGCTTCCGAGGAGGAAACAGACTGCACGCAAATCGAAGTTCCAGCTCCAGAGGTAGGGTGCTACAACGCTGAGGAGCTTGCAAAGGTTCTAGAGATAGCGGATAGTATAGACTTCGGAACTTACCCGCTACCGTCCATCTTCTATGGTGACAAGATCCGTGGTGCAATAGTTGGGTTGCGTTCATGAGAGCTGATTCAATAGGACTATTCTGGGAAGACCTCCCAACTGAACGCGGAAGTGTGGTCAATCGAGTTATGCCGGAGATTCCTCCAAGCGACTGGGTGCGCCCTTCCTTCTTGCCTGATCTATCTGGTGCAAATTGTATCGCCCTAGATGTCGAGACTTGGGATCCCGAACTAACTCAGCAAGGTCCAGGATGGGCGCGGGGTATCGGGCATATTGTTGGAATCTCTGTCGGGACGGATGATGGCTTCCGAGCTTATTATCCAATGCGCCACGAAACAAGCCCTGAGCAGAACATTGATCCTGAGGCTGTGCTCGCTTGGGCTAGAGTTCAATTCGCAAGACCACACCAAGCGAAGATCGGAGCAAATCTGACCTATGATCTCGGCTGGTTGTGTCATGAGGGAGTTGAGGTAAAAGGTGAACTTGTCGATGTTCAGTATGCGGAGGCTCTTTTGAATGAGGAGGTTAGTTCCAACGACCTAGAAAGCCTCGGCCAGAAGTATCTCGGCGAGGGCAAAGAGTCCCCACAACTATATACTTGGCTAGCCGATTGGTTCGGAGGCAAGGTAAGCGGTAAGCAGCGCAAATGGATCTACCGCGCCCCGCCGTCTCTCGTCGGTCCGTATGCAATTAGTGATGTCGACTTGCCTCTGCGTGTGGCAAGGGTTCAGTACACCCAGTTGGTGGATCAAGGACTTTACGACCTGTTCCGTCTCGAATGTCGACTAATACCTCTACTCATACAAATGAGAATGGCCGGCGTATCAGTCGACCTTCCTGAGGCGCATAAAACGTTCGACCGTCTGGGCGATATTTGCAAACAAGGGCGGAAAAACCTTAAAATTCTCGCAGGAAGCGAGGTGAATATCAACTCGGGGGCACAGCTTAAAGTAGCCTTTACGAAACTAGGAATCCCAATCCCAACCAAGAAGGATAACAAAACCAAAGAGGTCAAGCAGACCTTTGAGAAGGGCGCTTTGGAGAAGATCGACCACCCATTCGTACAAGGAATCTTAGAGATCAAGAAGAACGAGAAAATCAAGGATACCTTCATCAAGTCGTATATCATCGACTCCCATGTAGGTGGTAAGGTTTATGCCCAGTTCCACCCACTGCGCGGTGGGGGTGAAGGCGACAAAGGTACCCGCTCAGGGCGCTTCTCGTCGTCCGGTCCTAATCTTCAGAACATCCCGTCTCGTGATCCTATTCTCGGACCGCTATGCCGTGGTGTCTTTATTCCTGATGAGGGGCATGAAGCTTGGCGCAAATACGACTATTCGCAAATCGAGTATAGGTTCCTTGCGCACTACGCTTCTGGTCCTGGTGCCGACGACATTAGGCGCATCTTCAATGACAATCCGGACGCCGACTATCACGAAGAAGTCGGTCAAATGATCCACAGGGTGGTTGGTATAATGCTCGAACGTAAAGCCGCCAAGACTGTCAACTTTGGTCTAGTTTATGGGATGGGAAAGTCTACCTTAGGTTCTAACCTGAACCTGGACCGTAAAGGAACGAATGATCTGTTTGACGCTTACCACAAGGGTGTCCCGTTTGTAAAGACGACAATGGACTCGGCTATGGAAGACGCGCAGACGACTGGGCTGATCAAAACCATCTTGGGACGGCGTTCTCGCTTTGACAAGTATGAGCCAGCCGATTGGAATACAAAGGGGATCCCCCTCCCTTATGAGCAAGCCATCCGCAAGTACCCAAAGGTGAAACGCGCAATGACGCACAAGGCGCTTAACCGGATGCTGCAAGGGTCGGCGGCCGACCTTATGAAGGTGGCTATGCTACAATGTTGGGATGACGGCATTTTTGACGTGACCGGAGTTCCCCGCCTAACTGTTCACGATGAGCTCGACTTCTCGGATCCAGGAGGAAAAGCGGTAAATGACGCATTCACTGAAATGCTCCATGTTATGGAAACCTGTATGAAGCTTAAGGTTCCAATTAAGGCCGACTTTGAGATCGGCCCTAACTGGGGACACGTGAAGTAGATTAGAAGGTCTTGAGGTCTACGTCCAACGCCCATCCGCGCACTACTGTTGAAGTCGCGGAGGCGGAGACCACCTTGATTTGCCCTGAATTATCAATTGTGTTTGAGTCACCCATGTAGATCATGGTGTACTCCGAAATTTGTACTGGTCCGGCAACTTTACGTACCAGTGAAGCAAGCGAAATCTGGTAGGAGAAACCACCTTGACCAAGCTCAAGATACACCTCAGCCTCTTGGTTGGCAACAGTTGTGGTAACCTCAATATCCACACGGATGCGCAGGATGTCAACCGGGTTGAGACTGGAAAAGTCGAAAGAGCTTGTTCCTGCAATCCATAAGGGGGTGACCGTTGGAGGTAGGTCATCGTACACTTGGGCGCCTCCGGCATTGTTTGTGAGGGCATAAGGAACTCCCGCTATACCGACAATAGGCGTCCCAACTGTAAGGGTGTCCTGGTAGTTGGCTGATCCGAAGGTAGCATGGCGTACTTGCTGCATCAGTTGCATGGCGCTAATCTTACGCGCAACTAATGAGGCGGGAACAGATTGGTCCTCGGTTTCCAAGAGCGTTGTATCGAGAGGGATCGCCCCTGCGTAGTCAGGCAATTCGCCAATTGTTGTGATTTCTTCAGCCATAGTGTTATGATATTTGGATGTTTATTGATGTGTAAAAAGGAGTCGGCTGCTCGATAAGCTCTTGAGCATCTGTGTCGTTGGAGTTACGGTAGGCATACAAACGCCACTGTATTAAATCAGCTTCGTAAGCAACACCCGCTGCGATGGCGTCGTCAAACGGGATGGTCACCCATTGGTCTATGATGGTTTCGGTTGAAACGGTGATAGCAGCGTCAAGCGGTTGCCAAGTGGTGACCCCAGCGTCTTCGCACTTCCATTCGACCTTCGCATGGCGCAAGTTAGCGGGGTAGAATGTGTTGGATTTAAAGCGTATGAACTCAACTGGGGAAGAACTAAAGTCGGGCTGCCACCATTCGATCCAAGAACCGTCTCTATAAATTTGATAAATATTGAAATCCTGCATTGGCTGAGTTAGGGCAAAGTATGTTGCTTCCCCCTTAAATCCGCTAGACTGGTTAAGGAGCTGAGCCCATTCAGTAACTGGAACCGCACCGTCCATAGCCCTAACTCTAACAGAGATGGTTGAACGGTAGTTGGCCCCGATGTCAAGGAAATTATTTGTTCCCACGTTTACTGAACTTCCCCAAATGGAGCCGTCATAGGTTACGGAAGTTTGAACTTCATAGTGGGTGAATGTTTCACCGGTTAGATCGTCCCACCCGAAACGGCTGTTGTATGTGGTAGCTTCATCCCATTGGGGTCCAACTAATGGAGCTGCGTAGAAGATTTCAAGCCCCTCCAGCACTGGATCAGGATCTGGATCTGGATCTGGATCTGGATCAGGATCTGGATCTGGATCTGGATCAGGATCTGGATCTCCAAGCTCTGAGAAAGTGCG
>TARA_R110000765_G_scaffold53520_2_pt1 | contig 11531 bp, 15 predicted proteins | sample TARA_R110000765 | Tara Oceans TARA_R110000765 (sample SAMEA4398168) | marine metagenome | biome: Polar Biome; feature: [MES] marine water layer (ENVO:01000295) within the mesopelagic zone...; material: water (ENVO:00002006), including particulate matter (ENVO:01000060) such as...... | reverse complement strand
TGCAGCTCCTTACTTCTTAATCAATGTTGCGTATATTGATGAGCTTAATAAAGCACACCAAAACTTAAAGAATACAAAATATTATGATAACTTAACAGCTGAAAATAAAAAGTATTTAAAGGTAGAAAGTCCTTGACAAAACAAATAAAATTGACTATATTATATAGACACTTTAAATAGGAGTTTTTATTATCAATATATTTTATGTACATGCTCATCCCGCCACAGCCGCACAGATGTTATGCGATAAACACTGCATAAAAATGATTTTAGAGTCTGCACAAATGCTTTCCACAGCACATCGTATACTTGATAAAAGTGATAATGAGTTGTTATACAAAGAGGCACATAAGAATCACCCATCTACAAAGTGGGTTCGTGATAGTCTTTTAAACTATCAATGGTTATATGCTCACTTTATTGCACTTGGTGATGAATACACTGCCCGATATGGTAAAATTCATATGAGCATTACTAAGTTAAAAGACTTTCTTAAATCTCCACCGAAGCGAATCCCTAATAAATTATTTTCAGAGCCACCCCAATGTATGCCTAATGTGTATAAACAAAAAAGCTCAGTTGATGCTTATCGTTCTTACTATAAGGGCGAAAAAGCAGATTTTGCTACTTGGAAAGAGCCTACAGGCGCGCCGAGTTGGTGGGAAAATACTTGGCCTTATGATAAGAAAAGCCTTGACAATACGTAGAAAATTGGTTATATTATATATATAACTCTTTAAGGAGAAATATGCAAGACAAGATAGATAGTTTTACCCACCTACATTTACATTCTGCTTTTGGTTCGTTGCAAGATGGTGTTGGAAAGCCCATAGACTACTGTGAAAAAGCAGCAAACATAGGGCAGCAAGCGGTAGCCATCACAGAGCATGGCTCATGTGCGAGCCATTTTGCTTTTCATCAAGCAGGTGAATCAACTGATACTCATATTATATATGGAAATGAATTTTACTTTACAGCAGATCACACCTTACGAGGTCTCACTGATGAAGAAAAAGATGGGCTTACACCTGCAGAAATAAAAGAAGCTAATAAGCAACGACTTCGTAAGTCACACTTATTGTTGTTAGCTGAAACAAATGAAGGTTTAGAGAATATATATAGACTTAACTACCATGCGAATATGTCAGGTTTTTATGGTAAGCCAACTATAGACATTCCTCTGTTAAGAAAGTATAATAAAGGTATCATTGCGACAACTACTTGTGTAATCTCTCCTATGGCGAGAATGTTACAAAGCAAGAAGATAGATGATATGAGTATATGGTTTGAAGATATGCTTGAAATATTTGGTAAGGATAGATTCTTTATTGAGTTACATCCACACGCCATAGATATTCAACGAGAATATAATCAAGTGCTTATTGAGATGTTTAGAAAGAAGTATGATGTAAAGACGTTGTTGGCTAACGATGTGCATTATGTGGAGCAAGAACACCATGAAGTGCATAACTTCCTATACCGCCTGAATACTTCGTTTGATGAAGCAGGTATAGATAAGCTACATTTTGCCACAGAAGAAGAGATGATACAAAAGTGGTATGATGCTGGCATGGGTGATATCATTGCTGATGAGTATTTGTATGAAGGAATAGAGTCTACAAAAACCATAGCGAATCGTTGTAAGGCACAACTTGATGTTGACACCCTAAAGGAACCTAAGTTTAGTGTACCAAGTGGATTTAACGATAGTAAAGCCTATATTTTAGACCTATTAAAAAAGGGTATGGAGAGTAAGGTGAAGAGTAATCTTATTCCCGAAGATGAAATTCCATTGTATATAGATAGATTAAAAACAGAGTTAGATTTAATTGCAGATAAAGGTTATGTAGATTATTTTCTCATTACAAATGACTTTACGCAATGGGCATATGAGAATGATATACTTATGTCGCCTGGTCGTGGCAGCGCAAGTGGCTCGTTAATTTGTTGGCTATTGGGTATTACACATTTGAACCCTATAAAATATGACTTATTCTTTGAGCGTTTTATGAACCCTGAAAGAATTAAGGAGCCAGACATTGATAACGACTTTCAAGACAACCGTAGATCGGATGTCAAAGATTATGTGGCCTCCAAGTGGGGTGATGCTAACATTGCTTCTGTTTGTGCCTATTCCCGTTATTCTGTTAATACTTTGTTTCGTGATTTGGCGAAAGACAAAGGCATTGACTTTAAGCTTTCTAACAAGATTGCGAAAACGATTAGTGGGCATATTTCATTAAACAAAGATCTAACAACTTTTACCGATCTGATGAATAGTAATAAAGAGGTAAAGAGTTTTATAGAATCGTTGGAACAAGAAGAGGCTCAAGATTTCATTACAACTATTGATACGTTGATTGGTAACATAAGAAACCAAACAATCGCTGGTGGTGGGGTGATTATTTCGTCACAACCACTATATGATGTAATGCCGTTGCGTAAGTCAAAAGAAGGTGATTTGGTTACAGAATGGCAGATTGATGAGTTGGCAAAGATGAAGTTTCTTAAGATTGATATGCTGGGTCTTTCTACTTTGTCGGTGATTATGGAAGTGATGAAGAAGGTTGGTATGTCTATTGAAGATCTTTATACAATGCCGATTGATAGAGACCTGCTAGATGAAGAAGAACAAAAGTATTATGATAAAGCATATGACTTATTATGTGACGGTGACACTTACGGAGTGTTTCAGTTTGGTGGAGCAAACATAACAAGATGTTTGCAGAAGATGGTGCCTCGTAATGTGGAAGATATTGCAGCTGTGAATGCAATATATAGACCGGGTGTTATTAAGTTAGGCGCTACTGAGGCGTTTCTTCGTAGAAGAAATGGTCAAGAGGAGGCAACTAATGATCATCATCCTCTGTTTGATGACATTTTAAAACCTACTGAAAACATTATGATCTATCAAGAGCAGTTTATTCAGATGTTTAATCTACTTGGGCTGAACTTTGGACAAGGTGACATCCTAAGAAAGATTGCTGAAAGTATGGATCATAAGAAGTGCAATGAATATTTGGAAGAACACTTGTTTGCTTATCCAGAAAAGATGGCTCTATCTGTAGAAGAAACTAGAGCGGTAGCTAAGAGACTGATTGATAACGCAGGGTACTTGTTTAATAAGTCTCACGCTATCAGTTATAGTATCTTAGCATATTGGACTACTTACTTTAAGGCGAAGTATCCAGCTGAATTTACAGAGGTTATGTTGAATGATCACTTAGGGGAACATGAAGAGATTGCTCTAGGTCTAACAATGGGAAGAAGACTGTTAGATGAACCTGTAGTTAGTTTGGGAGATATAAATACTTTTTCAAAAGGTTTTTCAGTTAATAAAGAAAACATCACTATCGGTGTAAAGAATATAAAAGGTCTAGGTGATAGTGTATTAAATAAGATAGAGAAGAATAGACCTAACTCTGGATGGTTAGACTTTACAGAGTTTTATACTGACAATATAGAACTCAAGATGATTCCGCATAATGCAATGCAAATACTTATCAAGTTGGGATTATTTGATGGGTTAATACTTTGTGGAAAGAAGTTAAGTAGAAAGGCATTATGTGATATCACTGACGTATTTAATCAGTTTTCTTTACAAACTAAGAAGAACTTTAAAGAGTTGATGATTAAGGTGTTCGATGATGAAGATATTGTTTTTGCTGATATTATTAATAGCAAAAAGATAGACAAACTCATGGATGTTTTTCATATCAACGCAGAGGAAGAGTATGTAGAAAAGGACTTAATTACTTTTGAGTTAGATAATATTGGGTTTAGAGTTTCAGAAAATGCTGAAAGAATAGCAATGATGAAAGAAGTTGTTAGTAAATTAGAGCTAGCTCATATATCTGATTACAATGAAGAAGATGAAAACTCGCCACATTTCTGGACAAAGATTAGTACGGTAGAGATGTTAAAAACTAAGAAGGGAAAGCCATATGCAAATGTTAGAGCAGAAGATGGTAGTAGTTTTAGAGTGTGGCATAATAAGCTACAATATTGTGAGGAAGATTTAATTCCAGGCAAAATCATCGCGGTGAAACTCCAATCAGATAATTTTGGTAGAAGTTTAACTTGGGATAGAAATAGTTTATTGAGTGAAGATAATCTATTAAAGTTACAACAAGAGCTATACTAAGTTAGGTTGATATTTATTATGGAGATATATTATGGAGTCTTTTAAAGAAGATCTACGCAAATGGTCCCATGAAGAAATAGAAAATCAGCCTGGCCGCCTTGCCGCTCAAATAGTATTTAATAGGTTGGTTAAAAACGATTTTCATATGTGGTTTGTGGGAAATGTAGAGGGTAATCAATTATATACTGTTACTTTAAGTAATGAAGAAAAAGCTATTGTTGCTTTTACTGATGAGTATATTGCGAGTAATTATATAAATAGATCGGATATTATTCGTCAAGTTAGAAAAAACTTTGGGCCTAAGGTAGTCTTGGTTAATATGTCGTTGTATAAGATTGATGAGATTATGAAAAATAACATGACCACTCACATATCTGTGGGGCCAGATATGTTAACTCAACAGTTGATAAAGTCACCCATAGAGACAGTAATAGTTAACCCTAACTCCCATGACTTTTTTATTCCACTTAATATTCCTTATATTATGCAAAAGTGTGATGAGGGTGATGATGATGTATTAGGGTTTAACATAGAAGATAGTAAAGAAAATAAGGATTTATCCATCTATGAAATGGATAAAGAATTAAAAAAATATGTTTTTTCATCGGATGGTATAATGGGAGATGATCCGGAGAATGAAGGTATTTAGATATGGGTTAACTACAAGCATTCTTAAGTTGGATTATCTCCCATAAAGGTTTTTATCCAACATTAATTTAAAAGTGTTTGGAGTTAACCCTTTTTTATAAGGAGTTTTTTATGAGCGAAACGTCAGAAGAACTGTTAGATGTTGATGAAGAAAAGTTGAAGTATAGGATAAACTATATAAAAGAAAACTTATTGCAAATGTCAAATAAGCTTCGCGAAGAAATTCCCGAAGATCTTACTGATCAAGATTTAACAGAAGATAATGTTTTTAGAAATTGGATTATTATTAATTCTATTTATGATGCAGCAAATAGAGATGATGCAGATCAGGGTTTTAACAGAATGTTATATTTTCTTTTTGATAAGAGTAAAGGTAATATAGCTAGATTAGTTAATAACTATGATATTGATATAAAACTGAATGGTGCTGGGCAATTAGAAGATATAAAACTAGTTGTTATGGAAACAGAAACAGATGAGACCAACGATGAATAGTGAACTGATACCTCCCGAACTTGATATATTTATTAGCTTATTGGGGGAGATAGATATGTTGAAAAACCAAATCAGTGTGTTGGATAAAAATACGCATATTGCTTTATCTCAAAGCGATACCTCTGCTATTTTAGGTAATGCGGAATGTTTTAATGTTCTTAAAATAATAGAAACAGTAAACGCTAATGTTTCTGAACTCAATGCGTCGTTATTAAATGCTGCCGAATTGATTACTGCTCAATATACACCTAGTGAACCTAAAGAAAAAAAAACTAGTAATATGATTGATGCCATTGCGGATAGTAAAGAAAAGATGTTAAAAAGTATAGAAAAACAAACAGAACAAAAGAAAGAAAAAAAAGATATAAAGAAGGAAAATGAAGTTATAAATAATATGTTATCTTATTTTAAAGAAAGGTTTGAAGGCAATGACTAATATTCTAACACCTGAACAAGTTAGTAGGGCAGACGAAGCTGAGCCGCACGAAATATTGTTAGCAATTCATAAACGCGTTGTCGATACAGAAAAGCTAATGATTAGTTATAGAAATCACGCAAAGAATTTAGAGTTAAGTTTAGGGATGTTAACAGAACGTATTGTTAGTTTAGAAGAAAAGATAGAAAGTGCCAAAGAAAAAACCTAAGTTTAATAAAAATAAAGTAAAGAGGCTGAAGCAAAAACTAAATAGCTCTCAGAAAAATCTGCCCATGAACAGAGCTAAAAAAGAGATGACTAGTTTGGAACGGCAGGTGGCTGATATGTTAGATGATTTAAAAATCGAATACGAAAGGGAGAAACCATTAAAGTATATGCAAGGTTACCGGTATTTCGATTTCCACCTGATAGACTATGGAGTACTAATAGAAGTAGACGGTGCATACTGGCATGGTGATGTAGGTAATAAACCTAGTTACGCCGGTATGATGGCAAAGAAAAATGATGCCACAAAGAATTGGTTAGCAAAAAAAGATGGATTTAAAATGTTACGTATCAAAGAAAAAGAGTTGATTGATAACTACAATCAAATTAAAGAAAATATTTCCTCTCTTATTAAGGAGAGTGAGAAATAAAAACCTATCAATACCTTCTGTTGGTATATTATTTAACCCTACTAAGTAATAAACAAAAACTATGCCAGCTGGAGAGATTAGATGGAATCAGAAGTCGCACAACAAATAGAAGGCACTATACAGGATAACATAAGTGTTTTGTTGGGTGAGTATGGGTGGATGTTTTTAGCGGGGTTGGTAGTACTGTTTTTTAAAACTACAATAGAATCAGTGTTAGCGGGTCTTCTTATATTTGTTGGAGATGATTATAATAATGATGACATAATTATATTAGATGGTCGGCCCGGCCGGATTGTTAGGGTATCCATGTGGAAGACAGTATTTTATCTTTATACTATTAAGAAGGGGGTAGATGGGAAAAAGTTTGTATCTGGAGGCACTAAACTTATTGTAGAGAATAACAAGCTGAAAGATTTAAAAATAGAAAAGCCATTAGATAATTTTGATTTAGAAAGTATGTTTAGTGACTAGGAGATTGTCGTGAGTAGAAAATCTAAAATGGATAATGCGAGCAAATTAATAAATATTATTTGTGAACTTATGGGAAAGCAAGAAAAGCTTCTACAGCATATTGGTGATTTAGAAGACTATGTCGATGCTTTAGAGTGCATGAATGATATTGAAGAAGGTGAAGAGCTTATCATGTTTGCTGCCGATGAAGACTTTAAAGAAATGTTAGATAGTGGGCTGACCAAAGACCAAAAAGAAAGGTTAACGCAAATCAAAAAAGATAAAGAAGAAGCACCACCTCTACACTCAATGGAAGATATATTAAAAATATTTGAGGATGATAAAGATAAGCCTTGACAAGACGTATAAAATGGTTATATTATATAGAGTGATTACAAAGAGGCTCATAACTAATATAATGATATGGCAGAACGAATAAAAAAACAATTGCGCAGTCTATGCTCGTGGGCGTTAAGCTGCGAATGTGATGCTGGCCCTCTTCCACTTTTGTGTGCTTGCGGAACATTATTTGCAAATTGGGTCTTGGTTGGCGTTATGGCAATCATCAGCCTGTCTTGTCATCAATGGTAAGAACGAAGAGTTAAATTGAAGTATATTATATAGAGACACTAAAGAAAGGAGTAACCTATCCTAAGTTATATCGGTGGAAAAGCAAGAATGGCAGATTGGATCAGTGGTTTTGTTCCAGAGTGCGAAACATATGTAGAGGTATTTGGTGGAGCCTATTGGGTGTATGTCAACTCCGACATACATGAAAGATGCCAAAAGGCTATCTATAATGATTTTAATCCTTATATGACTAACCTTTTTCGTTGCGCATCAACCCCGAAACCTTTTTCCAAATTTATTGACAGCAAGAATATTCCCCTACAAGAAAAAGGTAACCCCGAACTTTCGGATTCATGCCGCGATTATTTTCATCATTGCAAGGAACATTTGTTTGCTACGGATTTGGGCATCAAAACAGTAAGGGAAATTTTAGAAAATAAAAGTATTACAGGCAAACATCGCAAGGCGTTGAATGAGATGTTGACTCATGGTCGTACAACGCGTCATTGCAAAAATAACAACAAGAGAGATGACTTTGGTCATAAAGTAAAGATAGGTCGTAAGGATCAAGTTGCAGCGATGAAGTATGCTTACATTCTTACTTCTTCATTTTCTGGTATAGACCCTGTAGACTCAGAGTTTCAAGACTATAAGGGAAAGTATGGTTCCAAGTTTAAGGCGTTTTATAATAGACTCACCAGTGATAAGTTTATTCCTAAGTTGAAGAAGATTGATACGTGTGAGAATTTGTCTTTTGAAGAAGTCATTGCAAAGTATGATTCTCCCACTACATACTTTTATGTTGACCCGCCTTATTGGAATACTGAATCCTATTACAGCTTACACGGTTTTGGCAGAGATGAACACTTTCAGTTGAAAGATTGCTTACATGGTATAGAAGGCAAGTTCGCGCTTTCCTATTACGACTTCTCTGAACTAGGTGATATGTATCCTAAGAATAATTTTAGTTGGGAGACAAAAGAGTTTGTAAAACCGGCTGGAGCAACCGAAGGCGTGGAACAATCTACAGGTGAAGAAGTTTTGATTATGAATTATAAACTATAAAATATTCTAATGGCCAATGAATCCATTGATACTGAGACAGTTAATAGTGAAAGAGTTTCTAAGTGGGTTTATATTAACTATTTTATCTTTTGGATATTATACAGTATTCTTCTTAACTTAAGTGGTTGTTAGGTTTATAAAGTATATCTTTTTTCTTATAGTAATAGACACGTTTAAAAATTGGAGGCAGCAAATGTTTTATTGGATTCTATCAGTTTACACTGCTAACATTATAGTCGGTGGGCTATGGGCAACACATCTATACAATAAAGGGGAGCTTATGAATGATTACCCATATGATGATGAAATGTGATGTTTGAAGTAATATCGGTGATATTTATTATACTATCAGTGGGGTTATCAATCGCTCTATATCGTTCTATAAATAGGTTAAGTTTTTATGAGGACATTTATGGCGATATGCATGGTCGATTAGGTGACCTTAATGAAAACATACAAGGGGTTTTATCAAGAGAAATATATACTAATGACTCTATAATAAAAAGCTTCGTTGGTCAATTACAAGAGATTAGTTACTATTTACAACAAGTAGATGAAAATTATAAATTTAACACTTTAGGTGAAGAAGTAGATGAGTCTTGATAGATTAAAGGAAATAAGTTTATTTGAAGGTAAGAGCCTTGACGAGATATTTAATGTTATCTTTAAGCAATCTCTTGAAGAAAGAGAAGAGGCAATGTCTACGTTTAAAAAATTTAGAGAGATGGTAAAAGATAATGAAGATCTTTTTATGTCGGGCGATAAGCCACATCCATATTTAGATTCAGCACATAAAGCTACAGAAAATCTTATTAAGATGATTACTGCATCTCATAAGTTATTAGATTTAGAAATGGAAAGTAAAGATTCTGTTAATGCAAATGATATTCTTGATCTTTTAGATAGGGAAGGAATCGCACCCAAACGGTTTATGCCTAAATCTGATGATGAAAAAGAAAATGATCCGGAGGAAAGTGATCAGAGTATTGTTGAGTTTCCACAACTTAACAAAAAAGTGTGAATGTCGAAATGTTGACGTAGAAAATTTTTCCCTTTTAAAAGGAGGATAATGTATGACGAAGTTTATTGCAAAATGTGCAATTTTGTTTGCATTGCTTGTTAGTGTAACGCCAACCTTTGGTGAAACAGAAGTAGGTGTTGATCTTTTCAGTCGCCACGTATGGAGAGGCACAGCAGGATCGGATAATTTATCCGTTCAACCTACTATTAGTGTTCCCTTTGATTCTAATATTGGTACAACTAATATAGAACTCTGGGGTCAAACTCCAATTACCACTGGCGAAACAGAGATTGATATTACTGTGTCGCAGGAAGTTGATGGGTATGGCTCTATTGGTGTTACATCTTATTACTATGACGGCCCTTTTCTTGATGCCGACAGCCACGATATTGAAGTAGGTATTTCTACTTCGTATGCCGGAGTTGATTTATTTGTAGGTAGATTTGTTAATGGCGATGCTGTTAAGAATGATACATACATAGAACTCGGTTACACGTTGGATGAGTTTAACTTGTTCGTTGGTGCTGGTGATGGTGGTTATGTTGCTGAAGGTAGCGACTTTGCCCTTGTCAATGTTGGTGTAGGTGTTGAGACAGAAGCTGGTTATGGTGCTTCATTCATCTATAATCCAGACGCAGAAACCCCTTACTTAATCATAAGTAAGTCTTGGTAAACTGATATGGGAGCCAGTGCAGAGGGATATTTGTTAGCCTTAGATGTTAGCACATTCTGCACTGGCTACGCCATATGGAACCTTAATGAAAACAAATTAGAAACAGCGGGTCACGTAGCGTTAAAGAATAAAAAAGATATACACACAAAGGTTGATATGATGTTTGAGGTTCTAGATACCTTAAATGAAAATACTGATAAAATAACTGAAGTAGTAATTGAAGACATCATCACGAAGTTTATCTCCGGTAAATCCAATATCAAAACTATAATCACCCTTGCTTCTTTTAATGCCATTATACAACGCAAATGTTATGAGATGTTAGGTAAAACCCCTACAATGATGAATGTAATTCGTGCAAGAAACTTGGCAGATTGTAAAGTACCTCGCGGCACAAAGTCAAAAGATTTCATCCTAAAAAGAATAATAGAGTTACATCCAGAAGTAAAAGAGCTTTTGCCTTTGATGAAAACGAAAGCAGAGTTTGCGAAGGAAAGTTTTGATGTAGCTGATGCCATCGTTGTGGCAAGAGCAAGAGCTGCTGAATTATTCCCACCCCAGTTAGAAATAGAACTGAAACCGCCTCCGATTATATAAGAAAAATTATTACCTTTTTAATAAAAAAGCCTTGACAAGATGTAAAAAGTTGCTTATATTATAGGTATGTTAAATTTTTATTTAAAGGAATATAGAAGTGAATAAACTTGATATTGTTGCGCAACATTTGGGGCAATATAAAACAATGGCTGGCAACAATCATTATTTTGAATGCCCATCCTGCCATCACCATAATAAAAAATTTACTATCAATATAGAGAAATCAGTATATCATTGTTGGCACTGTTCTTTTAAAGGTAAGAATTTTTTATATCTATTAAAGGTTGCAGGTGTATCAATTTCCCCACAATATAAAAAGATTTTTAATGAAGAAGCAAAAATAAATATTGAAGATATAGATAATATTTTTGGTAAAGAAGAAGTTAAAGAGAAGAAACTGATATTGCCAAAAGGGTATGAAAATCTTTTTAGAAGCATAGGGAAAGCATTTTATAAACCAGCCGTAGAGTACCTTTTAAAAAGAGGGATAAGTAAAGAAGATATTTTAAAATATGATATACATTATAGTGTGAGTGATCAAAGAATATTGTTTCCATCTTATGATAGGGAGAATAATTTAAACTATTATGTGGCAAGAAGTATTCAGTCGTTTGAGAAGTATAAGTATAAGAATGCGATGACATCAAAAAAAGAAGTTATATTCAATGAGCATCTGGTTGAGTGGGACAAACCTTTGTATATTGTAGAGGGAATATTCGACGCCATTCTATCTCGTAAGAACGCTGTACCAATTCTTGGAAGTAATGTAGGTAGTGGATCACTGCTGTTTAGAAGGT
>TARA_R110000765_G_scaffold99418_3_pt1 | contig 11547 bp, 10 predicted proteins | sample TARA_R110000765 | Tara Oceans TARA_R110000765 (sample SAMEA4398168) | marine metagenome | biome: Polar Biome; feature: [MES] marine water layer (ENVO:01000295) within the mesopelagic zone...; material: water (ENVO:00002006), including particulate matter (ENVO:01000060) such as...... | reverse complement strand
GAAGCATTTGACAACACAGACGATGATGGACACACAACAATGCCTGTTATTTCATTTGATTACAGATACTCAAACTTATGTAACTTCAAGTGTCGTATGTGTGGCGAACAGTTATCGTCATCTTGGGAAGCAGAAAAGAAAAAACATAACATGTGGAGCATAGAACAACAACCGTTTATGCAGAAAGATGTTAAGAAGAAGATGACTTCGTTTCAGACTGAAGTTGTTGAACCAGAATTCAGAGATGCGATATCAAAAGGTATCGTTGAAGAAATATATTGGGTTGGTGGTGAACCGTTGATGTATGATATACATTGGTGGGCATTAGAAGAAATGGTTAAAAATGGTTCAGCAAAGAACTGTCATCTAAGATATAATTCTAATTTATCACGTACAGAATTCAAAGGTCAAAAACTATTCGACTATCTACCACAGTTCAAAGATTGGTTGATGTGTGCGAGTATAGATGGAACGGGTGATATCGTAGAGTTCATTCGCAAAGGAATTGTATGGGAAGAATGGTTAGATAACTTCAAAGAAGGTCTAGCCGCGCCAGGTGGTAAAGACAAGATGTTATTTGACTTAACGATTACTGGTCCAGGTATGTTTAGCATCAAAGACTTATTTGATTTGAGTTTAGAACTTGATGTGAGAATAGAAACAAAGATTATGTTTGCATTTCATCCAGACATTATATTCTCGCCCTTTGCTTGGCCGAAACATATTCTTGCTAGAAAGATTGACGAACTACTTGAGTACATTGAGCCTCGTGCGACTGGCAAACAAGCAACACTAGTAAATACATTAAAAGAAATGAGAAATAGACCTTCATTTGAAGAAGATTATCCAGAACAATTTGTTCAAGGTAAAAAGAATGGCAAAGGATTCCAAGATAGACTAGATGAAATCCGAGATGAAAAGATTACAATCGCTGACATATACAAAGCAGACGATGAACTGTATGAATGGTGGATTAACAATGATTAACGAAAAGAACAAAGATGTAATTTGTGCCGCCCCATGGTCACATTTATATATGGATCCAGCAGGATTAGTACGACCATGTTGTACATCAGACATAATATATGGTGACTCAAATATCTCTTCGGTTACTGACATATGGCACAGTCCAACAGCAATCAAGTTTCGAACGGACTTGCTCGAAGGAAAGAAGCAATCAGGCTGCGAATTTTGTTATAAACAAGAAAAGTATTCTGGCTACAGTTTACGAACAATGTTAAATCAACTGTACGGTGAAACAATTTCAGATGATATCACTCCTGATATGGTAATTAAATATTTAGATATTCGAAGTAGCAACTTGTGTAATATGGCATGTATTATGTGTGGGTCAGAATATAGTAGTCTATGGTACGATGATGCTGTGGCGTTACACGGCAGCAAAAATCATACTTGGCCAAAATTCATTAACATAACAAAAGAAACAGAAAAAGATATTATCGAGAACATACTTAGTAATAACATTGACCTTGTATATTTTGCTGGTGGTGAACCACTCATAACTCCATATCACTATGAGTTGCTTGAGAAATTAATATCTATGGGAATATCAAACGATATCAACCTACGATACAATACAAATCTAAGCACGTTGAAATATAAATCAGTTGATCTTGTTGAACGCTGGTCGCATTTTAAATCTGTTGAGATTGCCGCGAGTATAGATATGATAGGCGAACAAGCAGAGTTACATAGATATGGCACAGACTGGAAGAGTTTATCAAAAAATTTACATACAGTTCGATTTGATATACCCAATGTTTCTTTACGACCTCAGATTACAGTAACAGCATTAAGCATAGGATATTTACCTGAACTATTAACATATTTCATAGATGAACTAGGATTTACAAACGAAGATATAATTCATTCTAATTTAGTGTTTGGATTAATTAGATTAAGTCCACAGGTATTACCTAAATCTATTAAAGAACTATACACTAATAAACTAGAAAGATTTTTAGAGAACTCTTCTATGCATACATTACTTAAAGATGTCATTACAATGAGTACAAATCAGATGAACGAGAAAGATGAGTCATCATCATTCCACGAGATGACCGAATACATGGATTCACTTGATAAACTTCGGGGTACTGATTGGAGACTTTTATGGCCCGAAATAGCAAATACGGAGACGATTGATGAGTAAAACATTTTGCCCATTACTGTTTCAACATTTAGCAACTCATCCTCATGGCGGGGTTACTCACTGTTGTATTGCTGACCATCGCAATGCGTTGAGTAGTTCTCGTGACGGCGATAGATTTTATAATCTAAATCGTGACACTGTACATGACACAATGAACAGTGAGAGTTATCGCAAGGCAAGACTTGAAGTACTCAATGATGAGCAACCCAAGGCGTGTACTCGTTGCTACGTAGAAGAATCAAAAGGCATCACAAGCAAACGAATAGAAGAGATTAAAAACTATCCAGACTATACTGTCGATGTAGCACGAAGTGTAACTGACAGCACTGGCTATATGAAAGACGTACAATTAGATTTTGTAGAACTGCGCCTTGGCAACACTTGCAATGTCGCCTGTAGAACGTGTAACCCAGCAAGTAGTTCTAAGTGGCGCAATGATTATGATAAATTGCAGAACGCTACTACATTTCAGTTGACAGATTACAATACAATGGAAGGCTTCAGATGGCCAGAACGAGAAGGCTTCTGGGAAGATTTACTACAACATTGCGACACTGTAAAAACTTTTTACATTAATGGTGGCGAACCGATGTTAATAAAAGAACACTTTGCATTCTTAGAACGACTTGTTGAAATGGGTAAAACTGATATCAAGTTGTGGTATAATATTAATATGACATTGATGAATGAGAAAGTTATAGACCTATGGCGTAAGTTTGACCATGTGAAAGTAAGTTGTAGTATAGATGATTTGGGAATAAGAAACGAATATATCAGACATCCTACAAACTGGGACACTGCTATGAAAAACTTTTTAAGATTAAAAGAAGAAGATTTTGAAATCGATATTACTCAGACTGTTTCATTTATGAACTATTCATCTCTTGGTGATTTCTATAATTTCTTTTATAAAGAACACGGCACGTGGGTACATCATAACTTTGTGTATGATCCTGATGTACTATCGCCAGCAGTATTGCCAAAAGAAATGAGAGACGAGATACACGAATCTTTCGTTGGGGTATTCGACAAATGGAAGATGGAACAGTTAATAAATATGTTTAGCAATGAGACTTCTGAATCGCAGTGGACGAAAGCAAAAGAGTATACAAACAACTTAGATGAAATCAGAGGACAATACATAGGTGATTATTTACCAGAATTCAGAGGGAAAATTTAACTAATGTATAAATATGAAAATGTCATAAGTATGCACCTAGAGATGAGTAGTCTTTGTAACTTAGAATGTCCGGTATGCAATAGACGAATACAAGGTGGTCCCAAGAACACTATGATGACTGAACGCTTTGTTACTCTTGTTGACTTTAAAAACTGGTTCACTATTGATTTTTTAAAACAACTACGAAGAATATTATTTTGTGGCAACTACGGTGACGCAATGACAAATCCAGAATTTATTGAAATTCTTTCTTATTTCAGAGAACTAAATCCAACTGCTGATGTTGTTGTAATTACAAATGGTTCAGGAAGAAATAAGAAGTTCTGGGAAGATTTATCCGAGACTATAAATGGATATGGCTCAGTAGTATTCAGCGTAGATGGACTAGAAGACACTAATCACATATACAGAAAAGGCGCAAATTGGAATAAGATAATGGCTGCAATGAAAGCCTATAAATCTAAGGGTTCGAGAGCAATATGGGAATTCCTTGTGTTTGAACACAACCAACATCAGATATCAGAAGCAAGACAATTGGCAAAAGAAATGGGCATCGATGAATTTCAAGCAAAGAAGGCAATAGGATTTAGTAGCAACTCTTTGGCTTCAACCGAACGAAAGGGATTTATCGAAGTATTAAACACTGACGGTACACTAGATTATAAGATATTTGCACCAGATGATGAATGGAAAAATGAATCGATAGTTCGAGCAACTGATAATGTAGAATCAGTTATTGCGACAAAAATAGATGCTATAGAAATCGATATAACTCATCTATATGCACAAGACAGCCAAGGTGCCTCAATTGAAAATTTAAATCGAAGTATCAATAAAGAAAAAATAACAAAGTTGGATAAATGTGATATTACTTGTGAGGCGCATTCTGTATTTAATGGCAAAGACTATAGTGATATTTTTGTTACTTCAACTGGTCTTGTATTTCCTTGTTGTTTTATCGCGGGTAAATATTACGCAACTAATACATTCGAAACATCTCAACTCAGAGAGTTTGTCGCATCTTACGGCGAGAACACTATAGACTTAACTGTAACAAATGATCTTAGGTCTATAATCGAATCTGATATAATGCACCACGGATATGATGACCGCTGGGCAAGATTATCTCTAGCAGAAGGCAGATTAGTTACCTGTGCTACGTACTGTGGCAAAGACACAAACGATGAGATAGCCAGCACACTCAAAATAGGCAGAAAGCAAACTAAAATAAGAAAAAAAGAGAACCCTAGTAGATATGTTTCATAATAAATTATTAACAAATACAAAACTAGATGATAGAATAACTTTTCTAACACACAACGATAACTATACGAATCGTGTTTACAATTTAATTATTTCTAATTTACAAAGAGAAAACCAGTATGACAGGTACTATATTGTGAATTCTGATATGTTATTCTTTAATAGCCAAATGAGAGTTGTCACTGATACTCCATACGAAGATATTATGGAAGAATTGGTAGACAGCACAATAAAAAATCATAAGGTTATGACAGAATTGGCAACAGGCAAGTCTTTATTAATTTTTGATTTTGGAAGTGAAATTGCTCCATTATCAACTGATGCCACTACCTTATACGGAATTATAAATGAACATTTTAAAGATATAGATTGTGCAGAAAATGTAGTATACTGGACAATGTATGAATCTCCATATAGTATAGTAGATAAATCTGAGTGTGCGGTGAATATCGTTTCGGCTTCATTGAGTACACTTAGATATATAGCATTCAATTATGACGCGTGTCTATCTCTGACACATAACAATGATGTTCCAGCCAAATCAGCAATGTATTTAAACAGGCGCGTAAGAACCCACCGAACTAAATTATTAATAGAATGTTTGAGACGTGAGGTAAACATCGATGATATGCACTTTTCTTATATAGGGAGTGATGAGTTAATTGGTGAGAATGGAGTTGATGTCTCGTATAATTTGGATATGATAGACCTTATCCAAGCAAAGGTAGATAAAAATCAGATTAGTAGAAACAACTTTGAGAAAGTGGTGAGTGAACTTTACGGCAAATGCGTAGCAATGGAAGGACAAGAGATTATAAAGTGGCTGGGCTCTAGTAAAGTTGAAAGAGTATTGGAACTATTTAATCACAGAACAAAATCAAAATTTGAAATTATTACTGAGTACACTTGTACTGAGACTGATATACAGATTAGTGAAAAATTGTCACTAGCAATATTAAGTAAAATTCCATTTGTAGTTATAGGAGACAAGGGATATATTAAACATTTAAAGAAATTAGGCTTCAAAACGTTTGACAAATTCTGGTCAGAAGAGTATGATGGATGTACTGGTGATGAAAGAATTAAAAGCATAACATCTACTATACTTGATGTCCAACAGAACTTTAATTGTGAGTTAGATGAATATGACAATTGGATATATAGTGATGAGATGAATGAAATATTGGAACACAACTATATACATTACAAAGATGAGTATTCACAAACATTATATGATAGAATCGTAACGTCAACTAGTAGAGGTGATAGTGTGAGTGATAGATATAATTTAAAAGATAAAGTTTGGTATCACAAGAAAGAATATGATGAAGATATTGAATGTATATTTGTGCCTATACCAGGAAACAACTCTGAATACTTTGAAGAAGTAGTGGCAGAGCAGTTGAAATACAAATTAATGAATAGAAAAGATATTCCTAACTTAAAAACTATAGATGCATATGCTGTTATTAAAACTCCAGAGAATAGAATGAAGGACATATTACTTGATACATCAATGACGTTTAATGGCTTTATTAAAAAACACAAAGATACTGAATATATGAAATCGCAAAATAGTTTTATTAAAGGTCTAAACATTCAAGGTGTAATCAACTTTGAAGCTTGGGGACTTTCTGAAGAACATCTACCTGAAGGTGGCTCAGAGTTTGACAAAATTAGAAACTGGTATTTTGTCAAACCAGGTATTGAGCCTTCTATGTCAAAGCAATTGCACTTGACAGCCGATGAAAAAAACCGCGTGAATGAGATGTTTAAAGAGGATACACAATTATGAATATTATAGAATCTTTGAAAATACATCTAAGTAACTTTGGTGAAAATTATCCAAATCTAATGAATGAGTATAAGACGAATGGAATGCATACTCCAGATTTAAATTTCAACACGTGGAAAGGCCAAGCAGAAATGATCCAGGCACTAGAAATAAAATCAAAAGATTCTTCTATACTTGAATTAGGCTGCCAAATGGGAATTATTCCACACTTCTTTAAAGAGCATGGATTCACTGATGTAGACTCTACTAATTCTAAAATTGAGGCTGGAACTGGTCTTGATGAATTAGAGAATTCGTGGAGAGCAATGAACTTACAAGTAGATTCATTGCATATACTTCCAAAAGAAGAGTTTGTATTAAGAAAGAAATATGATTATATAATTGCAACATCAACAAATATATTATGGAATAGTAATAGACTATTGCAAATTCATAAAAATAATCTATATTACGATTACTATATTCTAGACAAGAACGATGTAGCACACACATACTTTGTTCCATACGATGAAGAAGAACTTAAATTCTTTGTAACAAATATAAAGAAATATCTTACACCAGGTGGAAAAGCAATACTACACGGACTTCCATTTCCATATTTTATGCCACAGTTTAAGAAAGAATTAGAATACTTAGAAGATAATACAACTATTATCACTTGTGATAATTTTCCTGATACTTCTTTAACTTCTGATTTAAAACAAAAGACCTTATTTACTTATTTTATAATTGAAGGAGATAAGTAATATGAAGTATTGGATGAACGAACCTATAAATGAATCGATGATTAGACATTTTAAAGATTTTAAAGAAACTTTTCCAACCATTGCAAAGTGTTCAGATTCACTTAACATACAGAAGCAATACTTTGATGGTAAGATAAATGGCGAATTTAACTGGGACTGGCACGGAGAAATATTATCGAAGATTCAACTCCACACAGCATCAAAAGATATCTCTATACTTGACATAGGAACACAGTTTGGATTTGTTCCTCATTTTCTCAAAGAATATGGATTCACTGATGTAGACTGTACTAATTCTCTTAGAGAAGCAGGAAGTACAAATACTGACTTAGAGACTGTTTGGAAAGAAATGGGAATAGAGCCTTACGATTTACACATAAACGCAAATGAAGAATTTGTTTTAAATAAGAAATATGATTTAATACTAATAACGTCAACCAACGCACTCTGGAATAATAGTAGATTAGTTCAGTTTGCAAACAATGAAATAAAAAATCATAATTACGTAGTAGACAAAGATGGAGAATCGCACACATTTATAGTACCATTCAATATTCCAGAACTTAAATATTTTATAGATAATGTAAAAAAATATTTGACTGATGATGGTATCGCTGTCGTTCAGCCCATGCCATTTCCTTATCTTAATGTAGGCTTTGAGAAAGAAAGAGAATTGATAGAGGACTATCAAAAGATTGGTCACTGGGACGTAACAGAATACAATGCGGCGCGTGACTATTTCACAATAATGAAGACGAAATAATGAAATATTATATAGCAGGCAATCGAGGATTAGTAGGGTCACACTACAACACAGTGGTGCTAAACGCTCTGGGCGGTAACACTGACACAGTAGATTACAGTGATGCAACTAGTACACGTGCAGAATTCGACAGACTGAGTAAGACATATGGATTACCAACTCACGTAGTAATCAATGCAGCCACTGTGGGCGGTCTACAAGAAGATTTAGATTTTGCTTATGAACTGATGATAAAGAATTTAACTATTCAGAATAATATATTCAATGCATGTTCTGAGTTTGGAATAGATAGAGTGCTACTACAAGGAAGCACTTGTAGTTATCCTGCTGAAGGAAGTCAACCATACACTGAAGACCAATTGATGAATGGTGAACCATACAAAACATATTTGCCAACAGCAATGCCAAAGTTAATGGGCATGTATCAATGTAGAGCAAAGAACGAAAAAGCGGGAACGCATTGGCGAACTGCAATCAACTCTAATATGTTTGGACCCGGTGATAGAACTGGCGAACACGCACACGTGATTGGTGCATTGATGCAAAAGTTTGTTACAGCAGTTAAAGAAGACCATGAACAGATTGAAATATGGGGAAGCGGTAATCAGAGTAGAGATTTGATTTATATCAAGGATGCCGTGAGTGCAATGGAAATAATTCTAAACAATGACAAATATGATACAGTGAATGTTGCTAGTGGAGTTGAAACTTCTATTAGAACATTAGCAGAAACATTACAAAAGATAAGCGGATTCAAAGGTACATTATGGTACAACATTGATAGACCAGAAGGAATTAAAAATAGAGCAATTGATAATTCACGATTGAAAGAACTAGGCTGGTCACCAAAATATACATTAGAAGAAGCACTAACAGAAACATACGGATGGTATTATGATAACACCTAACAGTCACATGAACCCAGTATATGGGCAAGAAGAAATCGATAGTGTAACAGAGTACATCAACTCTGGTGGTTGGATAATGGAACACACCAAGACGAGAGAGATGGAACAACTTATATGCGACTACACTGGCGCCAAGTATGCACACATGGTAACAAGTGCTACGACTGGACTATTAGTTGCGTCTATGGTCGCTGACATAAAACAGAATGAAAGATTTGCTGTAAGTGCCTACACACAGGCCGCAACGGCTAATGGTGCAATTCTAATGGGAGCAACACCAGTTATAGTTGACGTTGACCCAGAATCATATACTATTGACTTTGACAGTATACCTGATGATTGTCGTGTTGTGTTTGTTACAAGTATCAACGGAAGATATTCAGAAAATGCACAGAAACAAATAGCAAAGTTACGAGCAGAGGGAAGATTTGTAATTGAAGATAGTGCCCAAGCATTAGGTAGTTGGCACAAAGGCAAACACATTGGCACAATGGGCAATCTTGGAATATTCAGTTTTGGTGCTCCGAAGATTATCACAACAGGTCAAGGTGGTTGTATCATTACTGACGATGAAGAACTGAGCAAACAGATTGTTGCTATAAAGAACTTTGGTAGAACTGTTGCTGTGGGCGAAGTCTACAATGTAATGGGTATGAACTTTAAGTTTACAGATATTCAAGCCGCATTCGGTGTTGAGCAAATGAAGAAGTTGCCTACTATTGTTGAACGCAAGAAAGAAATCTTTGATGCATACAAAGAGGGACTAGATAGCGTGTGTGATTTTGTTTACACTAATTTAGAAACCACTACTCCTACTTATCCAGAAATATTAGTTGACAACAGAGATGTGTTAGCAAACTATCTTAGAGAAAATGGTGTCGGATGTAGAGCAGTCTATTATAGTTTATGTGACCAACCATTTCATAGTCAATGGAAAACTCCGACTCCTAACACTGATTACATAGCAAAACGAGGAATACATTTACCAGGCCAATCTAACTTGACTAGAGAAGATGTTCTATCTATATGTGAAGTTGTGAGAACTGGCATTATACAATGTAACAAGGTTTAATATACCAGAGTCTAACGATTCAGTTGCTACAAATCCAGTACGTTCTTTTATCTTAGAATAATCAACGAAGTAGTTTCTTCCATCTTTGTCGTGTTCTACAGTTGTATTTACAGTAAGGTCATAGTCAACATACTTTAGAATAGTATTTGCTATGTCTAACTTTGTATGGTTAAGAGTTTCATCACCAACATTCCAAACTTCACCTTTCATCTCATCATACTTTTCTATTCCCATAGCAAAGCCTCGGACCAAATCATTGATACTCAAGAATGTTCTTTTGAAATGACCTTCAAACAATGTTAGTTCTTTGACGTTGACTGCTTGATTAACAAAGTCGTTGACGAGTAAATCATTTCGCAATCTATTACTGACACCAAACGCAGTTGCTGGTCTGAAGATAACTGCATTGTCTCCAGAGTATTCTTCGCCTATTAGTTTATATTCACTATACTTACTGATTGGATTTGTTTCTGACAGTTCGGTACAAGTGCTATTAAGGGCACCATAGACACTACCAGTACTCGCATACACAAATGGTTTATCACCAGTTGCATCTATTACTCGCTTCGTTGCTTCGACATTGATAGAGTGTGCTAATAGTGGCTCACTATCACACGCTGGATATCCAACTATACCTGCTAGATGAATAACTGCATCTGCTGATTTGATTACAGACTCAACTTCTTTGTCACGTATATCAATCACGTGAAGATGAAAGTTAGGATGGTCAATGATGTTTAATATCGGAGTAACTCCCCATCGCATCCAATCAATGCAGTCTACTTCGTGACCTTGTTTTAGAAAGTATTCACTAAGTCTACATCCAACGTATCCGGCACCACCTGTTATTGCTATTTTCATTTCTATTTTCCTTTAATAATTCTATTAGTCAAGCCATTTTAATTTCTTTAGTTTAGGCATAAGTTTTTTACGAGTGAATCCACGATAGCCTTCATCTATGGGGTGATTGGTATCATTGATATCATATCCATTTATTATAGACCATTCACATATAGAATCTTCAATGTAATCTATATCTTTGTTCTTTAAAAACTTCATCACATTTTGTTTTTCAATAGACGTTGTGCCTGCGGCTGAACGTGGTAAGTCAATTGACTCAAAAATTCCATCCCATCCAAACAACACAAGTAGTTTGGTATTTTCTCTTTTAATTCCATTAAGTTGCCATAATACCTGATATATGTCAATGCCACTTTCAATGATGTTTGAAGATGGCATTTGACGAAGGTGGGACTTTACTGTTAACTCGCATCCCATAGCTCTCTGTTCTGGATTAAAAACATGTTCAACATCAAGATATCCTTCATCACGACTAAGGTGTCCAGCATCTTTGAGAATTAAACTCGATTTATATAGGTTATTAACACTGACTATTCTTCTTCTTGGATTAGTTAATTGCCAGATTATGATATCATCTTTAACTATATTGTTATAATGAACCTCATTGGCATATTGAATTAGTTGCATGTCATTAGAGCCGCCAGGAATAGCATAACTCTGTAATTCTATTTCATCATTTATATGTGTTCTATCTCGTGAACTCATATCATCAGTAAACATATATCTCCAATGATGTCCCGCTGTCAAACTACAACCAAATGCTCTAATTCTTCTCATAAGATGTTA
>TARA_R110000765_G_scaffold175519_1_pt1 | contig 11560 bp, 13 predicted proteins | sample TARA_R110000765 | Tara Oceans TARA_R110000765 (sample SAMEA4398168) | marine metagenome | biome: Polar Biome; feature: [MES] marine water layer (ENVO:01000295) within the mesopelagic zone...; material: water (ENVO:00002006), including particulate matter (ENVO:01000060) such... | reverse complement strand
AAGTTTGTGCGCGGTTCTACAATTAAACGTTTAAAAAATAGTTTGAAAGAATTATAGTACAAAACCCAAAATAAAAAGTAATAGTAAATAATGGCAAAGATTGAAATAAAAGGTTCCCCCGAAGAACTTGAACGAGTGGCCACTTTCTTGGCAAACAACAACATAAAGTTTAATGTGGTCAAAGATTACGGTAATCACTCCTTAGACGATATTGATAAGTACGAACACCTTATCAGTAAGTATGCTGCAAGTATAAGCTAGTACCAGTATTAGGGTAGCCAAGAACATATAGAATTTACCTGCTACCCTTAGTTTGTTCGCGCGCGAAAAGATTATATCGAAAAGGTACTATATAGTCTGCCAATAATTCATACAGCAACTTTTACCACATTAGAAAAACAAAATTCGTATTTTAAGGGTGTTGAACGATATTCGCGATTAGCATAGTTTCGTAGAACAAGCACTACATAAAGGATGAAAAAATATCCATCAAAAATTGGTATAGGCCTTGTTATTTTCATAGCAGCCGTATTGGTCGGTAGTACGATACCGATGATATCACCACCTATTTGGGTGGGACTTATCATTAACCTGCTGCTATTTATTTTTATAGGGCATTTGTTCTTAACTACGTATTATGTAATAGATGGCGATTCATTATATATTAAATCGAGCTTTTTGGTCAATACGAAAATCGATATTAAAAGGGTTAAGAAAATTTCTGAAACCAATACCCCTTTGAGTGCACCTGCTGTATCACTAGACAGACTTGAAATTATTTATGACGAACATGGCAGTATTATAATTTCGCCAAAGGATAAATTAGGCTTTATAGCACATATGACTAGATTGAATCCTAAAATTGTAGTTCAGTACAAGTCAAAAAACTAAGGTTCAGATTCTAATTAAACACAGATCGAAAATCGATATAAACTCATCAATAACATGAAAGGCTTACAAGAAATAAAGGCAGAAATAGACCAATACGTAAGTAGTACCAATAAACCTGCACTAGAGGTTATTGAAGCGCTTAATAAACACTATTTTAATAAGGCTGTAACGGCGGAGATACAACTGTATAAGAAGAAAAAGAAAAAGGTCGCTGAAATAACCAAAGATTTAAAAATATCGCACCGACGCTTTTATAAGATTTTAGAGGATAAAAAGGTGGAGTTTACCAAATACAACAAGTCTAAGGAAGAGGACGAGGCGTAATTGGTAACATTCTTTTAAGAAAAGGATTTAAAAAACAGAGACTATAAATGAATCAAGAAGCATTATCAAAACTTAGTACAGAAGAGCTGCTTAAAAGGCATACGGCAGTAAAAACCATGGTATGGCTGCTAGCAATAGGATTGACAGGCGTGTTGCTATTTTTTATCTATATTTCGATACAAGATGGGTTAACTCCATTACTTGCGGTTCCTTTAGCGTTATCTGTTATCATTCCTTTGAACGTTAAGAACATGAAAACACTTAAAAAAGAACTAGATTCTAGGAAGTAAATACATGTAAATGAAGAACAAAACAATATCGATTATTGGGATGGTTATAGCCCTACTAACCCTACTGGCAAGTTTTTTTAACAATCGAGATACGGGCCATATGTTCGGGTTTGAACTGGATATTTGGACCTATCGTTTAATTTGGCTTGCATTGTTCGGTGTAATTCTAAATGGTTACCTCAAAGAAACTAAAAGGGTCAAATAAAGGATGTATAAAACGGAATTACCCAAATTACGGTAGTTATACATCTCTAACCTTTACATCTTATGAAAAAACGAAAGTTCAAAATTAGCGATATCATTTTTGTGGTGTTCATAGCCTTGCTGTTGATCCCACAGACGAGAACACCGATACAGGTAGTACTCAATAAGTTAAAAGTTGCGGTTTGGTCACCTAGTGTTGAGGATGAAGAAGACCAAGAACAGGTAGTTCCTTTTGAATATGCAGTACAAGAGTTGAATGGCACAATAAAACATATTGGTATTGGCAAAGGGAAAATCACATTTTTAAGTTATTGGGCAACGTGGTGTCCACCTTGTATTGCAGAGCTACCGGGAATTCAAGCATTGTATACCGATTACGGAGACAATGTTGAGTTTGTGTTATTATCCCAAGAAGAGACCACTAAAGTACAGCGATTCATCACCAAAAAAGGCTATGATGTACCAGTGTATATTCCGCAAATGCAAGCGCCAGAAATTCTGCAAAGCAACAGCCTTCCCACCAATTATATTATAGATGCTAAAGGTAATATTATCATCAAAGAAACCGGTGCTGCCGATTGGAACAGTGAAAAAGTAAGAACACTTTTAGATGGCTTGCTCTCAAACTAGGAAGATTACTTAAGCCTTTCTTGAATACAGGCAGCCATTAAATCCTTTTTCTGTAATGCCTTTTCAGCAAAATTAAAGAGACTTAAACACCTGTCGAGGTTTTGATTTTCGTAAGAGACTTTGTAGTACCTATTATTGTTCAAATAATCCGTTAGAGCCCGTAAACCATGAATAAAGGGCATAAATACGGCGCCAAGGGGTAAACTTTGCTTTTCTTCTTCCGTTAAAAAAGAATCATTAGTGGCTAGTCCGTCAACAAAAGCTTCAAACAATTCATTGTTAAAAGTAATGAGGTCATGATTTTGCTCATCTTCAGGGGCAACATTGACAACGGTTCTAATCGCATCGCCAAAATCATAATAGAAATAGCCTTTCATGATGGTGTCCAAGTCAATTAAACAAAGTGCTTTTTCGGTTGATTTGGAGAACAACATATTATTCAATTTGGTATCATTATGACAGATACGCACAGGTAGCTTTTCATTATTTAAATGCTGTAATTCCTTTAAAAAATGATGTGCTTTTGTAATGGCCTCTGCGGCAATTTCACGCTTTTGTACTTCGGAAGTTGCTAACGCTTCTTCGAATTCATGAGTCCTATGTTCAAGGTTGTGAAATTTAGCAAGGGTATCTTCGAACAGGTCGACATCAGCATCTTTCAGTAGTCTGTGAAATTCGCCAATAATTCGTCCCGCTTCAAAAGCTGTACTGGTATTCGTGGTTGTGTTATACGTAGTGCTATCAGGAATGTAAGTCATCAACCTCCAGAAATCATTATTTTTCACGAGGTAGTTCTTTCCGGTCCTGGTTTGCACAAAAGTTATTTGCGCATAATCCTCTGCAGTTAAAAAGGGAAGCGCATGGCCAATATTATTCATCAAAACACCTGCGTTTTTAAACACATTCCGATTGATTTTCTGAAGGATGAATTGCTCACCTTCGGCATTGGTAACCAAAAAGGTATCATTAATGAGTCCCACAATTAAGGGCACGCACTGAAAGTCGTTTCCGTTGAGGTTGAATTCTTGTAGGATATCAAGCATGTTTTGTTCGTGGGCCATAGACTATTCGGTTCATTGGATAAAGATATTGAAACGATACGCATTAGCCGCAGTGCTTTATTCTACTATTTTCGTTAATAGCGATAGAACATCGTTCTTTTAAACGCAAACTAGAAAAAACCACAGTGTTCTATAAAATAAAAATTTTATTTATTCCTTATTAAAGGCAATAGGAGGATATGTTCAAACGTTTGTAAGGGGATTCATACATATAAATTATGTGGTTGGATGAATAATTTAGCAGCGATTAGGTTGGAGTGTTCGTTTACCTAATTAAATAGCAGTTCATCTTTGATGTAAACGAAAGTAAAAGTATAAACAGTTTTAAGAGAGATTAAAAAAACCCCAAAGAATGATTAAGATTAAAGCCTACTTAAAAGTTACCGTATTATTTTTTACTTCCTATTATACACAAGCCCAATGTGAGGTGTTTAAAAGTGAGATTACCGATGTGCAGAAGTATATGTTACAGGTGAGTCAATTGACCGATTCATTAAGTACTGCAGCTGAAACGGCTTCCTATGATGCACGATTGAGTACAGCGCGTACAAATACTAAAACCGTAATGCTACTTATGGGACAGGCGGTTACTGCAGCCGATGAAGCTGTAATACTTGCCTCTGAGGCACAATACGATTCAGAAAACTGCGGATTAGAGGAAGCTATGAGCTATACGATTGATGCAGAAAGAAACGCCATCGATGCACGTGATTTTGCAAGCGAAGCTTTTGAAAATGTAAAGAGCGCATCAAGATCTAAAAACCTTGGTAATTTACAGTTTCACATGAGAAAGGCACAACGTATACTTAGAGCGGTACGGAATTCTGCCGAGGCTTCAGCCTATGCTGCCGATAATGCACACTACAGTTGTAGCCATGATATGGACCATGCTAGTTTAGATAGATAAGGTTCTCTACAAATTTCAAGTATACATACTAAGAAAGGTTTGTTGTAGAATTACTACATCAAACCTTTTCTGCTTTTCCTGCGCCTAAACCCATATATAGTTTAATGAAAGCAATAACAAAAAGTACCATAATCGCATAGTCCCAATTGCCTGTTAAGTCGAAAATACCACCAAACAACATGGGTCCAGTGGCAGCTACTAAATAGCCGATAGATTGCGCCATACCTGATAATTCAGTTGCGCTTTCCGTATCATATGACCGTAAGACCAGGAATAATAGCGCAAGGCCGAATGTACCGCCTAAAGCAATTCCTAGAATCGAAACCCATAAAGCGACCAAACCAAATTGAGGAAATAAGAGTCCGGTTAAACTTACGAGTTCAAGTAAGACTAAAACGACGACGATACCACGTTGGTTTTTTTGCTTTCCGGCTAAATAGGGTATGACTAAAGATCCGATAATTCCCGTTGCTTGTGATAAGGAAAGCATCCATCCGGCAAAGGCCGCATCATAACCTCTACTTTGTAGAATGACAGGTAGCCATGCCAAAATTGTGTAGAATACCATTGACTGTAGCCCCATAAACAAGGCTATTTTCCAAGCCAATTTAGACTTCACCATTTTTTTCATGGCAACGGCAAAACTTCTATTGTTGGTGTTTTTTTTCAATTTGCCCACTTGCGGCATCCAAAAAAAAATGGCAATACATGAAAGTAGGCCCCAAACGACTAATGAACCACGCCAACCCAAATTAAGATTATCCGATAGGGGAACACTTAAACCTGCAGCCAAAGCGGCGCCTACCGACATAAGACTAGAGTACATACTGGTGATAAACCCAGAATTTTCACTGAAATTTCGCTTGGTTAAACTTGGCAACAATACGTTCCCCAAGGCGATTGCAATACCTAATAAAAAAGTACCTAAATAAAGAGCAGGTATCCATTGAAAATAGCGCAGGGCAATACCTATCGTCAACAAAATCATGGCGCCCAATAAAGTACCTCCAATACCAAAACGTTTAGTGAATAAAGGAGTTAGGGTAGAAACCACTCCGAAGGCAATAAGTGGCAGTGTCGTCAATAAGCCCAAAAGTGTATTCGATAGTCCTGTACTTTCTCGAATTTCTTCAATTAACGGACCTACACTTGCCAATGCGGGACGTAGATTTAGGGCTATAAAGATAATACCGACAATCAATAGATAGTTGGTAGTCTTTTTAGAATTTTTTAACTGCGATTCTGACATATTGATAGCCTTAAAAAGCTAATGCAAAAGTATCGAAACCTATATCTTAATATGAAGAAATGAGATTTAAAATTTATAGACAAAACCGAGTGAATAACTATCTGCGTCATTGGCAAAACTTAGCTGCATATGTTCTCTTTGGTAGGGAGTAGTAAAAATATAGGCACTACCAATGCCCAAAACGGCACCCGCCAGCACATCCCAGCCATCATGTTTTTGGGCTTCTATACGACTATACCCGGTATAGCCTGCGAGAATATAAGCGGGTAACCCATAGCTCCACCCATATCTTTTCTGAATAAAAGCAGCACTTTGAAACGTAGTTGAGGTATGCCCAGAGGGGAAAGCCCTATCTCCATTATTATAGGGTCTGCTTTTGTTCGTTGCGTATTTAAGGCCGATAGTCACCACTTGGTTAAGAGTAAAGCCTTTGGCAAATTGCCATGTACCGTTGTAATCGCCCGCAATAAGGCTACCTGTAAGTGCAGTTACAGGCATGGCGAACAGTAAAACATCACCAGAGGTTTGTATGGTTTTATTTTGACCGTAACTAATTGTAGTAGTTGCAATTATGAAAAGGATTACAATTTTACTACATAAAATTTTAGGCTCGGAAGTAGAAAGCATGGGGTCTTGTATTTAAATTTTGAAAAAAATACATTGTGATTCTTAAGAGAATTTAAAGTTGTACCTATTACAGTCGTATTGCGTCAATTATTTTGCGGTAAGGACACACAATGATTTTTCTAATATAGAAATGTCGAGCTGGTTGGTATCTATTCGGTTATGTTCACCATCTACTTGAGTGTCGAAAAAATCGGAATGATTACGTTGAAGGTGCACATTTGTGGCTTGAAAGCTTTTCGACTCTTTTAACCAATGTACTCTTCTAATCAGGATTAAAATACCCAACCATAACATTTTTAATCGATTAATTTTTTTGATGACCAACACATCTAACTTACCATCTTGAAGGGAAGCTTTTGGTGTTAAACTTAATTTATAACCCATTTCATTTGAATTTGAAATCAAGACGATAAATGGGTTGATCATTGGGGTTTCCCCATCGATACCAATAGATAATGGCTCATTCTTTTTAATGTCTCTAAAGGTGGTGGCACAGGCACTAATATACCCTAAGAGTGTTCTTTTTTCAGAAGATTCATAATGCTTTATTAAACTAGCATCGAAACCTACGCCTGTATTGCTAAAAAAATAGCGGCCGTTGATACGCCCAACATCAATATGCTCTATATGTTTATTCCTAATAATCTCTAATGCTTTCCGCCTTTTCTTCGGAATTTTAAGGTTAGATGCCAATCCGTTGCCAGAACCCATGGGAAGAATACCCAAGGCAATATTGGTGCCGATCAAACAGGTAGCGACTTCATTTATGGTGCCATCACCACCACAGGCAACTATAATATCTGCTTTTTCTAATATGGATTCTTGGGTCAATAGCGTAGCATGCGCTTTATATTCAGAAACCTTAAGGGTCAAATCATGAACACCACTTATAAAAAAAGGCTGTAACTCATCTGTGGTCAATGGCGCATGGCCATTGCCTGCAATTGGGTTTACTATAAAATGTATGCGAATCATTGCTTAAGTGATTTCAATTGGAGCCCCCCATTATGGTAAAGTTCGTCTGCTACTTGATAATTGGAGATGGCAATATTTTTAAATGATGCATTCATAGGTGTCTTTTGTAGACTATTGTCCAAAGCATTCCATTGGTAAAAATTAACCGTTTCCTCATCACCTAAAACTAATACTTTTCCGTCTTTCAAATAGCCTAATTTTCTATAATTACCAATAAGGGCACGTTCATATTTTGGACCCATTTTAAGGATATCCATGCCAAAAAGGTTACTATTATACTCCCAACCCAAGGTAGAGAAAAGAGTAGGGAACACATCTATCTGAGAACAAAGGGTATTGTTTTTAGCGGGCTTTATATTTGGTAAGTTATAAATAAGGGCAGGAATGTGGTAGTTGGCCACATCTAACTCCCATTTACCGGCACTACTTGCACAATGATCACTCATAATAACGAATACGGTGTTACTAAACCAAGGTTTGGTCTTTGCTTGGTCTAAAAACGCTCCAATTGCATAATCCGTATATTTCACTGCACCATTTCTTCCTGTACCTGAAGGAATATCTATTTTCCCTTCAGGATAGGTATAAGGCTTATGATTAGAAGTGGTCATGACAAAATCGAAAAAGGGCTTGCCGCTTTGGTAAGCCAAATCTGATTCTTTAAGCACTTTGTTATAAATATCTTCATCGCATACGCCCCAAGCATTTTCAAAAGTAACCTCATCATCTTCAATATTCGTTCGTTTTGCCATGTTGTCCGCATCCAATAAAAAGCCACGACCACGATCTACGATATTAAATCCGTTGCCTCCAAAGAACGTATTCATGTTGTCAAAATAACCGTCACCACCATAAAAGAAATTACGGTCATAGCCTTGTTCTTTGAAAACTTCGCCAATAGTAAAAAGGCCAGTGTTATTTTTTCTTTTAACAATACTACGGCCTGGGGTAGGCGGTATGGATAATGTAATGGCCTCCATACCTCTAACGGTACGGGTGCCTGTGGCGTACAAATTGGTAAAGAAAAGGCTTTGGTTTGCAAGAGTATCTAATACCGGTGTTATGTTCTGATCACTTCCTAAACTGTTCAAATATTTACCGCTTAAACTTTCTATACAGATGAAAATTACGTTGGGTTTTTGTACCGTTCCTGTAGTATCGGTCGAATGAATTGTTCTGTAGATCTCATTCTTGGTTGCATCAACGAAGGTATCTCCATAGGGTACGTATTGCTTTTTAACAGCAGTAAAAGCATCTTTTTGAAGTATTGTGTTGTAAAATTCAGAATAGGCGAGTTCATTATTACGGAATGCGGCAAAAAAGGAATAGATACCTGCTTTAGAAAGTTCATTGTTATATCTGTTCTTCGACCATTCTGCCTGGTCATTATCAATGAAAAATCCGAATACAAGGCATACAGCTATCCACGGTAGGGTAGCTGATAATCGTTCTTTAAACGTAGTATCATTTTGAAATGTCTTCTGAAAAAACTTTTTTTTATATACTACAAAAAGAGTAACCGCAACTAAACTAAGTAAGGAGCCTAAAAGTAATGGAAGCGGATAAGACTCATTTATATTTTTGACCACTTCATAGGTATATATTAAATAATCTACCGCAATAAAATTGAAGCGTCGCTGAAATTCGTCCCAAAAGGTGAACTCCCCAAAAAAGGAGAAATAGATGATAAGTACGGCGAAGAAAAAACCAAACCAGGTGCTAATTTTATCTGCCAAAGAGCCATACCATTTCTTGGGAAAAATTAGTAGATAAACCAAGAAGGGCATTAAGAATAGGGAAAGTGTTCCTATATCAAAAAATAGTCCAGTAATGAACGTTCGGGCGATAGTACCGATATGGGCATCTACCTCAGAAAAATCCCAAAAGAAAAAAGTAAATCGTTCTAAAAAGGAAATACAAATAAATAGAAGCACAAAAGCCTTAAGAAGTGAAAAGCGTTTTGGAAACAGAAGAGTCCACATATAAAATGTAATTAGGGTAATTTGACCCTAAATTTATAGTACGATTCTAAAGAGAAGTTAAAGTTCACTTTAATGGGTGAGTTTTTTTCAAGTTCTTGTTCGAGATAAAAATTAAGATACCCATTATGATTATAGAAACGATTGAAGCTGGCAGCGTTCCTAAATCGAGACCTCCTTTTTCTAGCGGTTTCGTCAAAAAATCACCGAAGGTTGCACCGAAAGGTCTTGTAAAAATAAAGGCAATCCAGAATAGTAATACCTGATTGATTGTTGTGAAATAATGCAGTACTATTATGAGTATAATAATACCGGCAGTAACCAAAGCACCATTTAAATAACTCAAGCCAATCACATCACTTAGATAATCCCCAAAAGCGGTTCCCAAGCTATTTGAGAATAATATAGCAATCCAATAATAAGTTTCTTTACTTCTTTCTGCTATGGGATAAACTTCTAGAGTATTGTATTTTTTGTACCACAGATAAAGTAATATGAGAAGACCGATAAATAAGACAATACTGCCCTTGGTATACCCAAGATGTAAGCTACGGTCTATAAAGTCGGATATTTCGGTGCCCAAGGTTGTTGTGGCTATAATAACAAGCCAAAACCAAATCGGCACGTATTTTTTGCGGGTCAATTGAATTACTAAAACAATACCAAAAAAAGCAAAAGTGATGAGTAGACCCAGGGTGTAGCCTAAATCTAATGTCTGTGCTATGAAATCACCTAAGGTCTCCCCCAAAGTAGTTGCAATAATTTTCATTAACCAGAAAAGCAAGGTAATCTGGGCAACTTTATTAAGTGTTTTCATGATGAAGAGGTTAAATTTTATACTTAAAACCTAAACGCAATAATTGGGTCTCAAAATAATTTTGATAGGTTGCGGTAAAACCTTCGTTTCGAACTTCTTGGCGTATGCCAAAACGGTTGAATATATCGGTAGCCGAGAACGTAAGCTCAGCTTTTTTGTTCCATAGATTTTTCTTGATACCAAGGTCTACAGAAGAACGTTCCAATTCTTTTCCTTGAGGAATGTTTTTATCTGAATAATAAACACCAGTCAATTGAAAAGTAAATTCCTTAGGTAAACTTAGTTCTGAGGTAAATTTGGCATTCCATGCATTTACGGTAGAAGCTTCAATAGTAAAAGGTCGTACAAAAGGAAAAAGCACGGCACCTTCATATTGGTCAATAGCATTTGAGTACCAGTTTACCGTACTCGATAAACTCCAGTTTTGAGTAATATCTTGACTAGCTAACAACTCCAACCCTGTGTTGGTGGCCCTGCCCGTATTTTGGTAAATACGATTCACGATATCGTAATTTGGGTTCGAATCATCGATACTGAAAATACGCATGTACTGATCCTGTATAATTCGGTGATACACAGCTGAAAATAAGGAGCCAGAATTCCAAGAATATTTATGTGCCACTTCAAAAGCATCAGTAAATTGAGGGCGTAAATAAGGGTTGCCTACTTTTAGGAGTTCTGGGTCATCGTATTTAGGAAACACCCGTAATTCTGGTTCACCAGGTCTATCGATTCGTCGATTGTAAAATGCTGATATTTTATTATGCTCATTTAGCTTATAGGTAAAACGAGCACTAGGGAAAAGTTCGAAATAGTCGTACTTATCATTGTTTGGGTAGTAGGTGTTCGCAGGGTCTAAATCATAAAAAACATCGGTCTGTTCAGCTCTTAATCCTGCTTCAATATCATAGAATTCTTTCTCTAAAAGGTAATTGACATAACCCGCATATAAATTTTCTCCCCAATCGGAAAATGAACCAAGTCCTGGATAAATAATAGATTCATTGCCTGGGGTAATCGTGTAATCTACAGGTAGTCTTCGAATACGAAGTTTCGCGCCAAGTTCTAGCCTACCATTACTCAGAGGTTTTACATAATCTGAAGATATACTAGTGGTATTTTCAATTGCTCTAATATTGGTTTTGTCTCTCCCCACACGAACTACCGAACTATCGTTTAATGAATAGGTTTCGTCCTCTAGACCTTGGGTATATTGGGCATTGGCACTAAAGGTATGGCCGGGTTGTTCAAATGAATGTCGATAGCTGACTGCAGCATTGATGTAACGGGTAACCTCTTCTTCTTCCCAAGTATAAAATCGGTTTCTAGTATTGGTATTCAAATCGATAAACGCTACTTGAGAAGTATCGATATGTCGTTCGCGGTCATATAAGCCAGATAACGTAAAGCTATTGTTGTCATCTAGATTATAGTCTATTCCACCATTGATGATAGAACGAAATTGCTTTCTATTTTCTGGTACTTGGGAAACAATATTACGACCATCGTCATAATTTCTAGTCGTAAATTCATTGTTCGGCAACGCCTCTTGAACTATGAATTCTGACTGTAGAAAGTAATTGAGTTTCCCTTTTCTATAATTAAG
>TARA_R110000765_G_scaffold9177_1_pt1 | contig 11567 bp, 8 predicted proteins | sample TARA_R110000765 | Tara Oceans TARA_R110000765 (sample SAMEA4398168) | marine metagenome | biome: Polar Biome; feature: [MES] marine water layer (ENVO:01000295) within the mesopelagic zone...; material: water (ENVO:00002006), including particulate matter (ENVO:01000060) such as...... | reverse complement strand
TGAAGAAATAGAATTATAATAAACCCTATACCCGCATTTATAAAACCCCCATAAATTCCAAAAAAGAAAAACGCAATGATACCTAACCACAAATATTTTCCCGTTAGTCGTTCCTGAACCTCGTTGATACTTATTTTTGGACCAAATGCTATAATTAGAACTACGCATATCATAACAACTGCTAAAATTCGATTAAATAAAGCCCCACTAATATCAACTGCTAAATTGGCACCAATTATAGAGCCAATAAATGCAGAGCAACCTAAGTATAAATTAAATGGAAACGTTGAAACTCCTTTACTTTTAAAGCCAGCGGTTGCTATTGCAGTTTGAAATATGACAGCTACCCTATTAGTACCATTTGCTAAAGTTGATGGCAAACCAAGAAAAATTAGGATAGGTAATGAAAGTAAAGAACCGCCACCTGCAACTGTATTAATAAAACCAACAATAAAGCCAACAAAAATTAACAAGGGATAAGCATACCATTCATCCATATTACAAAGGTAAATACAATTTCACTATTGAAATATCACCAAATGCAGCGCAATAATACAAGGAGAACAACAATTAAAGATCAACTTTTAGCACATCTACCTAACACCTTGATATCCAAAAGATTTCATCGTTTCGAACATCTCCTTTATTGTTTTTATTGGTAACTTACAGGTGTTGTTCTGACAAACATAAATGCACGTGTAATCTTTATCTCAGCAATTTTTAAACTATGTGGATTATAAAGACGGGGGAAACGAAACCTTTTTAATTACGGACTAAAATAAAGACTTTATACAATTTGGAATTAACGAAAGGGTTTTAGTAACAAATATTACTATTCATCTTTTTAACAGTAAAGAGCTATAGGCCACGGAAAACGTATTATTCAGGGTAATTTAAAAATTAATTTCGCTTTTCTTTTCAATTGTTATTGGCATGCACGTTAATTTAAATGCATAATTATCAATAGAATTATCCTATTTTTAAAAGTGATCTGCTTACAAAAAATCCTAAAATGAAACATATAAACGTATTCATAATCCTATTTCTACTTACAGCCACTTCGCTACATAGCCAGCAGGCAGATGGCTATAAACTTTGGTTGAAATATGATAAAATAGAAAATACGGAATTACGTAACGATTATGCCGAAATAGTAAGTTCTGTATATTTTAAAGAGGATAGTGATATATTAAAAAATGCAAAGAAAGAGTTTTCCCTGGCGTTACCTCAAATGCTAAATACCCCAGTACAGTACTCAAACGACGTAAGTTCAGATAACTCACTAATTGTTGACATATATCAAAACCTACCAAAAGATTTAAAGGATTTGATTCATAATGATATTGAGGTATTATCAGACGAAGGATTTTTAATCAAATCATTGACCTATAAAAAAAAATCGATTACCCTTATTAGTGCAAAAAAAGATATAGGAATACTGTATGCCTCTTTTCGGTTTTTACATTTAATGCAAACACATAAAAAATTAAAATATATTGACTTAGTTGATAGTCCTAAAATAGATTTAAGAATGTTGAACCATTGGGACAATCTTGATCGTAGTGTAGAACGTGGTTATGCAGGTTTTTCATTATGGAATTGGCAAAAATTACCAGAATATATTGATCAACGTTATATCGATTATGCAAGAGCAAATACATCTATTGGCATTAATTCAACAGTTATTACTAATGTAAACGCCAATGCCTTAGTGCTCACACCTATGTATTTAGAAAAAGTTGAAGCCCTGGCCGATGTTTTTAGAGGATATGGAATTAAAGTCTATTTAACTGCTCGCTTTTCTGCACCTATCGAAATTGGCAAATTAAAAACTGCCGACCCACTTAATACAGAGGTTCAAAAATGGTGGTCAGATAAAGTAGCTGAAATATATAAGCGAATTCCTGATTTTGGCGGATTTTTGGTTAAAGCCAATTCAGAAGGCCAACCAGGACCACAAAACTATGGTCGCAATCATGTAGATGGCGCTAATATGATGGCTACTGCATTAGAACCATTTGGTGGTAATGTTATATGGAGAGCTTTCGTTTATTCTGAACACGACGATACCGATAGGGCAAAACAAGCCTATGATGAATTCTTACCTTATGATGGTAAGTTTAAGGACAATGTTTTAGTTCAGGTGAAAAACGGAGCAATAGATTTTCAACCTCGAGAACCATTTCACCCCATGTTCGGGGCTATGAAAAAAACTCCATTAGTAATGGAGTTTCAAATCACACAAGAGTATTTAGGCTTTAGTAGCCATTTAGTTTTCTTGCCGAAACTTTTTGAAGAAGTCTTAAATACAGATACGTATCAAAAAGGCAAAGGCGCCACGGTAGCAAAAGCTATTGACGGCAGTTTGCATGGTAATGCCATAACTGGTATTGCAGGTGTTGCCAATATTGGAACTGATTTAAATTGGACCGGACATCCTTTTGCTCAAGCTAATTGGTATGGCTTTGGTCGTATGGCATGGGATCCTTATTTAAGTTCTGAAAAAATTGCTGATGAATGGTTGAGAGCTACCTATAGTAATAAACAAGATTTTATTGAACCCGTAAAAAAACTAATGCTTACTTCTCGAGAGACCGTAGTTAATTACATGAATCCGTTGGGCTTACATCATATTTTTGACACCGGTCACCATTATGGACCTGGCCCTTGGGTCGATAATTTAAGTAGGCCAGATTGGAATCCGGTATACTATCATAAAGCAGACGCCAATGGTATTGGTTTTGACCGTACACCATCTGGAAGTAATGCTACTGAGCAATACGCCCCATATTTAGAGAAAACATTTAATGATCTAAACACTATTCCCGAAGAATATCTTCTTTGGTTTCATCATGTTTCATGGGACTATAAATTGCAGAATGGAAATACCCTATGGGATGGTATTGCTCTAAAATATCAAGAAGGTGTCAATGAAGTGAATACTATGATTCATACTTGGGATGATGTAAAACCTTATGTAACTGAAAGTGAGTATAACGAAGTGAAAATGCTTTTACAAATTCAATTAAAGGAAGCTAAATGGTGGCGAGATGCCTGTTTATTATATTTTCAAACATTTTCGCAAAAAGAATTGCCCGAAGGTGTTGAAAAACCGACCCAAAGTTTAGAATATTATAAGTCCCTTAAATTTCCATTTGCTCCCGGTATCCGTCCACAATGGGATTAATAAACAATCAAAATCTATACAAAAGATGGGATTCTTTTTAAAAATAAGATTACTAAAGTATTTTTTATTTTCATCCACACTATTCATCGTTCTCATCGGCTGTAATGAGCAAAATAAAATTAAACCAATTCATGACGAGCCTGCTTTAAAAACTGCTTTCGATAAAGCGTTTTTAATTGGTTCAGCAGTAAATGATAATCTAATTTTAGGAAAAGATAGTTTAGCCGTACAACTTGTAAAGCGAGAGTACAACACCATTACGCCAGAAAACTCCATGAAATGGATGTTCATGGAACCTGAAAAAGGAACCTTTAACTTCGAAATGGCAGATCAGTATGTTGATTTTAGCGCTAAAAAAAAATTGGTATTCGTAGGACATAATTTAGTATGGCATAGCCAATTGGCAGCATGGGTTTCTAAAATTGATAGCAAAGAGGAATTGTCTGAAAGTTTAAAAAATCACATACAAACCATTGTATCTAGATACAGAGGTAAAATACACGGTTGGGATGTAGTAAATGAAGCCTTGAATGAAGATGGAACCTTGCGTAATTCATTGTTTCTTGAAAAACTTGGCCCAGATTATTTAATAAAATCATTTAAATGGGCGCAAGAATCCGACCCTACTGTTGAACTTTACTACAATGATTACAATATGACTAATCCCGAGAAAAGAGCCGGAGCAATGAAACTAGTTCAAATGTTGCAAGAAAACGGGGCGAAAATAGATGGTATTGGTATGCAGGGCCATTGGAATTTGGAAGAACCATCATTAAATGAAATAGAAGAAAGTATTATTGCATATTCAGATTTAGGATTGCAGGTTATGATTACCGAACTGGACATTACCGTTATACCGAACCCATGGGATTTACAAGGAGCGGAAGTGAATCAGAATTTTGAAGGCAGCGAATTTATGAATCCGTATCCTACCCAATTACCAGATTCTGTTTCCAACAAACTTGCAAAGCGCTATCACGATATCTTCCAAATTTTCAAAAAACATGAAGACAAAATTAGTAGAGTAACCTTCTGGGGCGTAAACGATGGTCAATCTTGGCTAAACAATTGGCCCATAAAAAATAGAACCAATTACCCCTTGCTATTCGATAGACAATTCAAACCAAAAGCAGCATATTATAGTGTATTGCAAATTGCTAATGACAGCCTTAAGTAAACCAACTAATTTCAAATGAACAACAATCATAAAATTTCTCTTAAAGAAAAAATAGGATACTCTTTAGGAGATTTATCAGCAAACCTGGTTTTTCAAACCTTAGTAACCTACTTGGCATATTTCTACACCGACATATACGGCCTAGAAACCAAAGATGCTTCGGTAATAATATTTATCGTAGGTATGATTGCAGCTTTTGCTTTCAACCCTATTATTGGGGCCTTAGCAGATAGAACAAGAAGTAAATGGGGCAAATTTAGACCATGGATTTTGTTTACCTCGGTACCATTGGGCCTTGTTGCCCTACTTGCATTCAGTACACCAAATTTTGATTATACCGGTAAAGTAGCATATGCTGCAATTACATATACATTACTCCTATTATTATACGCTGCAAATAACCTACCATATGCTGCATTAAGTGGTGTTATTACAGGTAGTATGAAAGAACGCAATAGTATTTCTTCATATAGATTTGTAGCCGTTATGTTTGCTCAATTCTTTGTTCAAGTTTTCATGTTACCTATTATAGAATATGCAGGTGGTGGCGATAAGGCTGTGGGTATCGAAATAGTAATGACCTATTTAGCTATTATCGGTACAGTTATGCTACTCATAACATTTTTCACTACCAAAGAAAGAGTTATTCCAACACTAGAACAAAAATCAAGTTTCAAAGAAGATTTAGGTGATTTGGTTAAAAACAGACCGTGGATTATAATGTTAGTCCTCACCACTTTAGTGTTTATTACCTTGGCGATGAAAGGTGGTTCTTATGTATACTATTTTGAAAATTATGTTGATGCTTCGAGCTTGGCAGACTTCATAGGTCCAATATTAAATGGTCTAAAAAGTATTGGCGTTAATTTCTTCGGTGATAATCCAACCTCTGCAGGATTTGGACTTTTTAATGCTGGTGGAATAATTTTTATGATTGTTGGCATATCATTATCGAAAGGTTTAGCAGATAAATATGGTAAACGTGATGTCTTTGGTTGGGCCTTGTTTATATCAACTTTGTTTATTGCTGTATTTTATTTCTTTACCCCTACCTCTGTTGAATTAATGTTTTTATCCCAAATTTTACACGGATTTTTCTATGGTATAACCATCCCATTATTATGGGCAATGATTGCAGATGTGGCAGATTATTCTGAATGGAAAAATAATAGACGCGCTACTGCCATTATCTTTTCCGCAATGATGATTGGCTTAAAGTTAGGCCTTACTATTGGTAGTTCTTTGGTTACATGGATTTTGGGACTCTACAATTACATTCCAAAGAAATTTGCTGCCTCAGAAATGGTTACACAGCCAGAAAGCGCCATAGAAGGTACCAAGCTACTAGTAAGTATCTACCCTGCAATAGCATTTTTCTTAGCGATTGCATTATTATTTTTTTATGAAATCAATAAAAAAATGGAGACCCAAATAGAAGAAGATTTAATAACAAGAAGAAAAGCCTAAACGATGCCGGAAGATAATATTGACCATATTGATTTTAAAAAATTAAACGATAAAGCAATTTCAAAGCCCTTAGTTTCCCATATTTATACCGCAGATCCGTCTGCGCATTTTTTCAGTGGAAAAATTTATATATACCCATCACACGACATTGAATCTGACATTCCTTTTGATGATTTAGGAAGTCACTTCGCCATGGAAGATTATCATGTGCTTTCAATGGATAATGTGAATAGTGAAGCTATTGATCACGGCGTTGCACTACATGTAAATGATGTTGCATGGGCAGAAAAGCAAATGTGGGCACCCGATGCGGCCTATAAAAACGGAAAATACTATTTATATTTCCCTGCAAAAAAAGCTGATGGCATTTTCCAAATCGGCGTAGCCATTTCTGATAGTCCTACCGGTCCATTTAAGCCGCAACCAGAAGCGATAAAAGGTAGTTATAGCATAGACCCAGCTGTTTATGAAGATGAAGATGGCAGCTACTATATGTATTTCGGTGGTATTTGGGGCGGACAACTGCAAAAATACAGGGACAACGTTTATAACCCTAAAAATGAACTACCAAAACCTGAGGAAAATGCCTTGCTACCTATTGTAGCAAAGTTGACAGACGATTTACTTGAATTTGCAGAAGAGCCCAAAGAAATCAAAATAGTAGATGAACATGGAAACTTATTAATAGAGGGTGATAATGATCGTAGATTTTTCGAAGCCTCATGGTTGCACAAGCACAACGGTAAATACTATTTTTCTTATAGCACAGGCGACACCCATTTTATTTGCTATGCTATCGGTGATAATCCGTACGGACCTTTTACATACGGTGGTAGAATTTTAGAACCAGTGGTAGGTTGGACCTCTCATCACTCTATTTGTCAGGTAGATAACAAATGGTATTTGTTTTATCATGATAGCAGTTTATCTAAAGGTGTTACCCACTTACGCTCTGTGAAAATGGCCGAAATTGAGCATCAAGAAGATGGTCATATAAAAACATTGACTCCCTATAGTTCGTAATCTCGGATAACTGAAAATATTATTTTTAACATGATTAAATGAAACCAGATGGAATCATTTAATCATGTTCTTGGTTATGGCATAGGGCAATTTCACTCTGAATTTATAAGTCTAGAAATCATTAAGAATTAACCGGCCAGATATTTTGCTCAAGTATTATTTATTTAAATAGTAATTTCATCCTTTAGAATATAACAATTTGTAACCTTTTAGGTTTTACAATAGAAAATCAAAATTTACGCATAACAGAATGTCGAATAAAAAATATACAGTTTTAGGTGAAACCATTGAAAAAGGTAAAGGAGCCCAACTAAATTTAGATATTGCTAAACTACACACAAGAACTAAAATAGAAGTACCAGTAATTGTACAACGTGGTAAAAAAGATGGCCCTACCTTATTGATAACAGGTGGAATTCATGGTAATGAAATCAACGGTGTAGAAATAGTACGACAATTGGTATCCAAAAAGTATAACAAACCAGAATGCGGAATGGTTATTTGTATTCCTGTTGTAAACATATTCGGGTTTTTGAATCAAACAAGACAATTTCCTGATGGTAGAGATTTAAATAGGGTTTTTCCAGGAAGCTTACGCGGCTCTTTGGCTAGTAGGTTCGCATATTACTTAGTAAAAGATATCGCACCGGTTATCGACTATTGTATAGATTATCATACGGGTGGTGACAGCCGTTTTAATGCGCCTCAAATTAGAATAGACAAGAATGATTCAGATGGCCTTGCCCTAGCCAAAATTTTTGGCGCAGAGTTCATTGTAAAATCTGCAGGGAGAGAAAAATCGTTTAGAGAGACCTTACATCAACTTGAGAAGAAAGTATTGTTATATGAAGGTGGAAAATCACTTCATATAAATAGCGATATTACAGATACCGGTATTGCAGGTGCCTTGCGCTTAATGCATCATTTAGGCATGCGTAATTTCGATAAAGAACTAAAAGAGATGAATTCTAAGGCCATTACACCAAAATTGGTAAATGCCTCAAAATGGTTACGAGCGAAACACTCTGGCATGTTCCACCCTATTGTAAAAGTGGGGCAAAAAGTAGAAAAAGGTACTGAACTAGGTAATATTTCTGGACCATTCGGATATTTCGAACGCAAAATGAAGGCCAGCGATTCTGGCTATATTATATGCATCAATGAATCGCCCATTGTAAACCAAGGTGATGCTATTTTTCATATAGCACATGATATTGACCGAATCATTTAAAACATGTATTTATAAAGCTAATTGTTTAAAAGATCTTTATTCATATTCACTTCTGATTTATAAAATTAAGGGTAGAAAGTTTTAGTATAAAAGAGGATGACAGATATTGAAAAAACTTTAGAGAATAAAAGTGTACGTCCTACGGCCATGCGTATTTTGATATATAAGTATTTGGCCGAAAAGGATAGTGCAGTCGCATTGACAGATATCGAGAATGCCTTTGAAAAAGCTGAGCGCACTACACTTTACCGTACCCTTAAGACATTCGAAGAAAAGGGAATTGTACACCAAATAGACGATGGTACCAATATTTCAAAATTTGCCCTGTGCGAAGCAGGTTGCAATTGTGAAATCGACCAGGACCTTCACTTACATTTTCACTGTACCCACTGTGACAAAACAGTTTGCCTAACCGAACATAAAATCCCACATATTAATTTACCTTCTGGGTATATAGCCGAAGATGTAAATTTGGTTATTAAAGGCATCTGCGATACCTGTAGTAAACATTAAATGCACTACGGTTGCATTCATTATTTTTCGAACTTGCGAGAATTATGAAGAAGAAAAAAGTAAATCTAAGAGACCTCAAAACAGAAGAACATTCTAATGGGCATAGTCATGATGATGGTCATAACCATGATCACGCAGGTAAAACAGCAGAAATAAAAACCTACCTCCCTGCCATATTCAGTTTTGTATTGCTGTTTGTAGGTATTGCATTAGATTATTTTGAAACGTTTTCATTTTTTAAAGGATGGATGCGCATTATATGGTATATAGTGGCTTATATTCCCGTAGGATTTCCTGTGATAAAAGCAGGATGGAACAGCATTAAAAATGGTGATTTCTTTACTGAGTTTTTTTTAATGAGTATTGCCACCACAGGGGCCTTTGCAATAGGGGAATATCCCGAAGGTGTTGCCGTGATGTTATTTTATGCGGTGGGTGAACTTTTTCAAAGTGCTGCCGTTAAGCGGGCCAAAGGCAATATTAAAGCTTTGCTTGATGTAAGACCTAATGAAGCATTGGTCTTTCGCAATGACAATTTTATTTCGGCGGATCCAGAATCGGTTGAAATAGGTGAGAAAATTCAAGTTCGCGTTGGTGAAAAAGTACCGTTAGATGGCATTTTATTGTCTAATAAAGGCTCTTTTAATACGGCTGCATTAACAGGAGAAAGTAAACCGGATACCCTTAAAAAAGGGGAATCGGTATTTGCCGGAAGCATAAATTTAGAAGGTGTTGTTGAGATAGAAACTACGAAAAAATTTAAAGATAGTTCAATTGCCCGTATTTTAGATTTGGTACAACATGCTACAGCTAGAAAGTCAAAAACTGAGTTGTTCATTCGAAAATTTGCTCGTATTTACACCCCTATAGTGGTTTATCTCGCAATTGGAACAACATTACTACCCTACTTTTTTGTTGATGATTATGTGTTTAGAGATTGGTTGTATAGGGCATTGATATTTCTAGTAATCTCTTGCCCATGCGCTTTGGTCATCTCGATACCATTAGGCTATTTTGGCGGATTGGGAGCTGCATCGCGAAACGGAATTCTGTTTAAAGGAGCATCATTCTTAGATACCATAACCAAAGTAAATACAGTGGTCATGGATAAGACAGGCACCGTTACTAAAGGTGTTTTTAAGATTCAGGATCTTGTTATAGATCAGATCTTTACCAAAGCTGAATTCATGAAGTACTTGATCGCCATTGAAGAGCAATCTACCCACCCAATTGCCAAAGCAATATTAGAATATAAAACGGAAGGTGAGGGTTTTAAGGTAACGGATGTTTCAGAAATTGCAGGAAAAGGATTGAAAGGTATCGTAAACGGCAAAACTGTTTTAGCAGGAAACAAAGCCTTATTAACATCTAACCAGATTGACCTTTCAATCGAAATCGATAAAATCGTAGAGTCTATTGTTTTGGTTGCTATAGACGGAAAATTTGCTGGCTATGTGACCATTGCAGATGAACTAAAAGATGACGTACTCCAAGCTATAAAGGAAATACGGGCTGCAGGAATCACAAAAATTATTATGCTCTCTGGAGACAAAGATTCCATTACACAAGAAGTGGCAAAACAACTAGGCATTGATTGGGCAAAAGGAGGGTTATTACCTGAAGAAAAGCTGTATGAAGTTGAAAAGTTGAAAAAACAGCCTGGCACCAAAGTAGCCTTTATTGGCGATGGTATTAATGATGCCCCAGTACTCGCAGTTAGTGACGTTGGTATTGCAATGGGTGGGTTAGGCAGCGATGTGGCCATTGAAACCGCTGACGTAATTATTCAGACAGATCAACCTTCTAAAATTGCCAGAGCCATTAAAATTGGCAAATCTACACGAAGCATTGTATGGCAGAATATAGCACTAGCCTTTGGAGTGAAAGTTATCGTTTTAATGTTAGGAGCAGGAGGAATAGCAACCATGTGGGAAGCTGTTTTTGCCGATGTAGGTGTTGCCTTATTAGCAATTTTAAATGCTGTTCGGTTACAAAGAATGAATTGGGATTAAAGTAAACTCGATGAAATCAATAGCGATCTATTTTTAATAGTACGTTTTGTTCAAATTCATTAAAAGTAATAATTCCATTTGCTTGTAACAATTGCTTCAAAACACTTAAAACATTAGTCTACATGGCTAACGAACTACATATCTTAACCGTTCCTCAGTCAGTAATTAAAGGGGATTAAATAAAAACCGCCTACGGAACTTTAAAAACAGACGGAACCTTCGAATCAGGTATTTGTACAATTATGGGTATAGATTTATCAGAATATAAAACTATCAATTACTTCATTTCATATCAGATGACTATCCCAATTATAAACGTGAATGGTAAATTTCGGAAGGCTCTTAGAGCATTAGAAAAGGATAACGAATTTATTAAAAAATATAACGAACAGATTGAGTTTTATGGCCATATTCCATATTTCAAAATTCCAGACGTAGTTGATTATTATAAAGTTGACCCTTCGGACTATTTTATAAAGAGCGTATTGATTAAGTCAATGATGTGCTAAAATATGTTTGCTAACTTAGAACACCTATAGTAAATAGTGCGAAAACGCTAAATTCAAAAGCTTGGGCTCATATGTGTAGTTCGTCATCACGATAGCTATCGGGATTGGATTTTGCTTTTAAAAGAAAAAAAACATAATTTAAATTTTCGTCTCTGTATAATCCCGATAACTATTAAGACCAAAAGTCAGCTTCTTTTTAAAGGTTTATTTACAAACTATCATTAACTTTAAAATAGTAAGCCTAACTTAAATCTACACAGTTATTAGTTGTTACAGTGAAACCTTCATTTGAAAATTATTAGCAGCTCTTAACCTTTTAAGCGTATGCCAATGGTTAATTAAATTTAACATTAAACTCCCGATTTTAAGACAACATTGTAAGAATTCGGGTATTTAACCCGTATACTACCCATGAACATTTAAAACGATGTACATGGGAATGATAAAA
>TARA_R110000765_G_scaffold91112_1_pt1 | contig 11603 bp, 3 predicted proteins | sample TARA_R110000765 | Tara Oceans TARA_R110000765 (sample SAMEA4398168) | marine metagenome | biome: Polar Biome; feature: [MES] marine water layer (ENVO:01000295) within the mesopelagic zone...; material: water (ENVO:00002006), including particulate matter (ENVO:01000060) such as...... | reverse complement strand
CAGAAGCAGATGGTTTCCGCGATAGCATCCCGAAGTGATTTGAAGAAGACTAAGAAAACGCGAGAGCTGTTCGACATCATACACGGCCAGGTTCTAAATGAGATGGTGGCTGCCGTGGTCGAGAGTGGGGAAGTGAAGAACTTCCCAGGTTTCACTAATCCAGAATACCAGCGTAGCTTTGATACGGCCCTGGAACGGTATGAGCGAGTTCGCACTTTCTGGGATGACGCCAGCACGGAACGTCGCAACGCCCTGATGCAGACCGGCGTCTTCGGCTTGACAGGCATCGCTGAATTGTACGAGACGGATGCTGGTGTAAGGGATTTAGTGGACACCATCATTCAAGATGTTCCACAGTTTGAAGAGAAGGCACGCTTGTTTCTAGCGGCTAATGGGAAAGAGAAATTCACGCAAGAAGAGTTGGACGCCACGACTCTGGAGGTCGCCATTCGTACCATCCAACCGATGACCAACAACTTCACATTCCCAACTTCAATGGAAGTGTTGCTACCCTTTGAAGTGGAGGAACAGGCGGCAGACAAGAGGGCTATGGAAGTTCGTCGAGCGGCGAAGACTGCGACACCTCCCGCACCTGGTACGACAGCTATGGCCCGTCCAACTGCTGCGCCTGCGGCTCCTGGTACCGGTGCACGGCCCACCTCGGGTCCGGAAGCCAGGCAAGCCATTACAGATTTCACCGAGCCACCGCCCACCTCGGACCAGGAAGCCGCGCAAGCCATTACAGATTCCACCGAGTCTACTATCAAACACACCACCAACGCGGCCGAGGCGGTGAAGGTTGCGGAACGGTTGATAGACAGTGGGGGTATGATTGGGTCTGCGTTTAGGGGAGACGCACCTCAAATACGGGCGGCTCTCGATGAGGCCATCGCGTCCAATCTGGAAGCGGAGATTGAAGGCTTGAATCTGGCCCGAAACATTAACCGTCGAGGACAGTTTATCGACGCGGCGTTGGAGGATCAGCGTGATAGCCTCGAATTGGCGGCCATACAGGCATCTCGTCTTCGCGGAGAGTCGCTTGAGCAACAGGAGGCTGCGGCTCTAGCTGCTGTACCTACCGAAGCAGCGCGTCGGAAAGCTGAAGTGGCGAGAAAGGCTGGCCTGGAAAAACGTCTGCAAGATATCGCCGTTAGCAATGCCAATGTCCAAGCCGCTCTTGATCGGTTCGCCACTGAGACTGTCGGTGAGACTGTCGGTGCGGCTGTCGATGCGGTGAGTGACTTCGGCGATGCCGTTACGGATACCATCACTGGCGACCGAGCGCGTCGTATTGCTGCGGAGAGGGCCATACCGTCTGATCTTGAGCGTGAGCTGGTAGCAAGGATCGCTGCGAAAACACCACCTTCTGAGGCCGTGTCTAATGAGCCAGGGGTAGCTGCCGTGCCTCCAGCCGATGATTGGATATCCCGAGCTAAGGGGCTAGAACGTGAACGCCAGGCTCAGGCATTAGCAGAGCGATCCACCCGTAACAAAGAATTCGCTGCCCGTGTAGCGAAAGCAAAAGCAGATACGAATGTCACTCAGCAGTTGAACACCACCGTTGACGAAATGTTTACTGCGGCTCAATCTGCTGAAGGTTCTATAGGTAAAGATAAGGTGGCGACACTCCGGAGTGACGTTGAACAATTACAGGAAGAGGTAGCAACTCACACCGAACGAGTGGAAGCGTTCACAGAACTCTTAGCGGGCGTAGACGAACCTGACTTGTCAGAAGTGAAAAGTGAAGGACAAGATATCAGTGCAGCGACTGAAAAGTTGCGACGGAAAACTGAAGACTTGGCGAAGGCTGCTATGAAAACCGCTGATGACGCCGACATGCTGACCGACACTGGTGCTACTGCCGGCGGGGCTGCTCTGCCGCCAGAATCTACCGATACTACGCCTCCCAATATCGATGCTGAAATCGCCACCTCTACTGTCGTACGACACCCAAATGTCCCCACCGCCATACGCCCAGAGAGTGATCGGATTATCGAAGACGAAGGCCGTGATCGAGCGCACTCCTATGTGGATACCGTGGACGTAGGTGATGGAACTACTAGATCGGTCCTGACTGGGGGCGTCGGGCATGCGTTAACACCAGAAGAACAACGACTATACCCAGACGGAACTTTTATCCCGCAATGGCAACGTGACCAGTGGTGGGATGTAGATTTCCAAGAAGCGTTTGATGATGCCTCTTCGTTGGTCACTAGCCCCGATGTCGACCCTGAAGCGGTCCGTATCATAACTAATATGGCGATGATGGGCAGGACTCGTTTGTCTAAGTTCAGGGGCCTGTTCAAAGCGCTGAATAAATCACCCCCGGATTACGCACTGGCGGCGAATGAGATGGAGTGGTTTGACCCCAGCTTACCCCTGGCTCAGCGCGTGCATACTGCTTGGTTTAACCAAACCGGGCGTCGGGCTGATCGTCTGTTAGAGAGAATGAGAGCGTTGGGGGCGCGGTAGATGGCTGACCAACCAGCCTTCGGCGGCGTTGTAGTCCCCCCTCCTGAAAAGGATGAAAAGGAGGAAGAGGAAATTGCGCCGGTCGTCGCCCCGGTAGCGGTAGAGCCGGTCGTCGCCCCGGTAGCACCGGCTCCTGCCGTCAATAACAACGATCCCTTAGCTGCGTTGTTGAGTGGCTCGCTGCAGCCCCCACCACTGCAGGACAATTCCCTCTCGGCATCCCAGACGACGCCACAGATTGCTGCAGATATGAAGAAGGCGTCGGAAGCACTAGGCACTACTGTCACCCCGGACGCACTGAAGCCGGCACAGCAGCAGATGGTGCAGCAGGACATACAGAACGTCTCGCAGCCGGTCCTGAAGGATTTGCTGGAGAGTGACCCCGTGTTCGCGGCCATGGCAGCTGGCAGCTTAACCCAGCTGAAGAAGACGGAACGCATCGCTGAGGAATTGTCATTCCTAGGGTCCGGGAAGAAAGCCTACCATGTCATGCTGGGCCTAGCCTGGCGGTTCGTCGAGGCCGGTGCTGAGCTAGTCAACGAGGATGTCGAACAGTTCGCTCAGGAGGCCGCTGAGGAGCGTGAGGAAGCCGCTGCCCAGTTCCCCGACGCCATACGCATCACCGAAGCTGTGAAAGACCCTACTGGCGTCGGACTGATGACGTGGTTCAAGCAGGCCATACCCGACATGGCAGTCATGATGGCTCCGTCTATTGTGAGTGGTATTGCTGGCGCGAAGTTGGGAGCAATGGCGGGTACTGCTGGCGGGGTTTTCGCGCCTGTTACGGTGCCGGTTGGGGCTGTTGTTGGTGGTCTTATCGGCGCTTTCCTGACGCAGATGGCCATGGGCACTGGTGAAATCCAAGCCGGCATCAAGGCCCACGACAAAGACATCGAAGCACCCCTGGTCGCCTTGGGCGGTGGCACGGCCATGGGCATCGTGGGCGCTATCATGCCTGGTGGTGCGGCAAATCGACTGTTTGGTAGGACACTAGGCGAGGCCGGCACCCGTGAATTTCTTAGGCAGCTGACACGACGTACCATGGCTGGCAACGCGGCTAAGGCTGCCGGCAAAGACATGACTGTGGAGTCGATCACTGAGATCATCGAGACATCCATCGAGCATGCCGCCATCTCCATCGGCACCGACACCCCGATCAACATTGAAGAGATGACGGCAGAGATGCTTGAGGCGGCTGCTAAGGGTGCCTTGGGTGGTGCTACCTTCGGCGGCGGCAGTCAGCTGAGTGGTGACTATCTGAAGGCTAAGCGCGGCAAGGCCCTGCTCGATCAGCTGCACGAGTTGAAGGGTGAGATGCCCCTGACCCAGTTGGACGCGGACGCTGCCGGTGATGCTATAGCTGAACAGGCCAAGGCCAACGGTACGCCATGGGTGTTCGTCGACCGCGAGGCTCTGGTGAACTTCATCGCTGGCCACCCCGCAGACGAGCAAGCGGACCTGATGCTCAAGATGGGCGTCGTCGACAATCTCGCTGAGGCACCGGCATTCGTACAGGTCACGGCGGAAGGGTTCTCTCGCACCGTCCTGGGGTCTGACGGTTACCAGGCGCTGGCCGTGCATGTGAAGCTGACTGAGGAAGAACACACGCTCACGGAGGCGGTCACCGCCATCAAGACCAACGACGAACTGCTGGCTGAGATGAACCTGGAGTTGGACGGGGAGGCGTTCTCTATCATCCCCCCGGCCATGCGTGAGCAAGTCGCCAAGATGCTAGAAGACGTGGTGACCCGTGACGCCGTGGCCGTCCTTGAGCAGGCGGATGCGGAACAGAAGGAAATCTTCACCCAGCTGATTGACGCGGTGAATGAGCGCCGAGTGGGACGCCGTGACGTGGCTGACACCATCTTCAAAGGGCGAGTGGCGTTTCTCGAGCAACGTATTCGTCAGCAAAATAAGGACATCAAGAAGCTCGCCGATGAGGCTAAGCCCGAATCCAAGGCAGTGGTTGCGAAGCGAGAGGCGTTGATCGAGCAGCGGAGCAAGGATGAGACAGAGCAGCGGGATATCATCGCTGGTGCTCAGGCGCGGAAACGGGGGGAACAAGCAAGCCCAGTAGCAGAGACAGACCTAGACGCGGCAGAGACCAACCTGGCCGAGAAGGAAGCTCTGCTGGAGCAGGCCGAGACAGACAGAGACGACACTAGCGCGGCCATCGAACAGGTTGACGGGGAGAGGGATCGCCAGCAACGGGCCGAAGCAAGTGATCCACTAGCCGAATTCCGCGCCATGACTAAACGCCTGGAGGAATTGCGGAAGCAATCTGCCGCCTTGGGCGATCAGGCGCAGGATTTAGAAGGAGAGGAACAGTCTGCTGTCTTCGACCAACGAGATATTATCAAGGCGCAAATCAAAGAACTCGATGCTGCACTTGACGCTTGGAAACGCCCAGTAGTAGAGGGTGACACGGCGGTGCTGAAGCAGTTGAAGAAAACTTTGGCTGATGAAATTCGTACTGTCCGCAGCGCTAAGAGGAGCGTTTCTGCCGCCAAGGGTAAGATCACCTCGGTCACCAAGAAGCTGGACGCGAGTGACCCAGTCAAGCGTCGAAAGAAATCTGTCACTGTCAAGGCTGGGGTGCTGGAAGACCTCGGTATCGACATCAGCGCAGAGCGTATCATAGCGGCCCGCGCGGCTTTCAAAGCTGCGGGTAAAGCTGCTGCCGTCCTCTCGAAAGCCAAGGTCACCTTGCAGCGGCTGGTGAAGAATAACAAAAACTTAACCGAAGCGAACAAGGCCACACTGAAGGATCGCCTGGCCAAACCCACCACCCTGGCCAAGCTTAAAAAGGTCAGCGAGCGTGTGTCCGTTCAGATGGATTTGATGTCGGTGCGGAACCAGAAGAAGCAGGCGACATCGGCCATCAACAAGTTGGTGAAGAAACACAAAACGCCATCGAAATTACGACCGAAGGGGCGGATGACGCCAGAGATTTCAGCATTTATAACGGATGACATCCCGCGGATCTTTGCCCTGACGCAGGAAGCGGCGCTAGCTGAGTTGGATGCCAGCGAACTGCCTAAAGGGGACGCGGTAGATGTCGGGCCGATGGAGGACATCAAGAATATGGCCCGGCGCATTGTGGCCATCCAAGATGAAACATCAGTAGCGGATTTGGAACGGCTGCTGGTGTCGCTGAATGACATCATTGTCCTGGGCAAAGGCATCAGGAAGGCCAACCTGTTCCGTCGCGCCTCGCTTATTTTCGATCTCAAGACTCGGGTGCTGGACGGCATCGATCCTCTTATCTCGGCAATTGACGTGGATGAAGATGGTCAGACGATAACCGACGAGGTGCGGACGGGGAAGAAAGTAACCGGGAAGAAGCTCGGCGCGTTGGCCGAGTTTGGTCTTAATGCTGAAGGGGCGTTGCTAGGCCAGTCGGGTTCCTGGAAGAATATCCTCGCTCGCATCTTACGAACGGATGACACGGTTGCGGTCAAAGCCATCCTCAATGAGTTGAGTATGTTTGACGAGGCGCGGGCCAACACTCGCGGCACCCAGGACGCGACTAATAAGCTACAGACGGGGATCATGCAGGCGCTGAACATGACGGACAAGGGTAACTATTTACGAACCATGCAAGACATGAATACCCAGAAAGTGTTCATCGGAAATTTCCGTCATGCCACGCGCAAAGGGGCCACGGCCGAGGAAATTAAACGACCTGGCAGAGACGTTGAGTTCACCGTGGGCGAGTTGATACAGCGGTCAGCTGAGTTGATGAATGACGAGCAGCGGGAGTTATCGAAGTCCGTCGGCCTCCTCGATACCGATGGCCTGGCCTACACCGATGAGATCATCGACGCTATCCAGAACAAGATCGCCGGTATGCACGATGCGCGGCGTGTTCGCGATGCCATCGTGAAGTGGTACGCGGACTATCACCCCCGCGTTAATGCCGCTTATAAGTTCAGTGCCGGGGTAGACTTACCTCTCGTACAGAATTTTGTTCCCGTAACAAAAGTGGACGATGTGCAGGTCGGCATCACCAGTATGATGACTTCGCAAGCGGGAGCCGATACCGTGGCCACGGGGCACCACGCTGCCCGGACGAAGACTCGAAAGGCGTTGGTGCAGAAAAGTGCATTCGTAGTCGCGCAGATGTACATACTTGAGATGGAGTATTACATCGCGTATCACGATAAAGTTCGCACCATCGCGTCCGTGTTCGACAGTGGGATGCTGAGCCGTATCGAGAGTATTTATGGTAAGAACTTCAGGAATGCGCTGAAAGACTACATCTCGTATTTCGCACGGCAGGGGGTGCTCAGCGCCCAGGTCGGAGATGCTTTTCTGCTGAAGCTGATGCGAAACTTCTCTGTCTCTCAGCTGGGGTTGAGTGGTGTCATTACGGCGAAACAGGTGATGTCCGCGCCCGCGTTCGCGCAAGGTGTGTCCACTAAGAACTTCATGTTGGGCGTGGCGCATATGGTAACCCACCCGAAGAAGGCTCGCGACACGCTCAACGAGATGGAGTTCTTCAGGACTCGAGGCGTCCGCATGGATACGGAGTGGGTAGCGCTGACGGACGATCAATTCGGCTCAGGAATGCTAAACTTCCTCGGTCGTAATCCCAGATTCACCGCGTTCATCACCTATAATATTCGCCTTGGTGATAAGTTGGGTATCGGTGCCGGTGCCTACCCTCGCATCTGGGCTAAAGAAAAAGAACTCCTAGAAGCTAACCCTAAGATGGGGAAAGCTGCCGCTCACCAGCAAGCGTTGGACGAAGCTGGGCGCATCGCTGCCGACACCCAGCAATCTACAGACCCGGACCAAGTAGCCGGAGCCTCGCGGGGCGGTGTGATGATGCGGCTGCTGTCTCAGTTTATGACCTCGCCCAACGCCCTGGCCCGCGCCGAGTACGCTGCCATTGTTGAAGCTGCTAAGGGTCGATCTACCCCGGCTGAGCTTGCCAAGGCCATCGTCATCTTCCACTTGATCATCCCCAACATGATCCAACTGACCGCCAACATGTTCCACTGGGAGGAAGACGATCAGATTCGGGCCAGTTTATTTGGTGTGTTCAACGGCATATTCGTGTTGGGGGATTTGATAGAGGCGGTGGGGTTTATCTTTATGAAAGAGTTTCTCGACGCTGAAGATATGAATCTGTACCATGCCGAAATTCGTCATCCCTTTCGCATCATTGAAGAAATACTCTTTGTGCTGGCTAACTTGGATGATATCGAGTTCGGAGAAGTCCTAGAGGGCCAGAAAAAGGTCGACAAGTTGTTAAAGTCTACGGCAGGCGTGACTGGTATCCCCATCGCTCGCATGTACAATATGTTGCGTGGTGTGAAAGAGATTACGGAAGGCAACATTCCCAAGGGTTTGGCTTTGATGCTGGGGTACACTCCGTACGCTCTTGAGCAACGAGGCTTATAGACGTATACTAGAACTGAGGAAGGGTTAGACTATGACCGTTACCACACAGACGAAGAAAGTGACAGCCACCGGCAACGGCAGCGCCACGACATTCTCTTTCAGCCCCATCGTCATCTTCGCCTCGACGGACATCGTCGTCACCACCACGGTTATCGCTACTGGTGTCGAGACGACGCTAAGCGAAGGCTCCAGCTCGTCCACCTACAGCGTCGGGATCACCACCTATCCGGCCACCGGGTCTATCACCTACCCAGCTTCTGGGGGCAGCCCCCTGGCCTCGACGCACACGATTACCATCAAGCGTGTCCTGACCCTGGAGCAGCAGACGGACCTGAACAACCAGGGCGGCTACTTCCCTGACACCCAGGAGACACAGTTCGATAAGCTGCTGATGATCGATCTCCAGCAGCAGGACGACATCGCCCGCGCTCTTAAATTCCCAGTCAGTTACACGGGGAGTGTCGTTCCTGAGATGGCAACCCCTGTGGCCGGTGGATATCTACTGTGGAATGCCACTGCTGACGCCATTGAACTCAGCACCAATAGCAATGCCCAGTATCTAGGCGGTAACGGCACGGTATCTTTGCCGTTCTATTCGTTCTCGGCGGACGGGGATAACGGGCTGTATAGAATCGGTGCCAATAACGTCGGCATGTCCATCGCGGGGACGAAGCTGCTGGACTACGGTGCGGCCACGCTAGGGTTGACCGGGGCACTCACTACCTCCGGCATCATCTCGGTTGACGACACCACCACCAGCACCAGCGGCACCACTGGCTCCATCCACACGGACGGCGGGATAGGTGTAGCGGGTACGGCGCACATCGTCGGCGTCACTACGCATGGCGGGGATATTCTCTCTGATACGGATAGCACCGATTCGATTGGCTCTACGGGTGTGCGGTGGCTCAAGCTGTGGGTGGATTCCATCCAGACCACGGGCAATACCGACATCTCTGGCAACCTAACGGTTACGGGCAACCTGACGATCAATGGAACGACTGTCACCAACGACGCCACAAATACGGAAATCAAAGATCCGCTTATTGAATTAAACAGTGGTGCCGGTTCAAACGCCAACGACCTCGGGTTCATCTTCGAGCGTGGCTCCACGGGGAATAATGGGTTCCTGGGCTGGGACGAATCTGGGGATCATTTTGTCGCGGCGACAACCACCGCGACCGGCGGCTCAACTGGCAACATCAGCTATGCTTACGCACCGTTTAACTGCTCTACTATTACGGCCACCGCTGGCGCACTGAGCGGCTTAACCTCAATCGCCATGTCTGCTGGTGCGACGCTGACCGCTGGCTTCCTTGACGAAGATGACATGGCGTCGGACAGCGCCGTGGCGGGCGTGACCCAACAGTCTGTTAAAGCTTACGTCGGTAGTAATTTGACGGCGCCTGGCATCCAGATGACCTGGGAGAGTACCACCACGGACACTGACCAAGGCGCTGGTAAGGTATGGGCTAACAACGCGACCTTGAGTTCCGCTACGGTTTTGTATTTTGACGATGTTGAGAACAACGGCGTATCGATCAACGCCTTCGTCGACAGCCTGGATAACCCGACCGCGACCAACTCCGCGACGATCTATATCGCAGAAGGTGGCACGGGCGGCGCGGGTGTCGTCTTCCAAGTGAGCGGAGCGGTGACAAGTGCGTCCACCTATTCTAAGGTGGCGGTCACACACGTAGCCACTTACGGCACGCTGACAGACGCTGACCTTATCGGCGTTGTCGTAGCTTTCTCGGCTGACAACGGAACTATGAACGGGCCGGGTAGTTCGACCGACAACGCTGTCGCACGCTTCACCGGCACGGGCGGTGCCACGCTTCAGAACAGCGCGACCCTCATTGACGACAACGACCTTCTCACGGCCCCTGGTGGTGTGGCGTTCAACAAAGGCGGCGACATCCCCTCGGCTTCGCCACTTGTGATCGACACGGACGGCGGTATGTTTGATGTGACCGGGACCACTGGCTTCAGCGCCATGACGGTCGCGGCCAAGCGCCTATTCATCCTTCAGTTCGATGGCGTCGTCACTTTGACGCACGGCGCTGGGACGCTCGATCTCCCCGGCAACGCCAACATCACCACAGCGGCTGGCGACAGCATGCTCTGCTACGCGACGGCGGCGAACGTGGTCCGCGTGTTGTCTTACACTTCTTCGGTGATGGGCGCAGCCAGTACGTCGGCCGGGGGAACGGTCGAGGTCGCCACCCAAGTGGAAGTCAACGCCGGAACCGACGCTCTTCGCTCTCTCGCACCGTCTACTCTGGCCGGGTCCAACTACGTCAACGCTCACAACTTCGTCCACAACCCGTCGTTCGATGTTGCCCAGCGCGGCGTCACATTCAACGCAACTTCGGACCCTCTGAACAGCGACGACCTTTACCATCTAGATCGCTGGTATACGTTGTCCGAGGGCAATGACATCGTTGACATCACAAAGCAGACTGACGGTGGCGTCGGCAACCGATCCTATATTCGCCTCGACGTGGAGACGGCCAGCAAGAAATTCGGCATAGCTCAGATCATGGAGGGTAGCGATGTACACAGCCTGCTGTCTGAGAGCCAAGTCGTCAGCCTATCCTTCAACGCTAAAGTGAACAATGTCAGCGCCGGCCGGATGGACAACATCAAGGCGGGGGTCATCTCGTGGAGCGGCACCGAAGACGCGGTCACCTCCGACCTCATCGCAGCCTGGGGCGCAGAGGACACCACCCCGACGCTCATCTCCAACGCTACTTTTGAGAACACCCCGGCCAACCTGTCAGTGACCGCGTCAGACACCCGGCTGAAGGTAGAGAACATCTCGATTGATCAGTCTGGCGTGAATAACCTGATCGTCTTCATCTGGTGCGACGGACTGACCGGCACGGTGACAGACAAGATTGAGATCACTAATGTGCAGTTGGAAGTGGGCGCCATCGCTACCGCCTTCTCACCACGCGCCTACACCACTGAATTGACGATATGTCAGCGTTACTTTGAACGCCTCGGGACATTGACCGGCGCAGATAACGCAGCCATCGGCACTGGGTATGCGAATGATACCAGCAGCGCGTACTGCTTGGTGCCTTACACGCGCAAACGCATCCAGCCTACCATCACACCATTCGACGCCGGCGCGTTCCGAATTTGGTATACAGGTGGGTTTCAAGGGTCGTCGGCTATCGGCACGACGAACGGCGCCGCTTCACTGGACGGGGTCTGGTTGGATGTGACGGCAGCCTCTGCGGCTTTGACCGCTGGCGACGGCCTTATTCTCAGCGGCCTCGACAGCGACGGCACAGACTATCTGGACATCATCGCGGAGTTGTAGAGATGCACATCCAAAAAGCGACTTATGTTGACGTGTATAACAGCACAGTCAAAGTTATCGACGAGCAAGGCAAAGAGTTCTTCGTACCCGTGGTGGCGGGCAACGGAGAGTGGCGTCACGTCCAACAGTGGGTGGACGATGGCGGCGTCATCGGTGCGTTCGTCGCCGAGGTGAAAGAGACGGAAGAGGAGCAAATCGAGAGCCGAATGTCGCGTGATCCGATGCTCCGAGCCATGATCAACCGCGCAGCCAGGGCCGAGGCTAAGACGCCTCGCCAAGTCATGGACGAACTCAAGGCTGAAGTGTGATGGCCGACGAAGCCAACCGACGCGAGCCGACGCCTTTGTGCCAAGAGGACCGTGACATGCTGATTGAGATTCGGACCACGGTG
>TARA_R110000765_G_scaffold67811_2_pt1 | contig 11614 bp, 5 predicted proteins | sample TARA_R110000765 | Tara Oceans TARA_R110000765 (sample SAMEA4398168) | marine metagenome | biome: Polar Biome; feature: [MES] marine water layer (ENVO:01000295) within the mesopelagic zone...; material: water (ENVO:00002006), including particulate matter (ENVO:01000060) such as...... | reverse complement strand
TGCTGGTAAATAAAATTCATCTCCAACTGTAAAAGTAAAGTGTGGATTAGCTCCTGTATTTGGAACACCTACACCACTCCCACTATTCATGACAGTGCCATTAACACCCCACCATGCCTTGCCATTATCTAAATCTAACCATGCTTGTATAATATCTCCGTTTGCTGGAGTTACACCCATGTCTGCTACAGCATCAGCATTGTTGTGTCTTAATTTCTTTTGTATTTGACCTGTAGAATTACCAGCTTTAAAAGCCCAAGAGTTAGCATCATCGCCACTACCAAGTTCTTTGTTTTCTCTTATGTTTTTAGTAGCATCTAAACCACCATTTCTAACAAAACCTACAGATAAGTAACCACCTTGAGTAGAATATTTAGTTTCCCAATACCACTTACCTTTGTTCATCCCTAATGTTGCACAAGTTATCTTACCAGTATAAGAATCATTAGCATGGTCTATCTGTGTACCACCTACACTTATAACATTTTGCTGACCAGCTCCACTGTGATTATTATTAAAGGTAGCAAACACATTGCTAGGTGTTGATATAGATTGTTTTACATTTCCATTAACAGTCCATGTTTTAGAATTACCTGATGAATCAGTACCTAAAGCACCAGCGTTCTCGAATTTAAGAAAGAACCCATGTGTGCCATATGAAGAAATAGTCGGAGATAAATTAGCTTTCCACTCTCCTGTTGTGCTATCTGTTGAGCCAAAAGTTGAGGGTGTTAAAGCTGTTCCATCTACAAAATGATAATGAGCAAAGTGTCCTTCTGTAAGAGTTGTTAGTCCATCGTATGTATTTGCATTAGCAAATCTTCCTATGTTCTCTACTTCATGTCCTCTATTAAATTGAGAGTCATAGTTTTGAGAACTATAAACTGCTGTATCAAAAACAGTTTGTTGCACTCCATTAACATAAACCTTAACTCTATTTGTATCTGTAGCTTGAGTCGTGTCAATGGCGACTACAAAATGATACCACGAGCTTCTGTCTCTAAATCTTCTAGCAGTAACTACTGTAATATCATTACTACTGCCAGCTCCAATACCTGAACGGACATAAAGTCTATCATTTTGGTCAATCCGTATGCTGTGCGTTGGGTAGCTTTGTTGTTGACCTGAAATAACAACACATTGGTTTTGACCACCAGTGCTTACTCCACATGATTTATACCACCAACTGAAAGTCATTGTTTTTTGATTTCCAGCACTTCCAAAATCTTTACTTAAATATGAATTAGCCATTAGTTAAATTGTCCTGAGTTAGCCATACCTACAGAAACTGAGATAGAAAAACTGCGGTCAGCTGTTTGTCCCTCTGCATCTGTCAATCGTAAAGCGAAATTATATACTGTTGTTGAAGTTTGTGAACCATTCTCAGTTCCTGATATGACACCTGTTGCAGTATTTAAACTGAGTCCAGATGGAAAAGCTCCTGAAATTTTAGAGAAAGCTACTGTTGAATCACTGCTACCATCTACATCAAAGCTTGAGGCTGCTCCTTTATCGCCCTCGCCTAGAGAACCTGAAGATGTACTAAATGTAGGAGCATCAGATACTGTTAATAATGCTGAGCTTGACCTTACTGCTAATCCATCAGGATTTTCAATTCTTAAAAAGTAAGATGCTTTAGTTGATATGTTTACTGTAATCGTTAATTGAGTAGCACTATTTCTTACCACTGTTGTTGGGTAGCTAATAGCTCCACTTGAATTTATAATTTCTACATTAGGTGTAAGAACATAGTTTGTACCTGTAATAACAATCGTAGTTGCTGTTGAGGTTAATGCTATTGATGGACTTATACTTGATATTGTAGGATAAGCAGCTGCTACTGCATTAATTGTTAATGTTTCATTACTTCCATCACTTCCTTCTGCTAGTGTGATAGCTGTTCCACCTACTAGTTTACCATTTAGATAACCAGCAGTTGTATCATTAGCTGATACTTTAGCTTGAATGTCTGTGTTTACACCAATACCAGTCCATGATGAACCAGTCCAGTATTTAATTTGATTAGTATTTGAATTAAAATATAATGCCCCTGTTGCTAAAGCATCCCCATCATTGTCTACAGATGGGTCAGATGACTTAGAACCTAAGTACGTATCATCAAAATTATCCAGTGAAGTAGCCGCACTAGACGCTGAAGTAGCCGCAGCTGACGCTGAGCTAGCCGCATTAGTTGCAGATGTTGAAGCTTCTGAAGCTTTAGTTGTAGCTGTAGATGCACTTGTTGCAGCATTGTTTTCACTTGTTGTAGCTGCGGTATCTACGTAATTCTTAGTTGCTACGTCCTGAGCCCCTGTAGGATTCACGACATTAATCATTCTTTTAGATGTAGCATCCCATTGAAATGTAACATTTTCTACTTTAATAACATCATCAGCACTATCAATAGCCTCTTGAGCCATATAAAAGGCTTGGTCACTATCTGTATCTAGGACTGTCTCTGTCAGTACTGAGCCTGACGCATAGTCTACTAGCTTAGTGCCTTGACTTGTTGTTCTTCTAATCTCTATTGCAGCATCATTTGCTGGAGCTGTGTCAAAGGTAATCTGTGTACCCGCACCGTTCCATGCGAATGCTGTTGTACCTGAACCCGCAACGGTAACAGTGATGTCACTCTGTACTCTATAGCTGAAAGGTACAGCGTATGCAGTGGTACTACCATTGCCTGTATATCTTACAAAACTGTTTGCCATGTGTATGTTTCTCTCTAATATCTATTATCTAAGACGGGTACTTTATTGTCTACTGGTAAGGGTCAGTTAATGCTTTTAAAGCTGCATCTGCTCTTTCTGCATAATCTGTATATTCTTTCTGAAAAATCCCACCAACTTCTAACATTTTTTCTTTTATAGGTAAATAATCTTTACCTTTAAAATCAGCTGCATAAGCATTTTCTACTAAATAGTGTAAAGCAACTGTTTCAAATGCAGTATGTATTGCCTTAACAACTTTAGCGTCTTCTCTAATGCCCCCAATGTATTTAGTAGGCATTTTCGTATTAAAAGCATTGTTAGGATTATCTAATAACCATGATAACCACCCTTCAATATTTTTACCCTCAGCTACAAATTCACCCGCAAGTTGTAAACGTAAATCATAAAATGTTTGACCATCTCTAGCTTTAACAATTTTTCCTGTATTTGGGTCTTTGTATTTAGTGACTACTACATCATCTAAATTAAAAATATCTCTACCTAACATAGTGTATTCAGTAGAAGGTCTTAGTTTATCAGACATTAATTCTGCGTATCTTTCTGCTCCTTGCTGTGTTTTAAACACATGTCTAACATCATCTATTGAGTGTTTAAAAACATTATCCCACGCTGTTGTACCATAAAAAGGTACATAACCCTCTGTTTTTGCTTTTATTTTATAAGTCCTTCCACGTTTAGGTTGAAAACCTCTTGGGTCATCAATTATTTCAGCTATAAAAGCATGTGGACTAGCTTTAGCTATCTTATCTGTAAACAGACGCATTTCATGGTCAGCTTCAGCAAGTTCTCTATTTGCCCATTTAAAGGTTGTCCCTAAAGGAATGTTTTTAGACAATGCACTCCCCCCAAATCTAGTAGCAGCATCAACAGCTTTTTGTTGTTCATATTTATTTCTAGCTATTCCACCTGTCCCAATAATCCCTTCTAGTAAATCAAACGCTTGGTTAGTTACTAATTGTGAATTTAAAGCTGTATCCATTACAGCTACAGACATCCCGATTGCGTGTTTTGTAAAATCTCCAACTTTTGCTGAAGCACTTGCGTGTAAAGGGTCATCCCATATGTGAGCAAATTCTGAAATTTGATTACCTATAGTTGAGACAACTGTGAAAGAGTGATTAAAAGGATAGAGACGGTCATATTTTATATAATCACCATCTTCTGTTATAATTGAGTTTCTTTTATCAGGGTCAGGATGGTCAGCTACAAGTCTTCCATTCATATATAAATAAGTTGCTAATCCATATAAAGAATAAGCCAGTCCTTCAGTTGTTTCAGCTGAAGCACGTACTATAGGGTCATCTGATTTTAACATTGCATTAAATTGAAAATGTAATTTATTTACAATAGGTGTGTAATGCCAGTTAAACCTGTTAAGTTGCACTGGTGTTCTTATAAAGTTTAAACCAAACAATGTTTTTAAAAGAGGATATTCATAACCAGCATTTAAAAGCACTTCTCCAGCCCCACCATGATTATTAAACACAAGGTCTTTAGCATGTGGGACATAAGGACTAGTTAAAGCGTTTGTAAATGTTGACTCTCTTGCTGTAATAGTAGGGTCAAACATAGGGCTTTTAGCTACAAAATCTAACTCATTAAGTTTTTGAGCAGAAAAAGATGACGTTTCTTGAAAGTTGGAAAACTCATCTTGGTATTCATCAAACATCTCTAACCAAGTTTTTTCAAAATCTGTTTTATTAGTTTTAACATCTTCTTCTTTTAAAAGTTTTATCCTATCTTTATAGAATTGTATTCTATCTTTTTTAGTCATAAAGGCGTTTAAACGGTGTTTGCCCCCACTTCCTTTTTTAAATAAATCAGTAAGTCTAAGAGCCCTTTGGTCAGGATTTAAATAGCTTCCTTTACCTGTAGTAGACTCTTCTAATCTAATAGCTGCTTCTAAAGACTCTATTTCATTCTTAGTTTTAATGCGTAAGTTAGTTGCATTTATTTGTTTTTTACTATTCTGTGCCCAAAGTTCAGGGTACATTTTACGCATACGGTGATTAACAATAGCAACTCTTGAAGCATTAAAGTGAAGTTGTTTTAACATTGTGTCACCAACACCTAACAATCTAAAAGTTGTATATGCCACGTTAGAAAAAGGGCTTATAAAATGTCCAGCACCTCTAGCAAACATGTTATTAGAAGCTTTTAATTTACTTGTGTAAAGTTCGTGCACTCTTTCAATTCTTCCGTCATTGTACTTAGTGTTATAAATATCCCCAACCGTAGACTGCTTACGCCACGCTATCCCCCCTTTGTGGAAAGCTGCTGCTATCATAGAAAATTGATAAGTAAACTTGTCAGTAGCTATTGCAGCAACATCTTTTGCTAATTGAATTTCTCTTTGTGCCGCTCTTTTTGCACCAGCTGACCTAAAACTGTTGTATTCTACAAGTTTTCCGCCTGAGTAAAGACGAGCAGCTGTTATTAAATTATGAGCAGTGTCCCAGTTATATTTAATAAGTCCACTAGTTATATTAACCATGTGAGTTATTGGGTCACCTAATAAATTAGCGGTTGTAAATTCATTATACCAAGCACCAAAAGTAACATTACTTCCTACTTTTTGTTCATATTCACGCATGTACTTAAACATTTTATTTTCATTATTTAGTAAATGTCTTAATTGTTGGGTAAGCTTAGACCTATCTTCAGGTTTTAATTTCTCTTTATTTTTAAGAATATCATCAAGATTTCTTTTAATAACTTCTTTTTTTAACTTTTGAAAATCTGTTAATTTTATTTTTACTTTAGCGGCTGTTAAGTTATCTGAAAGAACAGTCTGTAATCTATCTACTATATACATAGATTCAATAACATCATTTAAAGCTCTGTCTTGTTGCTCTAAAGCTTTAACTCTTGCTTCAGGAGTTTTAGCATTATTAGTTTGAGCAATTTTAAAGTCTAAATTATCCATATCAGCAGAATTTTGAAGTCTTGCAGCTATTAAATTCACACCACCATCTTTACCTGTTTTAGCCCAGTCTAAAGCATCTTCTATAATTTCTGCCCTAGTAGACTTACTTATTTTTATATTGGCTCTTTCGGCAAAGTCATCTAAAATGTCTTCAAGTTTTCTAACTGTTACTCTAAATTCTTTTATATATTTATTTTTACCTTGAAGAGTTTTGTAGTTTTCTTTTATAAATTTCATAACAGAATCAAAACGAATAGAGTCTTCATCAGTCATTTGACTTCTATTTCTAAAAACTTTTCTTTCAAAGCTGTACTCATCTACTTTCGCTGCTATACTTTTGGCTTCTCTTGATAAAACTGGACTGTTTTCACCACTCTTTCCTACCCCAGCCACTTCTATAACATTTTTAGGTAAAGCTTTTTTGCTTATAGCGTGATAATCAGCAATAGCTACATCTGTTATACCTTTCTTTCCTTCTGTTTTAATAAAGTTTCTCAATTTCTGAGCTTGTGCAGAGATGTTTTTTACATTGTTAAGTTCTAAAAATTTTATATATTCATCATGTGCTTTACTTTTACCTTTGCCACCTACAATATATAAAGCTTTAACTATATCATTTTCAAACTCTAAAGCTATTTCTGTGTCTCTATAAAAATACTTAGGTGATGCCCCACTTAAATTCTTAGGTAAAGATTCAGGGTCTTGTACTAAGACTTCAGATTCCTTAACAGTTTTTTTACTCCCATCTTTATACTTTATAACAACTTCTTTTTCAAGAGCTGCTTTATCAGGATATTTACTACTTATAACTTCTCCCATTTGACCATTTTTATCAGATATTAGTGTGCCTTTTTCTATAGGAATAATTTTTTGAACACCATCATCATTAACAACGTACCCTGACTGTCCTTCTAAAGATAAAATTGGTTTGCCATTATAAGTCCCTAAATCAGATATTTTAATCCAGTCAACACCTTGATTAAAATATACGTCAGGGTTAACACGTGACATATATATAGAGGAGCTTACATGTCCCATAGGGTATCCAACGACTGCTCCTGTCAGTGCAGAAAAGAGTGTACGAGTTGGCGAAAACTCATAATCAGGGTTAGCAACTTTCATGTTAGTTTGTTTTAAAGTGTCTAAACCAACTGAAGCATAAGCATTGTATTTTGCAACATTTATAGCACCTAGTTTTACAGCTTTATTTTTAACTTGTTTTATATATTCTTCTTTAGCTACTCCCCCAACTCCTTGTTTTAAAAACATCTGATTAACTAAACCAGTTGCTTTTTTCCAAACACCTAGTCCACCAAATAAGTTTAGAGGTTCTGTTACCACTGCTGTACCTATATCACCAAAAGCTGACCATCCACTTCTATGGTCTCCCCAAGCTGGGGCAGAATGAAAAACGCTCTCCATGTATTCCCATTCTTTTTTAAAAGTTTTATCCATTATACTTAAATCAACTAGGTCTCTCATCATAGCTACACTATTGTTATTTCGCATAGTTCCGTGATTATGAAAATCTGCTATAAGTTCATCAGCCGTCATATCATCCCACTCTTCATCTCCAGTGTTCCATATTTCAGGGCGGGCTTTAGCATAGTTTCTATAACGATTTATAAATTCAGGTGAAGACATTTCCTTGTTAGCCCAAAGATTAGCTTTGGCACGCCCATCCCAATACGAATTATACCCACTAGATATTGTATCTATTAAAGATTCATCCTCATCTTGAGCAACTGGTGTAGAGTCTACAGCTTCAGTCGGTTTTACGGATGATGCAAAAGGGTTAAATTTAATTTCTTCAGCCAAATCTATTCTCCTAACTCAACGTTATATAATTGTTCTGTTATTTCTTTTAACACTTCAGGGCGTAGCCCCAGTCCTGTAGAAAGTTTTAACCACTGTTCATCATTAATAGCTTGAATAGTGTATTGAAATCTTCCCCCTTCTAACTGTGGGGAAACCTGTTTATAAAAATTATCTAAGAAACTTCTTAACTGTGGAAAGTTAGCAGCTGATTCTTCTTTGGTAAATAAGCTGTTAACACGAGTTTGCATTTCAGTAGACATGTCAGGGATTTCATTATTAAGAAATAAATCTATTTCTTGTGTAAAGTTATCTCTTACCTCTTGAAGTCCCTGTAAATCATCAGCTGTAATACCTAATTTTGAAATCAGGTTATCAGTCATTAAATCTAGGATATCCTCATCACTTAATTCTTGAGCTGCGTTAAAAGCTTTACTATCTATATTAGTTATTTTACGCTTAATAATGTCTTCAACACCCATTAAAGCATAAGTTGAGCTTTGAAGAACATCATCTCTTGTAAGATTAGATTGAAGCTTTATTGCTGCTTGACTGTAAAGTCTATTAAATGAGCCTTGAAATCCAGCTGTATCAAGTTCTACTAAAGCTCTTATCTGCGTTTCGTTTTCTAAAATAGCATTTCTTTCATCCGACATTTGACTTTTAAAAGCTTGTCGGTCTTTTAACCACTTAAAATACTCATCAGGTTGACCTAGTCGGTTAGGTTTTGGATTATCCGAAGACCATTGTAAAAACTTTTTAGAGTCTTGCTCTGCTAAATAATTTACAATCATTCTTTTTTGTTGGTTATCCACAAGTATTTCTAAAGGTTTAAAACCTGTTGCCATCATTATTCCTTCTTCTGTTGCTAAATAGTCTTTGAAAAATTCAGAATATATAGGATTACCCTCTTCTCCATTACCTGTATTTTTAGTGTTAGCATCTCTTATTTTTTGTAGTTCCGCAAGTTGGGCTGGTGAGCCCCCAACACTATTTATTTCTTCCATAAGTTGTGCATCTGAATAACCTCTATATTGTCCTGTCATAGCGTTTTGTTTTATTTTATTAAAAGCTATTAAGTTTACACCTATATTTTTGTCAGCATTCATTAATTTGTTTAATTCATCAACTAAATCACCCCTACCCTCTTTAAGTAAGTTCTTAAAAATCCAATCTTGTTTATCTGCAAAAGATTTACCTTCTATTCCTTCCATTAAAAATACGTGTTCTGCATCTCCTCTAAGAATAGCAAACATATCTGTAAGAGCTGCTTGTTCATATGCATCATCTTTAGCTTTCTTAGCTGCACGGTTAGACGCTATAAAACTGTTTTTTTTAATCTGTAACTCTTGCCACACTTTACTATCCTCTTCATTTCCTGAAGTTAACATAGTTCTTCCATCCCCCCTGTCTTGAAAAAATACCTGTTCTAAAGCATAAATGTCTTCTAAAGACTTTACTTGGTCAGTTCCCACTTTAATATAATTTCTTGTATATTCGTTTTGTCTTGTGTTAGAAACTACACGGCTACCCTTTTGTCCATAAGTAAAATCATAATAATTCATACCCAAGTCTTCATCCCAAGCTTGTGAAATCACTGTGTGTTCTTGCATGTCTCTGTTAAGAGCTGCATCAGCCCTGTTAGTAGCATCTTGGCTTAATTCTTTAGATAATAAACCATTCCATGTTGCTCCAAATCCTGAAGCAAAAAACTTACCATTGCTTTCTAGTTGTTCAGGAACATAGTTAGCCATGAAAGAATTTAAGTCTTGTGTTTCAGGGTTGTATTCATGTTGATTTTCTTTATATTTCAAAAAGGCATCAGAAGCAGCAAACTTACCTAGATGGACTTCTTTAGTAGCTGTGGCATACATGCTTTCTAATTCAGGATATTTACCTGACATTACTTCTTTTAAAGTGTCTTTACCGTGTTTGGCATATAACTCTTGCATTTTTACACCAGCTTCACTTTGTTTCTTTTCAATGTAAGATTCACCAAAGCCTTGTGCAGCTGGAGAAAAAGTGCTTTTTAAAGCATTGACTACTTGTCCTAATTCAGTGTCTGCAACTACTTTACCTGTACCAGCAAATGTAGTGCCGAAGTATTTGTTTGTTACTTTAGATTCATATGCCATTATTTACCACCTAATGTTCTTGTTGGGATTTCAAATTGACCCGCTGGCTTAAAACCTTCAAAACCACCCGTGCCTGAACCATAACTTACTGAGCTACTTGCAGCTGAAGCCATGTTAGATGATGGATTTAAAGATGTTAATCCTTTGTTGTATGCCATTCCATAGTTTAGACCAGCTGCTCCAATATTTAAAGCAGTGGCTAATCCTGATGGTTCTTCTGTGTTTTTTAAATATTTAGAACGTGTCTGATTCATATTAGCGTAGGCTTGGTCATATTGATAATTAGCTTTATACATGTCTGACAAGAAAGCATTTTGTAGTTCAACATAATCAGTATCACCCACACCCGCCAAGTCTTGTATAATTTTTTGTGAATTTCCAAATCCTAGATTGAGAGCAGTAGCCTGTCTTCCACGTAAATCCATTTTACGCTTAAATTCTTCTAATGAAAACTCTCTAGCTGCTTCTGTTCTTTCCCCTTCTATTTTTTGAATGTCATTAAGATATGAGATATTAGCGTTTTGTTCAGTTATTTTATTAGACTGTCTAGTCGCTTCAGCTACAGCTTTTTTCTGCTGATGACCCATTAAAGCTTGTCCTATTTGTAGGGCAGCCATTGCTTCATAAACACCACACATACTATTTCATCTCCTTAACCATTAATAAGAAAGGCATCTTAAGATGTCCATACTCTTCAATCTCTTCTATTTCTTTAAATCCTAAATACTTGAGCCATTTTAATGACTTGTCATTTCTTTTATCTACATAATTATACAGGTAGTCATACCCTTTGCCCATGTCTTCTAACCATTGGGGACATTGTTTTACAAATTCTTTCTTATACTTAAACAGCTCATCACTAGATAACAACCAAGCTACACCCCATCCTTTTGTTTGAGAAGGTACTGAGCCAAACATCCCAACAACGTATTCTTCCTCTGTGCCAATGACACTGTAGTTACGAGCTCCTCTATGTTTAAAGGGCTCTAACAAGGCAGCCATAGGGCGTACACCATCAGCCGCTAGTAATTCATCTTTGTCTTCAGCTCGCATCTTAGGAGCTAAGAATAAACCATCTGCTACTATTGCATTTCTTACGTGTGCCATTTTATATCCTCTTAGAACGTCTGTGATAATAACCCTCTACTTCTGCACTTGGTATGAACATGGGTAGATGACTGCTGCTTTTTATGTTTAAAGTAAACTGTGTGTTTCTAGATTGCACGGGGACTACTAATGTCCCACTAGATAATGCTGGGGTATCTACACTTCCTGAGAAACCTACAACATAACCATTCATTATAGTTGTGTAAGAGTCTCTAGACTCAGGAGTAACTTCTACTTGGAAGAAACCTGAGTTCTCATAATCAAAAGATATAGTTCTAATTTGGTATCTACCTGAAGTAATAGCTATGACACCATTACCCGCTGCTTCTCTAACATATTGTGGAGAAAGCGTATACTTAGATTCATAAGGCACACCTATTATTAAGCCAGTGTGTTCTCCTTCTATTGTATATGTCCCACCACTGGTATTAGTAGCTGTATAGTTTGCACCTGTTGTATTGTTAATGGCTATAAGACCTGTCTTAGCTCCGTATGGTGCAGTAAATGTTGTTAAACCTGTGCCTGAAGAATAAGTACCTGTTACACCTTCTTTAAAATCAACATGAACATTAAAGCCTATAGTTGAGTCTGCCAAGTTTTGTAAGTCTATTTTAAATAATTTAGTATCTGTGTCTTCAGCTGCTAGTAAATAAACATAGTTGTTTACAGTCATTCCACCAAGTATCTTAACACCTGTGAATGTCCACTTAGACCACGCTGTTTGTACTTTCTCTCCTCTATCAAAGAAATACTTGTATATAAACATTGTTGAAGAGTTGGTTGCTGATGCTGTTCCTGTGTAAGGTGCTACTTGTGAGTCAGCTACATCTGAACAGAGTACAATTAAAGCATCTTCTGTTGTATTACTAATCAGTTGATAAGCATTATTAGGAATAAGC
>TARA_R110000765_G_scaffold120229_1_pt1 | contig 11636 bp, 9 predicted proteins | sample TARA_R110000765 | Tara Oceans TARA_R110000765 (sample SAMEA4398168) | marine metagenome | biome: Polar Biome; feature: [MES] marine water layer (ENVO:01000295) within the mesopelagic zone...; material: water (ENVO:00002006), including particulate matter (ENVO:01000060) such as...... | reverse complement strand
ACGCCGAGCTTGGTGGTGCGGAGCAGCTTGCCGAGATCAGGCGCGGGGTGATTGTAACCCTGTCACCGCCAGACCTTGAGCCGAAGCCTTCTGACCTCACGATTGACCGGATCGCACGGAAGCATAGCGGGACCTATTCTACGGGCTTGCACCAGGCGGACGATCCGCGCGCATCGCCTGAATTTATCACAGCGCATGTACGGCGGCTGGAGGCGCTCCGACGGCAGGGACATGTCGAACGGTCTGCTGAAGCCAACTGGACGGTTCCGGAGAACTATTTGGCGAAGGCACGCGTCTATGAGCGGACGCAGGCGCGATTCAGGTCGGTGGCGATGCGGGTGCATTCGAAGATGGGGCTTGCAGAGCAGACACAGGCGCTTGGGGTAACATGGCTGGACGAGGCGCCCTCGCCTGCCGGCGTCCCGCTCGGGTTCGGACGGGAGGTGGCGGATGCCCAGGTGAAGCGACGTCTGTTCCTGGCAGGAATCAGGATCGCGGCGAACAATGGGAAGGCGCTGACACAGGAGCAGAAATCGGAACTGCTGAGGCGGGATCTGGCGCAGGCGGGGCGGACGCTCAGTGAGGAGATCGGGAAGCCGTATTCTTTGGCACCGGCGCGGGGGCATGTCGACGGCGTCTATCGCGAGCCGGTGTCGCGGGTCAGCGGGAAGTTTGCGGTGATTGAGCGGGCGCGAGACTTTACGATTGTGCCCTGGCGGGATGTACTGGAGCGGAGTCGTGGGATGGCTGTGTCAGGGATGATGAAGGGTGGGTCGGTTTCGTGGAAACTGGGGCGTGGGATTGGGATCGTGGGTTGATGTTAGTGTTGAACTTCAGGGCACTGAATGACCACCGGAGGGGGGCACCACAAACGACCATTCACGCATCTAATTGATCACCGTTTGATTGAACCATCCGTACATTTCAGAACTGGCTTCGATAGTGATTATTGCTAGTAGCTACCTCGCCGTAACGGCCCTATGATCCAAAGTTGAAATCCGGAAAGAAAATATTCACCTAATTGGCGCAAATGATCAGAGATAAATCAGGCTTCGAGGGCACGAAAATTGAGCCTCACCTCAAAGATGACACGTTGATATTCTACACAGATACAGAATCAGCGGCAGCTCAGCTGCAGCGCCAACAACCTGAGTTCAAATCTCATACGCAGAATGGCTCGCCGGATGACCGCAAACATGTCCCGGCAATCGGATATTTTTCCTATATCGTTGTTTTTATTAACCATTTTGCTCCGCATATTGCAGAGAAAAATGCGAGCCCTGCCGCTCTTTCTGCAGGCGGGATGATTGACTTTTGTCACCATTCCGGTTACACGGAACGTAATATGGCCGGCCCCTCTGCAGAAATGTACGGGTCGGCTTTCTATTTTCCAGCATGAAATACACCAAGCCCTACCTGCCGGTTTCCAATCAGATTCGGCTCCTCGCTGATAGGGGCATGGATGTGGGCGATGCAGCCCTCGCCGAACGCGTCCTCGTACAGATCGGCTATTATCGGTTGAGCGCCTATTGGTATCCGTTTCGCCGGATTGAAGGTCATGCACGTACCGACAATTTCCGTGACGGTGCGAAACTTCAAGACGCCGTCTCACTCTATATTTTCGACAAGAAACTTCGCCTCCATGTCCTCGATGCCATTGAGCGGATCGAAATCGGATTGCGGACTGCCATCGCCCTTCAGATCGGCAAATTCGGTGCTTGGGCACATCGTGATGTGACTTACGTCCATGGCAAGTTCAGTCGCCGCACGAACCGGCACGGCAACACGCATTTCAGGGAATGGATGAACCATCTGGACAGATGCGAAGAGCGCTCCCGGGATGAATTCGTCCTGCACTACCGGGGCAAGTACACATCAGAGCGTTTCCTGCCATTATGGATTTCAGTCGAGGTCTGGGAACTGGGGTTGTTGTCACATTTTCTCGCGGGGATACGCCATGCTGACATGAGTACCGTCGGTCTGGCGCACGGACTCACCGATCCGCATTTGCTGCCTAGCTGGACCCGCACGCTGACCTTTGTCCGGAATGTATGTGCCCACCATGGGCGACTTTGGAACAGAGCCATGGTTGACCAGCCGCGGTTCCCAAGGACCGGAGACATGCCTGATTTCGAGCACGTCGCTCTGCACAGACCGGCCCAGGAACGCCTTTACGGCACACTCGTCATTCTGGCTTACCTTGTCAAAAGACTCAATCCCGATACCGCCTGGCCAACCCGCGTCAAAACTCTTCTCGAATCGTTTCCGCAAACTGCATTGGTAGATCTATCCTCGGCAGGTTTTCCAGAGAACTGGAAAGACGCAGCAGTCTGGAACTGATCTGCAAAGCGCTAAACGGAACGCGCCGGAAGCTCGTGTATCTTCACATCAGGACAAACACGCTTCGCGATCCCACACAAATGGCGGTGGTGGGTAAGATAGATAACCTGCCCGATCTGCGCCATGTCCGAAAAGATCCTCAACGTCTCCTCAGCACGGCCTTCGTCGAAAGTCTCCAGGATATCGTCGGAGACGAACGGTACCGGCTGACGCCTCTGAGAAAACTCAAAATACCCAGCAACGCGCAGCGCCAGATACAGTTGAAACCGCGTTCCCTTGGACATCTCCGAAGCTAATTTCGAACTGTCATCCGCTCCTAGGGCAACCAATACTTCGCTGTCCTGAAAGGGCTGCGTCGCTAGTCCCCGATAGGCGCCTCGGCTGATGCTGACAAAGGCATCGGAGGCACGAGTCATCATCGCGCTACGATGCTGCTCCCTGTACAAGCGCAACGCGTGCTCTGCCGCCACGATGCCAAGCCGCAAGCGAAGGTAACTTGCCGCCCCCTCCTCAATTTCAAGCAAGACGGTCGCGCGGGCTTCTTCAAGACGGGCAACGCGCGAATCTCCTCCAACGGCCTCCACCCGGTCGGATGCCTTGCTGAATTCCGCAAACAATCCCTCTTTGCGCACTGTCAGATCGTCCAGTCGCCCCCTCTCTTCTGCAATCTCGACTTCCGTCGTCGCCCGATCGAGGTCGGCCAGCAGAGCCTCTGCTTCTGCTGCAGAGATTGTATCAAATGTTAGGCATATATCGCCTTCCAGATCAGCTATCTCGGCAGCTAAATCTTGCCGCTTGTCCAGATCGCGCAATCGGTTATCGACGTCATCGAGCGTCTCGACCTTGAAATGGTTCAGCATATCGGTCTTGCGGCGCTCAACGACGTCCTTCCTACCTGCGATGTCTCGCAGGTCGGACCGGGCCGTTTCAAGCCGCGCCCGAATGAAGCCCCTGTCGACCAGCGCCTTTTCCGCATCACCAAGTCGCCTTAAGATACCAGCAGAAAGACCCGTGACCGACCCGGACGCATCCATTCCGAGACTTGCGGCAATCGCCGTCACCACTTTTGAATATTCCTGCTGATCGCGCTCCATCTTCTCGATGCGGTCGTCCAGCCCTCTAAGGCGCTCGGCAAGCGGCGCCAATTTCTCGAGCACCGTAAGAATTTCCCCCATCGCAGCCACATCAGGAAGCGATTTTCTTTCAGCAAGCCAACATGAGCCGCACAAATCCGCCCACTGCCTTTGCCAGACCACTTCGGCGTCCTTGGCATCGCTTTGTCGGCGCGTTCGGATTTCAATCGCCTTGCGTGCTGCGGCAATCTTTTCTTTTCGCAATCGCGCTGCGCCTTGTTGGTCGATTACCGCCTGCGCCACTATAAGCAGATCGCCCAGATCATCTGACATGCCCTGCTTGATCCCGGCAACCGTAAGAACCTCTTTCACCCGCTTGCAGACGAGTGCAGCATCGCGCTCAGCCGCCTCGATTTTACTAACCTGCTTTTGGATATCGTTGTGTACCTCAAGCGCAGCACGTCGTTCATCGAGCCAATCGGATAGCTGCTTGATCTGCATACAATCTGGCAAGTCATCCGACACGGCGCAGACCGCAGCCGAGATCTGTTGCAAAATCTCTGCCTGGTGATCGAGCACCTTCTGACGGCGTGTCTGTGCGGTTTCCAAATCTTCTGTCAGACCCGCAATCTTCTGATGCAATTGCGTGATCAGTGCGGCGTCGGTTGCATGGCGCAGCGAGACTGCCATGACTCGATCATCACGGCGAAGCGCAGCTTCGAAAGTCTCCGCAGAGATAATATCGAGCGCATGTTTGTGTTCCACCCACGCCGCCTCGCGCGCCGTACGGATATCGGCCGCCTCATTTTCGGTGACAAGGCCTGTTGCATTCGAGATAGCATCCAATTCCGCATCGGTCCGGCGCAGATCTGCCTCGAACGTGTCAATCTGATCATCGTAGCGGTCCAAGGCCGACACAGCCTTAGCTACTGCCTCACGCCATGTTTCAAGCTGCGAGGAAGTCGGTGTTGGCATATTCTGAAGTTGATCAATTTTACCCGACCAAGGTTTAAGGGATACGAGGTGGCGTGCAAGGTCACCTTTCAGCTCCTCACAGGCCTGTTCCGCAATCTTGAGCCGTGCCGCGTGATCGCTTTCACGTACAGCCGCGACGGCTGCGATAAGCTGCGCCAACGGTACTTCTTGCAGGACAGCTTTGGGGGCTGGCACAGAGGTCTCTCCCGTCTGCGCGAGAACCTCGTCGAGACTATCCTGTGCATCGACCAGCTCCCGTACGGTTGTGTCAAGAACGGAACCAATACCAGAGCGAATTTCGATCAATGATCGGAACGAACCGAGCGTTTCTGCATTCAGCAGAATCTCCGTGGGGTCAGTATCCGCATCACAATCAAGAGCGCCCAGAAGACCGGCAACGGACGATTTTGCATCGGTCCGCTGAAATCGCAGTTTGGGCAGGTCCTTCTCCGCGCCGGCATGGCGCATCTGAAGCTCCCTCAGCACCTCTATCTCGCCGGCGAGGTCAAGTATTGGTTGGTCGACCTCAATAGCATTCAGTTCTGCCTCAATGGCAGTGATGTCCTCCTGGCGCGTGCGGATCCGGCTGTCTAGAGAGATATCGTCTCGTCGCAGCTCTCCTATCTCATCGGCCCACCCAAGCGGTGCATCCGGAATTTGAGAATACGCCGAATAATTTGTGCGAAGAGTCGCAAGCCGCGCAAGATGGGGAAGAGCCCCCAGCTGACGCTGAAGGGATTCGATATGTGCCTGCGCCCGACCGCTCTCGCTCAAGGCTTCACCATATGCAGTCGATGCCCGATTGCGCGCATCGACCAACCTGGCAAATTCAAGGGCAGCGATGTCGATCGCGTCGCGCTCGTCCTTAAGCTCTTTCAGACGCTGCTTCAGCGCGAGAAGTTCTCCGCTTCGCGCACGCGCCTTGTAAAACCCCTCGGTCTCTCTGCGCATATCTGACAGGTGCTGGCTCAGTTCCGAAAGGCCGGCGCTGGCTGAAAACAGGAGCTGACCCAAATCTCCTTTGCTTGCGAGTATGCTTTCACCGCCAGCTTCGAGTGTATCATCATTGAGCGAAAACATCGTCTCATATGATGCCCGGTCGATCCCGCCAAGATCTCCAAGGATGACTGATTCAGAAATCGGTTGTTCCTTGCCATCAAGCAGACTGTTCTTTGCACGCTTGACCCGAACGAATTCGCGCTGCACGCCGCCAATGGTGAGCAGAGCTCCAATACGCATCGAGGGATAATCGTGGAGAAAGCCATACCGGGAACGTGTTTCGATGCCGAACAGCAGATCGAGAAAGGCCGCAAACGACGTCGATTTTCCAGACTCGTTCGGCCCATACACAAGATGCAGGTCCGGCCCGGAGTCCGGTCGATCACCGAAATCGATGAAGTGGTCGGTAAAAATACCGTAGCGGGACAGATTGATACGATCAATCCGCATTAGTCCTCTCCCTTTCCCGATACAGAACGAAGGCGCGCCAGCACGTCCTTTGCGCCGCTCAAGCTCAGGTCTGCGATTGCCTCTGCGAACCGATGCTCATCCGAGCCGAGGAAACCCCGGCACTCAGGCGGCAGCTGTCTGATCAAATCCTCAGCAATCTCACTGGCCTCAAATTTGAAGCTGTCAGATTGATGAAGCGTGCCTTCAATCAGGTCGCGCAAGTCGCTGACCGGATCGCCAGGCACAGGGTCTAATATCCTGGCGACATCGCAATCTGTATCCAGTGCTTCCATCCAGACCGAACCTATGCGGTTCGCGCGCTCCTCCGCCTCAGTCAGCAAAAGGTCCCTATCCCGACGTATACGCCAAGCCAGCGGTGTGGTGCCAGCTAATTGCAATCTTGTCACCACATGTTCGGCTTTCGCCGCATCGCGCAAGCCGGTAAGAGTATGCTCAATACGGTTGGCCAGGTCACGCCAGTCTTCAATGCCTGTTACATTAATACGCACACGGTCAAATTGCGCGAGGAATGGAAACCGCTCTTCAACGCGCACGTCTCCATCATCCGATATGCTTACAAGCGACACCGACCGCGGGCCTGACTCATTGACATGCCGACCTTGAGGGATACCGGGCATCACGATCATGCACGCGCCGTCATGAACCACCCGCTTGTGAATGTGGCCGAGCGCCCAATAACGAAATCCGCTCTGTTCCAGATCAGCCAGACGACAAGGTGCATAGACATCATGGCCCGGTGCGCCGTCGAGACTTGAATGCATCAGGCCGATATTGACGGCACCTGCGACGGGCGGCTTGTACTTGGGCAGCAAGCTTTCCGGAGCGTGCGGCTTTGCAAAGCTGATGCCATGAACAACGATCGGAATCTGCCCGGAATCCTGTTCGATCAGGACGTAGTCTGCACGGCTTCCAAATACTTTAACCGTATCTGGAAAAACAAGTTCCTTCGTGATCTTCGATTCTGCATCATGATTACCGCGAATGATGAACACGCGAATCCCGCATTCATGCAGTTTTCGAATCTGATCTCCGAGGAATCTGGCGGTTTTCATCGACGTCTGTTCACCATCATAGAGATCCCCAGCAAGCAGCAGCGCATCTACCTCTTCATCAATGCAGAGCTGAACCGTGTTCTCGAAAGCTTGTCGGGTCGCAGTGCCTATGAGATCCCGAAGCTCAGGATTACGAAGCGCAAGCGACCGCAGAGGGGAATCCAGATGCACATCGGCTGTATGGATAAACCTGAACGCCATGGAGCCTCCTTTTCCGCCAACCTATACGAGTCGCAACCACGCAACTCTATCACGCCGCGGCCTCAACTACAGGACGATATTGAACAACTTCATCCGACAGAAAGACGCCCCGAATATGATGGCCGGCCGCTTCCACAAGTGATCTGGCCATGGGTGGAAGTTCAGTGCTTGCGCGCGCATAATCATCAAGCGCGATTTCTCGGCTCGATTCGGGTGCATCGAGACGCGTGATATTGTCTTTTCCCAATAGCAGATAGGCCTGTCCCAGAGCATTTTTTGACTGCGCGCTGATCGCTGCCTTGATGGCTTGCCGCCAGCCGATCAGCCCTGCACGCCTCATGTGGGGCGTCACGCGCACGATACTTTCGCCGCACCCAAGGCTGAGCACGCGTATTTGTCGCCGGTCGAGTTCGAAACAGGCGAGCACATCGACAATCGCGTTCATCACAGGATTGTTCGCCCAGATTCCGCCATCGACATAGCTATAAGCATTGTGCTCGAACGAAGGATAATAACTCGGCGCTGCAGACGTTGCGCGCGCGACATTGACCATCTGTTCGTGGCGATCCTTCCTGTAATCGGGATGATGCGGTGTCTTATAAATCCAAGGCTCCCCATGGCACCCTTCAAAGGAAGGAATAACAAGGCGCGCGACAGAATCTCCAAAAAGGTGGTCACCAAATGCATTGCGCAATTTCTCGTTCAGAATCTTCTCGTCATGAATGTACCGGAATGTGTGGCGGACTCGACGGAAAAACCGGTCGGCTGCATTGCCTGACGGAAAAATCCTTGCGCCCTCCTCCATATACAGATCCAGGGCGTCACGGGACCGGAGGCCTCTTCCGAGACCCAGTGCAATGATGCCCCCGGTCGACGTACCGGCGATCAGGTCGAAGTGGCGGTTGACCGACTGCCCGCCCAGATAACGCTGCTCTAGCTCGCTGAGAATAGCGGCGGGCAGAATGCCGCAAATGCCGCCGCCATCGATCGAGAGAATCCGGAATGGCTTTCCTTCCGGCCAGGGCAATTTTTTCCGCTGGGCCTGTATGGTGCCCTCATACCGACGCGGCGGGAATCTAGTCATGCTGCGCGCCTCATCACGCCGGACTGGTGGCGTCCACCGCCACGCCAGCGGCCGGTGACCTGCCATATTTCGTAACAGGCGAGCCAATCCGCTGACCATTTGACTGTGGTCAGGGCGAGATAATCATCATGAGACCACTCGTTCTGATCAGGATCGAACAGACACAGCGGCGAGTTCGGAATGTCCCTATCATCAAGATAGACATGCGGGAGCGGGGCCTCTTCCGCTGCTTTAGTGTTTGGTGCAAGGCGGGGTGTGATGACGCGAACGCGCGGAAATTGATAGCGTAAAGCAATTCCCATCACGGGCAGTGAATGGTCCACCGCAATAAGATACCGGCACTCCAACCCTGCCAGTTCACCATACCAGATGGCCCGGCGGGACGACCGGTGCTGAAGCTCGAACCCGGGCCAGTGCAATGCCATCAGGCTGGCTTGCTGTTCAATCGATCTGATCATCGGGTAGCCTCCCACCATAAAATGTGTGACGCCGCGCGATCGCGGGAGATGCAATAGCCGCTGCGGCGACCCTGACGGGCGTGACACGTCCCGTCGATGAATGGGTCCGGTCTCCCTGCTTGATCATCGAACCTAGTTCCTCGGCGTAGTCATCGATGACGACATTGGTTAGTTTTTCACCGAACATGGCAGACAACAGGTCTTTCATTTGGGCAAGATTGAGCTTGCCCGCCGCCAGAAGCGTCAACTGGCTCCGAAAGAGGGTCAGATCCTGAATATAAAGCCGTAGCGCGGCCCGGTTCTCGGGCCAGCGATCTGTGAAGCGATCTTCGGCACATTTCGGATTGCGAATATCCAGAATATTGTCTGCACGCTCGGACGCCTCCAGGGTGGCAAGGACATGCGCTGATAGACGCTCCAATGCCATAAGAAGGCTCGCCCCGACCAGATCGAGTTGCGAGGCCAAACAGGACAGCATGACAGAGGGCGGCATGCGCATATGCTTGCGGCTCTGGTAGCGAATATTCCTGTTGCGCTTCATCAACTGCAGCGCGACGACCTTCGCTGACTTTCCGCCTTCTTCGGTCGAATGCGCCGGCACGGGATGGACATCAGCGTCGGCCTTGACAAGCGCTTCGAACGAATGGGCAAGTTCGCGGTAGGCACGGGCGAAGTCAGTGTCCACCGGAGCTCCATCATTGAAATGCTCACAGAACGCAAAGCTATTCATCGTCTTGGACGTATGCGCGCTGACGGGCTCTTCCGGCTTCGCGTGAAAAATCCGGCTGCGACGCGGATCATCTTCGGCAAGCAGCACTGACGGAGTGACATCAAGATGCATACCGTCCGCATAATAGATTGTGACACAGCGTGTCTGGCGCTCGGTCATGCCATGATAGCGTGACCCTTTCTCGCCGTTGATGGCTTCATACAACAAATCCAGGACACGTGCGGGCGGCGTATCTGCTGGCAGGTCGAGTTCAGCCACAATATCGATGTCATATCCGTCTTCGCGCTGACGCGCACGAATTGTCGCCCGGATGGCCATCGAACCTTGAGGATAGAAACAGTTCACCAGACCATGGAGCGGGCTGTCCTTGCGCTCAATATACGTCCGGACACTTTCATAACGCTCGACTGCCAAATTGTGTTGCCCCGTAGGCAGTTCGATTCTGAGCGCCGTCGTCGCCAGCAACCGCTCAGCCAGCGGTGCACGGTCAAAATAGGTCTTGTAAGGGTCTTCATTGCCAAACATGCGCGTAATCCTTTTGTTTTTCACTTACGGCCAGTTCGGCAAACCGCTCCATTAACCCGTATAGTTTCTATATGGGTTGGTTTTTTTGACCCGTCAAGTATATATATGGAAAAGGGAGATTCTTATGGCCGACAAGATCAGACGCGAACGTTGGGAAGTTGAACAACGTCTTGAATTTATTGAATTTCGACTGTTTTGGGACAGAAGCATCCGGCGCGGCGATTTGCAGGAAAAATTCGGGATTTCGACCCCGCAGGCGTCCGCTGATCTCTCGCGCTACCGCGAATCTGCACCGGGAAACATGGAATATGATGCAAGCCTGAAGCGCTATGTACCGGCCATCGACTTCATGCCGCGATACTACCGGCCCAATCCAGATCGTTATCTCGGGCAGCTCGAAGCACTCAAAGGCGGCATGTTGGTTCCCGAGGATACATTTCTCGGATATGTGCCTGACATCGATATTCTGCCCGTCCCTCATCGTTCTATTTCTCTGAGTATTCTGCGAAAAATGGTGGAGGCGATGCAGACCCGCCGCTCGATTCGCATCCAGTATCAATCAATGAACGATCAGCGACCTGATCCGACTTGGAGGACGATATCTCCTCACGCACTTGGGACCGACAATATGCGTTGGCATGTCAGGGCCTATTGCCATCTCGAAGGCAAACATAAGGACTTCATCATATCCCGTTGCCTGGAAGTGGGTGAACTCGGTGAGCCCCATGAAGCGGCCAGCAATGACCCTGAATGGCAGAACGTTTTCAATATTGTTCTGGTGCCCAATCCTGCCCTGGCTGAAGCTCAAAGAAAGACGATTGAGCTGGATTACGGAATGACCAATGGTCAAACCGTCATACCCGTGCGTCATGCGCTTCTCTATTATTTTGGAAAACGTATGCGACTGGACGTTGCCGCACATGCTGATCGTCCCAAAGAAACTCCCGTCGTGATCAACAATCGCCCGGAGTATGATGCGCTTCTTGAGCGACTGGCGACTTAACCAATGCAATTCGCACTTTTCCTTCAGACTACGGATGGTACCGATCATCGATGGCGCTGAGGATTTGTCGAAACAACCAAACTGCCAAAAGCAGGATAACGATTTTTAACACAGTGGATTGTTCCAATAGTTCATCGAAGTCGGCTTAGCCCATTGCGAGCAAGTGCGAGAACTTGGGTCCGCCGCAAAACAGTTGGTCCTGCAATTGACGCGCAATGCTGACCTGAAGGTGATCAGGCTCTGCGACTACGACAAATCGCCTAAGTCACGCATACTCATCGAGTTGTCGGGCGACGGCAACGATGTAGGTCAGGTTATATTGGTCGCCGAACATCCAGCATCTTGGCGCCATGACGGATCAAAGTAGCTGGTGCCGAAACCTGACTGGTGCAGTCACTAGCTCCTGGATCAGGCCGAAAGAGTGGAGGCGCAATCAGATCGGATGGGACCATGACACGAGTGGTGACCATGTTCCGTCCCCACTGCCGAAATGGATATGGGTGAACGCGGCCACGCCCGGAACATACAACGAGCAATGAGCTTGATCGGGCTTCTTGTGGAAAAAAGCTGACCTCACAGCTGCTACGCTTTGCTACTCTCTGCCTACCTGAGCGTCCTTTTTCCTGCGCTTAACTACCTGATTTTACACAATATTCACTCTGGACGATGAGACGGTGGATGGCCCAGCCTAAGGGTCATGAAACCGAACACGACCCTTTCCTGGC